>ERZ808046.472-NODE-472-length-34512-cov-16.989139_pt1 | contig 34512 bp, 26 predicted proteins | sample MGYA00380196_ERZ808046 | MGnify/ENA primary metagenome ERZ808046 (study PRJEB31490, sample SAMN06133421) | mouse gut metagenome | isolation source: Z6_2 | host: mice | place: China: Chengdu | collected 2015-05 ...
AAAGGCACAGGGAATCCCGTGCCAATTAAAAGAAACACTATATGTTGTAGTTGATTGAGTTAGGTTGTTAACATTGGAATACAAATAAGCCGTGTTAGTGATTTTGAACTTCACACGGCTTATTTATATTAGAACCTAATTTTTAAGCGTTTGCGGAAGGATTCGAACCTTCGGTGCGTTGCCGCACGCCATCTTAGCAGGATGGCACCTTCAACCACTCGGACACGCAAACATGAAATGGATGGGCAGGGTGCAAAACGTCCAGTGGACGTTTGCTCTGCACCGACCGAAGTGAAACGGAGAGCGAACCTGCGGTGTTTCTTTGTAACAGATTTACAGTCTGCCGCCTTCGCCACTAGGCTACCCATCCAGAGGGGTGACCAGAGGGAGTTGAACCCTCATAAACAGATCCACAATCTGCCGGACTGCCGTTATCCTATGGCCACAGTGATCCCCACGGGACTTGAACCCAGTATTTCCGGCTTGAAAGGCCGATGTCCTGACCTTTTAGACTAGGGGACCTTACTGCAGGTCCTTCACCTGCATATTTTTATCTACTTCTTCATGCGCCTATTGAAAGCTGTGCTACTATATCAATGACCAGAATATCATCTATACATACCTGAAGTACTGCCGCCAGCACAACAAGGTTATCTATTGACGGTAAGGCTGCACCTTGCTGCCATTTGTATATCGCCTGCGGTGTAGCAAAACCAAATATGTTTTGCAAATCCCTTACGGACAATCCTGCCTGCTTCCGTAATTTATTAATATTCTCTCCTGTCCGTACCATATCTATTGTTGGCAGATCAGCCATCTTTTTCACCTCCTGTCATTACAAATCAAATATCCAGGCGGTGATGCCTCATGTGGGATTCGAACCCACGGCCGGCCACTCGATTAAAAGTCGAGTGCTCTTCCAACTGAGCTAATGAAGCATATAAAAATACCGCCTACCTCATACAAGATAAGCGGTATCTGAAATCCATGTTTTATATCTGACAGCCTTCTATATATGAAAGCTCTCCTCTAAAATCACGCAGTTATTCGCCGTTTTCTTACCTTACATGAGCGTACCAAAATCAGACTCTGCTTTTTTTCTTTACTATGCAGTGTCTCATACTGTTCACTATTCAGGTAATATACGAAATTAACTGTTGCCATGATTCTTTCCTTTCTGGACCTATCTACGTCCGCTTTATTTTATCTGTACTTACTATAGCACTAATATTTCTCTTTGTCATTATACTGGTAATATAATTTTTTCAGACATACTGTCTCAATTGAATAGCTCCTCCTCATCTATAAAAATATTTCCGTTGCTTTGCCTTTCCGGACAATCATATGGTTCCGCCAATTCCTCATATAAAGTATATGGCTCCAATCCGAGTTCTTCCCAGGTAGTTCCATAAGGAGCACCACCACCTGTATAACCCGCAATAAAAGCGAACCTGCCATCTGACTCTTCATATGAAAAAGTTTTTTCCTTCATCATCGCCTGCTCTTTTTTTATATGTTTTTGAAGAATTCTTTCTTTTTCATTGCGTTTTACAGCCTCCAAGTATTCCTGCGTAAACTCTACTCCTATTGCCCGGAGATCTGAGACTGCCGTATTAATATCAACGTGGAATCTCTTCCTATAATTTCTTACCATATGTTTTGGACTTCCACCATAAGTTAAAACCCACTGTCTTGCTTTTCACAGACGAATTCTTATTTTTCCCATAATCGCTATTCAAAATATCAATTCTTTCAGAATATCAACTAGTTAGAAACTTTATATTTACATCCACATCAGTATATCTCAATCAATAAACTGGAATCTTAATCATAATAAGGATTGATTAGAAACCACTCAATTTCATTCATATCAGAAAACCATGCTTGCTCTTTGGATATCACTTTCTTCATTTTTAATGCTTTCGTAATCGCTTTTACATTTTTTATAAAAAGTATTATGTTTTATAGAATCGTTTTTCTTTTGATTATTCATATACATCATCTTCAACTTATGATGTTTTCGAAACTTCTTCAATAAATTCAGTTCTTGCTTCTGCCGTAAAATGCAAGAGTATATCAATACATTATTCTTTCAACTATATATTTCTATGTATAATCTCATTTCCTCATATCACTTTTTCAATCTTCTTTACAACATCCCATTCTTTTTTTACACATTTATCGATGAATTTTGCAATATTTTCTAATGTATTAATAATATCTTCACAACAATATTCTATATCATCTTCAAGTCCATTTCCTACTTGACCGTCTTCATCAAGATCAAGATATCCTACAATAAGCTTCACATATCCTTTTGCAATAGCAGTACCATTTCTATCCTTAATCAACAAATCAATTTTTTCCTCATCACCCGCAAGTGGTATTCTCAAAAGCTCACCAATATCAAACATATAAGTTTCTTCGCCATTACGTATCTCTATAGTTTCACCATAAGTAATATAATCTGGCAAGCTTGCCTGTTCACTAAATTCTGACAATCTATTATAAGACTGTTCTGCCCATAAAATAACTTCTTTCATTTCCTCATCCGTTATTTCATTCAGATTAGATAGCTCTGGGAATATTTCTGATTCATCCATACTAATTACCAGCTTTTTTATCACATTTTTCGCTTTATTTTCTTCTTTAACAAATAAAACAAAGTCTTTATATACAGTTGCCATGTCTTCATATTCTTTATACAATTTATTAATTTTCTCAAAAATATCAATTACAGTCATCATGAAAAGTGACTCAGACAAATCATTTTCCAAATAATCTGAATAACGGTTAAGAGAATAAAATCCACGCTCTTCACGATCATTTTCATCTATTTCAACACGATCCTGTAACGTATCGCCATTCAAAATCACTTTAAATGGAATGATTCTCACATCTTTTTTCTTCCGATCTACTTCAATTCGAATACCAAACCTAGCTGAATGTCTTTCTATATTTTTTCTAGTTTCTAAGAAATAATACGATTTTGTTTCACAATCCCATGCTGCGTTATCATAATCGTCATAAGAGCACTCAACATCAATAACTGTTGTACAAAGAAGTGTTGCCCGAACAGTTTCTACAGTAATTTCGTCAATTGTTCTAACCTTACATTTAGTTTTGCGAATGGACACAACTACAGTTTCATTATAATCAAAACCGGCAACAATTCCATCTTTATCATATGACAGACCATGAACCTCAACTCTGTCATTGTCCATTATCAATAATTCAATATCAGAAATATAGTTCATTATAATAAAATTAATATTTTGTACAATTTTCTGATACTCTTCCTCCTGACGATTCATTGCATCATATAACTGTCCTAATGTTTCATAAAAAATATGATTTTCGAAATATCCACATGCTCTTTTTAATCCACTGTCATTACTTATTATTGCAACAATCTGCTTTGTGCCAAATCTTTCTCTAATCTGATTAGCTATAAATGCATCTGGAAATTCTTTTCTTTTTTTATCGCTATCTTCAAAAGGAGGATGATGCTCAAAATAATCTTCTATGATTGCATCCAAATCAATTTTTGATGTGTCTAGTATTTCTACTTTTAGACTATCCAAAAAATCCTTCCAAATCTTCCGACTTTTTTCTCTATACAATTTTTTATTTAATATCTGTAAAGGAACATCCAGCCCTACTTGTCCTAAATATCCCTCCGACACCGTTTGTAATACTTCTGCCCTTAATTTACGTAAATCTCCACATATCTTATTTCCCTCTTCAACAATATGCTTTTCAACTTCTTTTATAACAATATTACTTAATACAATTTTTATCTTATTCGTTGCAACGTACTTAATAAGTAGCCCTAATGTACTATCTTTATTAAAATCAAATTTATTAGCCACAAAGATATTTGTGTCCAACGTAACATATAGTGGGTACTTAATCATTATTATCCTTCTTTCTATCATTATACAATATTATAATAACTAATATTATATCTAATCAAAACACTTCAAGAAATTCCAATTAACGTACTAAATAAAGCTCTCTTCCAAATTCATAAGCCTCTTTCAAATGTTCTGTTTTATCTATCTGCGGCCTGCCATTTGTATCTCCGCAGCCTCCGGCAAGAAGCATACCTTTATCCTGAAAACCTATGTAATTCACCAGCGTAAACTTATAATAAGATACGGCCTGTTCAAATGTCCAGAAAAAATTATCTGCAGAAGTCATTAGAAGCGCACAATCTCTGACCGGATATTTCTCATATCTGCCAAGCGGTGGGTTCGGATCTTCTTCTGCAATACAGTAAAATCTTTCAATGAAGGCCTTAATCTTAGATGAAATCGTCCAAAAATATAACGGAGACGCAAAAACGATGCAGTCTGCACTTTTAATCTTAGGAACCATATCATTAAAAGAATCCTTTTGAATACAGGGTTTCCCGTATCGACAGGCATTACAGCCTAGACAACCTTTCACTTCATTCCTTAAAAGTGAAATTCTTTCTACAGAATGTCCTGCATCCTCTGCACCTCTTATAAAACTATCTACAAGCTGTGCCGTATTTCCATTTGCCCGGCCTCCTCCTTGTATCACAAGTATCTTCTTCATAAATAGATCTCCTTAATCGTTATCCAGTACTGTTTTATTATACCATGACCAGTTCTCTTGCAAAATAGAGTTTTAAACATATTAGTATATTAAGAATCTATTCTAAATATTGTGGCGATTTCTGTTATTATGTGTTACACTTTCCTTAATCAGCATAGACAGTAGGGGGATAGTTCCCTGGTTGCCCTTTTCGGAAACGGAAAGGGGGTTATCATGAATACGTTAGAAATTCTAACATTACTTCTGGTGGTATTTGCCGCCTTAACTTACATAGATAATCACAACAACCGTAAATAGGCAGAAAAAAGCTATCCTCTACCGCAAATAGGGGATAGCTTGTGTAACTTGTAAACCATTTTGCATAAGTTTCCGTCTAGGGTAATGGGGACACGCCAATATCTCCGTTACCTTCTATGCTGATTATAAACTATCTTCTCCTCATTTTCAAGCATCTGTTTAAAAATAAGCTTGTTTCCCACTTCGGGAGTCTGGACTATTCTTCCAGAGCACACGCGAGTTTAAGTTTGGAAATCAGGGTCATTAGGATAGCTGCACCCTGCTGTCACTTAATGGAACGGCTGCTTATTCTGCAATGATCGGCAAAAATTCCTGAGTAACAGCATTAATCATGCCGAGATCCGTAAGCCGGGCTACCGGCACTACCGGCAGCGGAAGAATCGCCATATTAAAGAGCGGGAATGCCACGCCCTTCATACCCAGCGTTTCAAGCGATGCCTTAAAGCTATGGCTCTGAGCTGCGATCGTCTCGATCGGCGTATTAGACATAAGGCCGGCTACAGGCAGTTTCATCTCCGCAAGGATCTCGCCGTCACGGACGCTGACATAGCCGCCTGCATTTTCTTTCAGACGCTCGATAGCTATGACTGCATTCTCCGGCTTGTCATATATCACAACGATGTTGTGGCAGTCATGTGCAACTGTGCTGGCCACAGCGCCTTCTTTGATTCCATAGGACTTGACAACCGCCTGTCCGATCGTACCCGCTCCATAGCGGTTAATAACCGCGGCATATTTCAAATCCTGATCGGCGGAAATATCAAGGAATCCATCCTTCACAGGCAGATCGGCTGTCTCAAAGTCAGTCATGAATCCCTTTTCCGGGTTAAATGCGATAATGTTACAGCGCACGTTGCCGTCACGGCCCGAAACCGCGATCTTCAGCTTGTCTGCATCGGGAGTTGGAATGGACACAGAGTTGATCTTTTCAATCTCATAGTCTTTGTCCTCGATCTCTGCAAGAAGCTTCCCGTCTTCCGCTACCAGCTCTCCGCCGTAAAATACTGCCTTAGGCTTAAGCTTCGTCAGATCTTCAAAGAGCAATACGTCGGCCGTATAACCCGGAGCAACTGCACCGATGCCTTTAATCCCTGCCTCACGGGCCGCATTGATGGTCGCGGTCTTAATCGCGTCGACCGGATCCAGACCTGCCCGGATAGCTTTCTCTGCAATATAATTCTCATGTCCGCGCTTCAAGATATCATCAGACTCCGTATCATCCGTAGCAAAAGTCACCAGATCCATATATCTGAAGTCCTTAACCCCCTGTATGATATCATCAATATCCTGGGAAATAGAACTTTCCCTCGCATCAACATTAATTCCCACACGTAACCTGTCACGGGCGTCCTGGGCGCTGATGCACTCGTGGTCGCTCATCGGACCTCCGCAGGCATACGCGGAAACCTCCCGCCCATGGATGCAGAACATATGTCCCTGAGCAAACTTTTCTTCATCGAGACAATGACCGACTAATGACACCATTCTGGGCGCATTGTTCATGACGCCGTAGTAATCCATGATCTCCGCAAGTCCTGCTACCCGCGGAAGCTTGAACAATTCGGCGATTTCTTCCACATCAAAATCTGCCCCTCCGTTTTCCTTGCCCGGAAGAGACGGTACACAGGAAGGCGCCAGGATCAAGTGGCGCATAGGCAGATCTTCACTGCACTCATGCATATACTGAACGCCTCTCACCCCGAATACATTGCCGATCTCATGAGGATCGGTAATAACTGTAGTCGTTCCATGAGGAATGACAGCTTTCGAAAAATAACGCGGAGTCATCATAGTGCTTTCGATATGTATATGTGAATCGATGAACCCCGGAGTCAGGTATGCACCTTTCGCATCATATTCTTTCGTTCCCTCCAAGGGGATCTCCTGGCGCCCTGTTTTATCTGGATCGCACTGTACATGGGCAATAAAGCCTTCACAGATGCCTACGTCTCCATCATAAATTTCTCCGGTAAAAACATTTACAATACGGGCATTTCTAATAACAAGATCACATGGAACACGTCCAATTGCGGCATCAACAAGCCTCGTTCTGTTTTTGGGTTGAATTCTCATATCATACCTCCACATTATTATAGGTTCAAAGGTTGCACCTTTAATTTACTACAAAGAAAAGAGCCTGTCAAGCTCTTTACGCATAACTTATATCAATATCCCAGCTATTCTCCATGGTCCACACGAAACAAATCAAAATGAATCAGGTTCGTATCAAAATAAGCGCGCCCCCAAACAAGCGGTTCACTTTGCCGGTCAAATGCAATCGAGTCTAATAACAGAACCGATTGACACCGCAGCTTCGTCTTGTGCCCTAATGTTTTATGCAGCTTTTCTATCGTCATAGCTTCTACCCGTACCCGGTCGCTGTGTGCCTTTCTGCCAGCGTACTTTTCCAATATCTCGAAAGCATAATTCTTCTCCCAAATATCCCTGTCGGGTATCTCATAAAATAAGTTCCGGCTGCACCATCCCTCTGCAACGATCGCCATAATCCCATCTGCATACAGCCAATACTCCATACGAAAAACCGGATCACCGGCTGCAATATGAAGTTTTTCGGCAACAGCCTCTCCTGCAGGCATCTCATCCAGAGAATAGATATCGTGACTGGGCGAATGTCCGCAGCGTTCAATAAGCATACTGAAATCAATCATTTCCTGCAAATTCACACACACCGCAAGTGCTTCTGGATTAATAAACGTCCCCTGCCCGTGACGCCGTAAAATAATACCCTCACCCGCCATCTGGCTTAATACGGGCCGCAATGTGTTCCGGCTTACACCAAAACGATCCGCCATCTGCTGCTCTGTCGGAAGTTTATAGATTCCCTCTTCATACTGTTCTGCTATCAGGTCAAGAAGCTGGCGGCGGATCGCGTCCGATATCGTATTTCTGTCAATTGGCAGCATAGTCATAGCGAGTCTCCTTTTTAATGATTCTTTTGCTTGCTATATTATACCATCTTCCCCGGAAAAGGCAAGTATACAAGAAGCAGCTAATCTTTTCGACTAGCTGCCCTTTTGTATCCTGTCAAAATGTCAAATATCTATGCAAGCACGGCTTCCCGGCCCGTTGCTTCGCAGGAGTCAAAGACCGCGCTGCAGAGCAGCGGGGTCTTTGACCCTCGCGGCAGTCGCCAAATGTGCATGCAAGCATGCCCGCTTGGCTCGTTGCTCGCGGTAATAAACGCCTATTCTTCTCCTGCCTCCGGCTTCTTCTCCTTAGGCAGCACAAAACTTAATATCAGCGACACCACAAACACGCCTGCTACCGCATTTCCGTTAAAGATATCTCCGACCGCCTGCGGAAAGGCCGCAAAGAAGTTCCCCGAGGTCTGTGTCAGCCCAACGCCGATACAGAAGGCAAGAGATACAAGAATCATCGTGCAGTCATCGAATACGCATTCTTTCAGCATCTTCACTCCCTCATACATAATAGAGCCGAACATCATGACCGTGCATCCGCCCAGCACAGACTGCGGCAGCGAATTGAAGAACGCGCCGAGAGGCGGGAACAATGACGCCAGGATCAAGATCAGCGCGCCCATCAGAATCGTAAATCGGTTGATGACGCCTGTCATGGTGACAAGCCCTACGTTCTGGCTGAATGAAGTCAGCGGAAGGCACCCGAAGCACCCTGAGATCGTACTGGAGAATCCATCCACAGCAAGAGAACCCTGCAATTCCTCAATCTTGATATCACGTCCCAATGTCCCTGTACAGACAGCCGTTGTCGCGCCCGTCGTCTCTGCCGCAGACACTAAGAATACGATCGCTATGGTAAAGAACGCTCCGATATCAAAGATCGGTTTATGGCTCGTAAGGAACACAAGCTGCGGAATGCTGAAGAATCCCACCTCGCCGATCGTCTTAGAGATGCCCGAGAAATCTATCATCGGAGCAATTCCCGCCGCTGTAAATATACCGGACAGGATATATCCAAAGACCAGACCGACCAGGATATTCAGATTCTTGTAGACACCTTTCAGCAGATAACGCGAGACAAGGCACACCACAAGCGTAAAACACCCTACCAACAGATGATACCACGCTCCGAAGGTCTCGGATCCGCTGCCCCCTCCCCAGGAATTCATGCCTACCGGCAAAAGAGAGAGTCCTATTGCGATCACTACGCACGCCGATACCACAGGGGTCAGGTATTTCTTCCAGTATTTCGCGCTTAATCCTACCACACCCTCGAAGATACCGCCAAGGATCACGGCTCCGATCATTCCCTCATATCCAAGAGCAGGATTGGTACAGATCATCAGAAGGCTTCCAAGGAAGGTGAAGCTTACTCCCATTACGATCGGCAGCTTCGATCCGACCTTCCAGACCGGATAAAGCTGCAGGCAGGTTCCGATCCCCGCCACGAACATGGCGCACTGCAGCAGACGGGTAATCTCCGCTGCCGTCAGGGATTCTCCGGTTCCCTTCACCACAGCCGCGCCGCAGACGATCAGCACCGGCGCCAGGTTCGATACGAACATGGCAAGTACATGCTGCAAGCCGAAAGGAATTGCCTTGCCAAGAGGCACTCTTCCGTTTAATTTATAGATATTATCCTCACTTACGGTTGTAATTAATTCTTCTTTATTATTTTCCATCATTCTATCCATTTCTTATTATTACTTTTTATTCCCGCGAGCAACGAGCCAAGCGGGCATGCTTGCATGCATGCACATTTGGCGACTGCCGCGAGGGTCAAATACTCCGTTGCTTGCAGCGGGGTCTTTGACTGCCTTACCTGCTTTCCCTATACTTCCAGGGCTTCTTTCTCCTTCCCCAGGCGGCGCAGCATAGTCTTCTTCACCGCACGGAAGATATTCTCATATCCTGTACATCTGCACAGATGACCGGACATCAGCTTGCGGATCTCATCATCCGAGAATTCTCTCTTCGCCTCTAAGATCTCCACCGCGCTCATAATGAATCCCGGGCTGCAGAATCCGCACTGCACCGCGGCCTCATCGATAAATGCCTGCTGAATATCGGAGATCTCCCCATTCGGCCCGGCAAGCCCTTCCAGAGTCAGAATCTCCTTACCTTCCGCCCACACAGCCAGATAGATACAGGAATTAAAGCACTCCCCGTCTATGATAACATTACAGGCTCCGCATTCCCCGACCTCGCAGCCTTTCTTCACACTGGTAAGCCGGTAATCATCCCTCAGCATATCCGTAAGCGACGCGCGGACATCCACCATCTTCTCCACCTGTTTCCCGTTGATGGTGCAGGAAACTAATTTGTATTGTTTACTCATCGATCACACCTCCCGCAAGCCTAATGGATTCTCTCAATGCACGCTCTGCCAGTACCACCGCAATATGCTGCCGGAATTCCTTAGAAGCCCTCCAGCTGTCGCGGGGATTGATGTCCTTAAGCACTGTTTCGGCAAATGCTTTCACATTCCCGCCTGACACCGTCTTGCCCTTCGCTGCCTCCTCTGCCTGCGGCGCGCGCATAGGCACCGGCCCCGCCACACCGTAGGCGATCCTGACATCCTCCATTACCTTCTTATCCGAAGACAGCTTCACATTCACCGAACAGCCTGTAGTAGCAATATCCATAGCATTTCTCATGGCATATTTGATATAATGGCCTTTGTATCCTTCATAAGACGCCTTCGGTATAATGATCGCCGTCTGCAGCTCTCCCGGCCGCAGGTCTACGACCCCTGCCCTTATGTAGAAATCATGGATCGGAATTCTTCTCACCCCATTAGGTCCGGTGAGCTCAACGACCGCATCCCAGGCATGGAGCGTAGACGCAGAATCCGCAGAAGTCACACCGTTGCAGGTATTCCCGCCGATCGTTCCGATATTGCGGATCTGCGGCCCGCCTACCATATCGACCGCCTCTCCAAGCACATTGATATGCTCCTTGATGATCGGATCCCTCGTTATATGTGAAAAGCTGGTAAGCGAACCGATACGGATCGCCCCGTCCGCCTCAAAGCTTACTCCGCGCATCTCGTCAAGTCCGTAGATGCTGACCAGTTCCTTCCCGGCACGTTTTCCTTCCCGCATCTGCACCAGAACGTCGCTGCCGCCTGCAATGATCTGCGCTTCTGGATGTTCCGCAAGAAGCTTCACCGCATGCTCTATACTCTCCGCCTCATAAAGCGCTTTTATGTCATACATAATCTTAATCCTCCTCTCAGATTGCCCTCCTCAAATTGCCTTTTTCATACTGCCTTCCTCAGATCGCCTTCCTCAGATCAAACCCTCTTCTGTAAATCTTCGGAACAGGTTATGCGGATTCACAGGCGCATCATTGACTCCTACCCCGGTTGCCTGATAGACTGCGTTTCGGATCGCAGGCGCTACCGAACAAGCCGGCGGTTCGCCCAACGCTTTGGTCCCGAAGGCGCTGGTAGGTTCTGTATTCTCCGCGAACACCGCCTTCAGCCGCGGATGATCCATGAAGGTCGACAGCTTATAATCCAACAGATTGTTATTCAGTGCACGCCCGGTCTTCTTATCGAAGATCAGCCGTTCCGACATCCCGTATCCGATTCCCATGCTCATACCGCCGTGTACCTGTGCCTCTGCGAGCGCAGGATTGATCAGCGTTCCCGCATCATGGGCGTTAACGATATCTATAAGCTTCACCTTGCACATAGGGATATCCACCTCCACTTCCGCAATGGTGCATCCGAAAGAATAGGCGTTGGATTTGATCTGCGCCGTACTCTCTGCAGACAGATGCTGGCTGTTCGTCAGGCTGTACAGAGCCTCTGTAGACAGCTCTCCCAATGTCATAAGCTTTCTTCCGTCTGTAGTGCGGACGATGCTGCCGTCTGCGATATCAAGATTATACGGAGGCATACGCGTCAATTCATGCGCATACTTTAAGATGCGCTCCTTTAAGAGCAAAGCCGTCTGGCGGATGGAGAAGCCCGCCGTGTAAGTCTGCCGGGACGCATAAGCCCCTGTTCCAAACGGCGTCACATCTGTATCCTGGCAGGATACGACATGCACATCTTCAAGAGGAACTCCGAGTACATCCGCCGTCATCTGCGTATATGCGGTATCTGCCCCCTGACCGATCTCCGTCTCTCCGAGCTGAACCTGCAGCGAACCGTCCTGGTTCAGAACCATCCGGCAGGAAGAAGTTTCCAGAGAGATCGGCCATACTGCCGTGTTATACCAGAATACGGCCACGCCTATCCCGCGCCTGATATCCCCGGTCTGGTTCTGATACTCCTTGAATTTCCGTTTATAATCAATTGCCTCCATTGCTTTGTCAAGACACTGGTTGAATGTATCGTCATACAGTTCATTTTTGGAAAATGCATCTATGTACCCTACCGGCATCAGGTTCTTGCGCCGGAATTCCACCGGATCAATATGAAGCTTCGCAGCCACATCCTCCGTATGGCACTCCACCGCCCACATGGCCTGAGGGATTCCATAGCCGCGCATAGCGCCTGCCACAGACTTGTTGGTAAATACCGTATAGGCGTCCGCCTCCACATTGTCACATGGGTATAGCTGCGGAAACGCTCCCGCCCCCTTTGCCGCAATGCTGTGTCCATGGGAAGCGTATGCCCCCTGGTCGGAATATGCTTCCAGCTTGCGCGCCGCATAAGTGCCGTCCGGCCGTACCCAGGATATGATATGGCTTCTTATCGCATGACGCACCCGGTTAGACACAAAGGTATCCTCTCTTGGGACATCCAGCTTCACCAGATGCCCTCCAAGCTGCATACACAGCCACGCGCACAGAGGCTCGTACAGGATATCCTGCTTATTGCCGAATCCGCCGCCGATGTAGGGCTTAATGATGCGGACCTTCCCCCATGCTATTCCTAACGCCTGGCCTACCACCCGGCGGACAATATGCGGAATCTGTGTAGATGCAACTACCGTGATCCTGCCGCCCTCCATCTCGGCATAACAGATAAAGTTCTCGATATGGCAGTGCTGCACCGTCGGCGTGTCATACCATCCTTCTATCTTCGTAAGCCCCGGTTCCTTTATAGCCTCCTCGTAATTCCCCTTCCGTATAGACGTGTGCTTCAGGATATTGTTCGGATATTCCTCATGGATCTGCGGGGCGCCGTCCTTCATCGCCTCCTGCACATCCAGCACAAAGGGATATTCCTCGTATTCTACTTTGACCGCACGGACCGCCTGCGCAGCCGATACCTCGTCTTCTGCAACGACCGCCGCGATATCATCCCCGTAGAAACGAACCTCCTCTGTCAGCACCAGCCGGTCCGCCACGTCCTGATGGCTCGGGTCCGTAGACCAGGGATGGCCTGCCGTCGGGAAATAATGCTTCTCCTTCAAGTCAAAGCATGTAAATACCTTCACAACTCCCGGAATCTTCTCCGCCTCTGAGGTATCGATAGATACCACCTTCCCGTGCGCAATGGTCGAATGCACCACTCTGGCAATATACGCGCTCTTGTCGCACAGATCGTCCGTATACTTCGTGCGCCCGATCACCTTGTCATAGGCGTCCACACGGGTTACCTTCTTTCCTACATACATTATTGCTCCCTCCTTCTATACTTCACCGCTGATATGATACGCAACTTGCTGCTTCATCTTCAGATATCCTGCTTCTGTAATAATGATCTTCCCCTTTTGAAGGCAGATCAGCTCTTCCTTTTCCAGTTTTTTAATATTACGGTTCAAAGTCTTCACAGAGAAGCCGATCTCCTCGGACAGCTGCTCCCGGCTCTGTCTAAGCTCCAGTACCTTTTTTAGCGGCAGCTTTTGTTCGTACTTGCGGATCAGATGCATCATCAGCCGTTCCCGGCTCTCGATAAACAGATACTTCCTTGCGTCGGCCGTCTGGGATATCAATCTTCTCATATTCTCTTTCGTCCGAAGATACAGAGCTTCCGCATCGCTTTGCAGCCATTCCATGTAGTATTTCACCGGTATAATAAGCACCCGGCACCTGGTCACCGTCACGACACTGATCCGGTAATTCAGCAGATCTGCGAAATACTCAATCTCACCGAAGAAATCCCCCGGCCCATAATCCTTGAAAAAATAAGGCCTTCCAGTCATAGGCCACTCGATCCCCGTCACCTTCCCGGATAATATGATGTAGATATTGCTGCATCTTTCCCCGGCTTCGATCAACGTCTGATTCTCCTGCACCTCTGCCATGCTCATGTAGTATTTGACTTCTTCCGTACAATTTTGGAACAACATCTCCATATATACCTGCTTTTTCAACGGCAGTTCTTTGAATACATCCATGGGCCTCACCTCTTAATATCTATTATACCGAAGGAATTGCCAAAATAAAAAGGACGAATGACCTGATTTCCCTGATTAATAAAAAAAGAGCAACTTTGACAAAAATTACTCATTTTTCTCCCCATTCATTCTATATTTTTATACATTATGCACAATCTCTTCTTCTCTAATCAAACGCCGGTAAATAGCAAACCGAAGGCAAATCGAACGCCGCAGGCACATCAGCCCGAGTATGTGAAACAGAACAGCCAAGTCTCCCATCCATGAGGGACTTGGCTGTTCTGCCGCTAATGTACTGGTTTTGCACAAGCGCACATATTTATTATGATTTTATTCCTCAACTAAGTGACATGCAACCTTATGTCCCGGTTTTATTTCACGAAGCTTCGGCATCTCGCTGAAGCATCTGTCTGTCGCATATGCGCAGCGCTCTGCAAAACGGCAGCAGTTCTTCGGATTGATCGGGCTTGGGATCTCGCCTTTGATGAGGATTCGTTTATTCGCCTTCGCTCTGTCCGGGTCTGCCTCTGGAATTGCAGAAAGCAGCGCCTTCGTGTACGGATGCAGCGTATTGCCGTAGAGCTCTTCCGTCTCAGCCGTCTCCACAACCGTTCCCAGATACATTACGATCACACGGTCGGAAATATATTTTACAACGCTCAGATCATGCGCAATGAACAGATATGTAAGCCCGCGCTCTGCCTGAAGGTCTTTCAGCATATTGATAACCTGCGCCTGTACCGATACGTCCAGCGCGGAGATCGGCTCGTCGCAGATGATGAAGTCAGGATCTACGGAGAGCGCTCTCGCAATACCGATACGCTGTCTCTGTCCGCCTGAGAATTCATGAGGGAAACGTGACATATGGTCCTTGTTAAGCCCTACGATCTCCAACAGCTCCTGTACCTTTGCATCTGCTTCTTTCCCAGGCATACCATGCTCTCTTAACCCCTCGCCGACGATCTCCTTTACCGTCATACGGGAATTGAGAGACGCGTATGGATTCTGGAAGATCATCTGTACTTTCTTACAAAAATCCTTCTTCTCAGCAGCGGTAAATTTGGTAATATTTTTTCCGTCATAGATCACTTCACCGGAAGTTGGTTCGTACAGGCGAATCATACAGCGCCCCATCGTAGATTTGCCGCAGCCGGACTCTCCTACAAGGCCGACCGTCTCTCCTTTGTAGATCTCAAAGGAAACGTGATCTACCGCCTTCAAGTCCGCGTTCTTTCCTACATGGAAATATTTACATACGTCGTTTACCTGCACGAGAGGCTGTTTTTCATTGTTACTCATCTGCTTTCACCTCTCCTTCCTTCTTTGCTTCAATTGCTACTGCATTGTCCTTCTTCATATCCGTATCCGGCGCATATTCATTCTGCAGCCAGCAGTTTGTAAAATGCTCATCCGTTAACTTATACTGATACGGCGGCTCGTCTTTGCATACGTCCATCGCGTACTCGCACCGCGCCGCGAACGGACATCCCTTCGGCGGAAAGAACAGATCCGGCGGAGTCCCTTCGATCGACTGAAGCCTCTCGCCTTTCTTGGTATCTAGCTTGGCAATGGAACCGATCAATCCCTTCGTATAAGGATGCGCCGTATCGTAGAAGATCTCCTGTACAGTACCCTTCTCTACGATCTTACCGCCGTACATTACGATCACACGGTCGCACATACGCGCAATTACACCAAGGTCATGCGTAATCATAATGATCGACATTCCAAGCTTATCCCTAAGTTCCAGAAGCAGGTCAAGAATCTGTGCCTCGATCGTTACGTCAAGCGATGTGGTCGGCTCGTCACAGATCACAAGCCCCGGACGGCTCACAAGCGCGATCGCGATCATGACACGCTGTTTCATACCGCCGGATAACTCATGCGGATACTGCTTGTATCTCTTCTCCACATCAGAAATTCCCACAAGCCTCATAATCTCAAGCGCTTTTTCCTTCACTTCCTTCTTCGTAACATCCGTTCTCCCAAGGAAGACCTCCTCGATCTGGGCGCCGACTCTCATGGTCGGGTTCAGAGATGTCATAGGATCCTGGAATACGAATCCGATATCCTGTCCCCGAAGCTTTCTAAGTTCCTTGTTGCTCATCTTGAGCACATTTTTTCCATCAAATAATATCTCTCCGCCTTCGAAGAATCCCGGCGGCTCCGGGTTCAGCCTCATGATACACTGAGCCGTAACACTCTTACCGCATCCTGACTCTCCTACGATACCAAGGATCTCACCCTTTCTTACCGCAAAGCTTACATCTCGTACAGCCTTGACTTCTCCTCCGTATGTATGAAAGGAGTAGACAACATTTTTCATTTCCAGAATATTATCATTCTCTGCCATTTTCGTATCCTCCTATTCTGTCCCGCGAAGTTTCGGATCTACTGCATCGCGTAAACCGTTGCCAAGAAGATTGAGCGCCAGCATCGTCGTACATACGAAGAATGCAGGAATCAATACCTGGTGCGGTGAGTTACGCAGATATGCAATACCCTCTTTACAGATAACACCCCAGCTGCAGTTCGGAGGAGTAACACCAAGACCTACATAGCTTAAGAATGCTTCCTGGAAGATCGCTCCCGGGATTGCCATACAAAGGTTTGTAATGAGCATACCAAGGATATTCGGGATAATATGCTTCACAATTATCTTAAAATCAGGAATTCCCAATACTTTTGCCGCAAGAACAAAATCCTGCTCTTTAATACGGTAAACCTCGCCGCGCACGAAACGGCATGTTCCGATCCAGCCGACAACACACATCGCGATAATAAGAGGCGCGATACCTTTACCGAGAACCATTACAACAAGAATGGTAATGATAAGACTTGGAATACCATATAAAATATCAACTATTCTCATCACGATCATATCTAATTTGCCGCCGTAGAAGCCGCAGAAACCGCCGATCACAGCGCCCACGCACATATTTACAACAGCAGCGATAAGACCGATACTAAGGGATACGCGTCCGCCCATCCAGATTCGTACCCAGAGGTCACGTCCTGTAGAGTCTGTACCAAGCCAGTGTGCAGACGACATCATCTGGCTTCTTGCATTTACGTCCATCTGCGACTGTGTATACTGACTGAACATCGGCGCAAAGATGGATAATAGCGCATAGAAAATAATAAGCGCAAGTCCGAACATTGCCGCCTTATTCTTCTTCAACCGTCTCCACGCATCCTGCCAGAAGGAGAGAGATGGTCTGCTGATGCTCTCCATACGGATATTATCTTTTCCTTTGATCACAAAAGATTCTTTCTTTAATTCTGCCACCTTCTACACCTACCTTTCGCCGATACGAACACGCGGATCTGCCACGCCGTAAAGAATATCTACAACAAGGTTACAGAAAATGAGAAATACGCCGTAGAATAATGTCATTCCCAAAACCATAGAATAATCGTTGTTCGATACGCTGTCCACGTAATGCTTACCCATTCCAGGAATTGCAAAGATAGACTCGATTACGAATGTACCTGTAAGTACGGATGCTACAGTCGGTCCCATAACGGTCATAACCGGCATGATCGCGTTGCGAATCTGGTGTTTCGCAGTGATCCTGAATTCACCGAGCCCTTTTGAACGGGCTGTCTTTATGTAATCCTGTGAGGCAACCTCGAGCATGCTTGCACGCATGATACGCGATACGGACGCCAGCGTATAAAATGCAAGAGCACATGCCGGAAGAATCGTATATTCAATGCCTTCGTACCTTGCTACCGGAAGGAGCCCCCATTTAATACCGAATCCGTACTGCAGCACGGCACCCATAATAAAGTCAGGAATACTCGTTCCCAAAACAGCAACAATAACACAGAAAAAGTCTATTCCTTTCCCTCGGTTCCTTGCCGATATGATACCGAGAACCAGGCCGAACGAAACTGCCAGCACCAGCGCACGGATTCCGAGATCCGCCGAGAACGGGAATGTCTCGCCGATAATATTTGCAACTGTTTTATTCGTGAATTTCATGGAATATCCGAAATCACCTTTGATCAGATTCGCCATATAATTTCCATACTGTACGATCAGCGGTTTGTCAAAACCATAATAGCTTTCCATGTTCTCTCTTACTTCCGGCGTCAGCTTCGGATTCGTGAACGGATCGCCGGGCATGAGACGCACCAGGAAAAAGACAACGGTTATCAATACCCAGACTGTCAATATCGCTGCGATTACACGTTTAAATATATATTTACGCATCCTTATTCCTCCTTGTATACTTAGAAAAAGTCCATTTATATTCTAAATTCGCCACCCGACATACCGCCGGGTGGCGATTCATTCTCACTCTTCTCTAATGTGACTTTCTCTGTTATTCAACAATATCAGCGTATACCCAGTCAAGGTTGATACTGCAGTGGAAGAAATTGAGTCCTTCAACATCATCATCAACAAGATAGTGAACTTCTCTCTCTGCCTGCGGGAAGAATGCAGCTTCATCGATAAGAATCTGCTCTACTTCATGAAGCATATCCATACGTTTCTGCACGTCTGTCTCTGTCTGTGTAGCTGTCAGCAGTTCATCAACTTCGTCATTGACATATTTGCTGTAGTTGTATGGGCTGTCAGACTTGAACAGCTCAAGGTATGTATATGGATCGTCATAGTCGGCGCCCCAGCCGCCCCAACCGATCTCGTACTCACCGCTTGCCTGACGGTTCAGCATCTCTGCGTAAGTTACCTGATTAACTTCTACGTTGATACCAAGCGCTGTCTTCCACATCTCCTGGCATACTTCAGCCTGCTTCTTAGATGAATCTGAGTCTGTTGTTGTGATTGTTACCGTAATATCGGAAGCCTTCTTTCCAAGAGCCTTTAATGCCTTGTCTAAGTGCTCTTTTGCCTTCGCCTCGTCTCCGTCCATCGGATAACCCTTAAGCGTAGACTCTTCTCCGTATGTCTTCTCAACGCCTGACAGACCGCTGAATACAAGGCCCGTGCTTGGTGTGAACATACCGTTGTTGACAAGTTCGTTGTAAGAATTTCTGTTGATCGCATAGTTGAGCGCAAGACGGAAATCAATATTATTCATCGCCTCGTTCTCACTGTCGCAGTTGTAGTAGAAATAATCTACGTTACCGTTGCGGTATGTATGATCCTGACCTTCATAGTTCGGTGCGTCTGCTGACGGAATCTCAGAGAAGTCTAACTCTCCGTCCTCATACATAGCAAGCGCTGTGGACTGATTCTGTACATAGCTCATCTCTGCACGGTCAAGCTTGATACTGTCCTTATCCCAGTAATTCTCGTTCGGCTCGAAGACCCATTTCTGATTAGCGGAGCTTGTAAGAACGTATGGTCCTGAGTACACGTTCTTCTCTGCATCTGCCGCAAAGTCTTTGCCGTATTTTTCTACAATATCCTGGCGAAGAGGAGCGAAAAGAGACGATAATCCCATCATACTTAAGAAGTATGCTGTCGGGTGTTCCAATGTAACTTCAAGTGTCTTGTCATCGATTGCCTTAACGCCAAGTTCTTCCGGCTCTACATCGCCGACCTCGACTGCACGGCCGTTCTTAATATATTCACCGATATATGCGAACGGAGCTGCGGTCTCAGGATCCATAAGTCTTCTCCAGCTGTATACGAACTGCTCTGCCGTAATCGGTTCGCCGTCGCTCCACTTAGCGTCTCTTAAATGGAATGTATAGACAAGTCCGTCATCGGAAATCTCCCACTTCTCTGCGATACCTTCTTTTACTTCACCTTTTACGTTACGCACCAGTCTCTCTGTAAGAGCGTTCTGAAGCTCTGTATCAGGGATACAGTTACCTTTTGACGGATCAAGAGTCGTTGGTTCTGTTCTGGTTGAAAAACGGAATACTTTTTCACCGGATGCACCGGAATCTCCCGAACCTCCTGAACTTCCTCCGCTGCTGTCACTCTTTGGAACGCCGCATCCTGCCAGTAATGACATTGCCATAGCTGCTGTCATTATAGCAGCAATAAGTCTCCTTTTCATAAAAAATCCTCCTTTTTATTAATATTAACTCTATGTAGCTTAACAGGCCCTCATATATATTCCGGTATATAAGGGTCTGGTTCTACCGTTCATCTCCGGCGATCCCATACACATGATAGGCTTCTTCGTCTACCATACACAGCGGGATCCACCGAATTCCCTCACAGGTAAATGTCAGTCCGTCTCCCGACGGTATCATCTTCTCTTCTATATCTTCCTCTGTAAACGGGAAATCAAGGAATCCCTTCTCTTCGGACAGCGCCGCCATGATATACGGTCCATAGGCAACCGCCGCTCTCTCCCTGATATCCGCCGACCGGATAATACGGAACCGGAACGCGAATTCCGCTTCATAAACAATCTCTTCCGAGAAATCTCTGTCAAATGTCAGATAACCGTCTTCATCCGGCCATACGGCGATCTCCGTGCCGTTCTCTTCTATCACAAACGATCTGCCCGGCAGATCACATCCTTCTGTATCGTTCTTTGATACAGCCCATTGGGGCAGACGCACCTTAAGCGTGCGGATCCCGCTTCCCTTCACAGAGAGCCTTGTCCTCTCCGGGCGGCCGCCGACCGCTTCCTGCCTGATATGGACGTCCCTGTCATCCCAGTCCAGCACAGACGGAATAAAAAGGTTCACATAGAATTCATCCTCCCGGTAAGAATAGATCCCCTCCCGGTACTTAAAATGACTCTCCATACCTGTCCCATGACAGCAGCTATTCTCCCGCAGAAACTCTCTCCTTGCTCCCGGCTCTAATGGGAAGAAATATGTACTCTCCCCGGTCGGACGCTTATCCTGAGACGCAAGGATATGGTTCAAAACCGTTCTCTCATAATAATCCATATACCGGCTCTTCGGCTCATACCCGAACAATTCCCTTGTAAGCTTCAGCATATTATAAGAAGCGCAGGTCTCCTGCGTCTTCTCTGTAAGCAGATCTCCGATCCTGTCCTTTGCAAAGAACTTCTCACTCTCACCGCAGCCTCCCGGCGCATATACGTGTCCGTCCGTTACGGTCTGCCAGAAAAACTTCGCCATATCATAATACCGCTTCTCACCTGCAGCTTTGTATATCTCCAATGCTCCAAGCATCTGCGGAATATGCTGGTTGGCGTGCATCCCATCAAGCTTATCCTGCTTCTGTTCCAGCGGATAGTTAAGCTTCTTATTGTCAAATAGCTTCGCACAGTCGATGAATTCTTCTCTTCCCGTGAGCATGTACAGCTGTGCCATGATCACGTTCATCGCCCCGAATTCTCCGGCAATATACATCCCCCACATCTTCGTCCGCTTCTGATACGGGAGCTTAGAGAGCCTTCTCCATACCCATAATCCAAGGCGTTCGGACATGGCAAGCGCTTCCGGCTCTCCTATATATGTATAGCAATCCAGTAATCCTGCAAATATCTTGTGCAGCGTATAATACGGCGCCCAGATCGCCGGATACTCGACGTATTCCTCCAACTGGTCGAACTGATTCGGAAGATATCCGCTTAAGAATCCTTCCCCAACGCCTTCCATCCGCGAAAATGCCTCCTGGCACTTCCTAAGGCTCTCCACCATATACACTGCTTTCTCTTTGAAACGCACGTCACCGGTCGCATGATAACACAACGCCAGAGCCGACATATAATGCCCCGTCGTATGTCCTCTGATCTGGCTCTCCCACGTCTCCCATCCGTCTAACGGTTCGGCATCTCCTGTATCCAGACCGGACGCCCTGCGGAAATTATATAGCATCCTGTCATCCTCGACGGACAGCAGATACTCCTTCATCCTCTCCTGAGCATCGTAAAACGGGGTTCCCGGCAGAAGTCTGACGGCTGCATCATCACATCCCTGCACATACGGCATACTTCCCCAACCGCTACATATTGTTTTCATCTATTATCACCTATAACGTTAATCTATTAACGTTAATCTCTCTTGATATAAAAGTAAATATAATTAATTCTATCATTCTCCGCCAAATGGGTCAAGGTAATTTTGACAGACAATTATCAGTATATTGTCGGCAATTCCTCATAATCCCCAAAAATACAGGAGTTCCCAACCCCGGCAACTCCTGTACTTTAGAAAAATTTAATAAACCATTTTATAATTCCATGCATTTATTTCACAAAAATGCACAAAAATGACATATTTATGCAATCAACACGAGAAGCCCCGCGTTAAAGCTTCATAATTTACCTTTGATAAATTCTTAACACTCTTTACTCTTCCGTCCTCTATCGTTTGCACCGCGTCAAAAAACTCCAGATTCGCCTTGGCATGGGAGATCATGATCATCGTCCTCTTACTGCTTGCCGCACAGTCAAAAAATGCACGCACCGTCTCCTGATCAAGCCCGTGTTCCGGCTCATCGAGAAGGATGCACGGCGCCGGAGATAACAGCGCTCTTGCAAGGACGATCTTCTGCTTCTCCCCGAGTGACAGGTTCTTTCCGTTTTCCACGACAACAGCATCATACTGCTTAGGAAAAGATAAGATTCTCTCGTGAATACCGAGTATCTTTGCGATCTCCTCAACATCTTCCTGCTTTGGTATGCGTTTAAACCGATAGCAGTCCAGAACCATATTTTCATAAAAGCTGATATTCAAAAGTTCCGGTTCCTGCGGAATATAAGTAAAAAAATCCTGCGGACAAGGCTCTTCCTTTCCCTCTATAGAAATGACAATCTCACCGCTTAGCGGCGTAAGATCGCCGAGAAGCAATTTCATCAGCGTAGATTTCCCGGCACCGTTGATCCCCGTAAGTGCGTGCCGCTCATGAAACGGTACAGAAAATGTGATATCCTTTAATATCGGTTCCTGCCCCGGATAAGCAAACGATATCTGCCGGATCAAGATCTCTTCCGCTTGTACTGTCTGAGATTCCATCTCCGGTTCTGTCTCCGGTTTTATCCCTGTCTCCGGTTTCTCTTCCGCTTCTGCTGTCCCTGTCTTTGCTTCTGTCAAGCCTTTGAGCCGGCGGACTGAGGTGTGTACGTCTGTCAGGTAATTCCACATATTAGTAAAACAATTAAAAAATCGAAAAATAAAAGGCGCAAACGCAAAGACAAAGGCCAAATCCGCCATCTCGATCTGCTGGCGCGCCGCCAGAAAAACACATACAAACACACAGCTCACAAGGCTTATGTCTTCCAGAAGATCGGAAACAAACCGTGCGTGGCGAATCGTATTCTCCTTCTTCTTCTCCGCACCCACCGCATGTTTTCCAACACTCCCGCTCTTTTTAAAAAGCAGCTCATAGATCCCGCTCTCCCTGATACAGACCAGCTGCTCGTTCAGATATTGGAAAAACTTTGTCAAATCGTCAAAGGACTCCCTCTCCTGCTCCGAATATATCTTCACCCGCTGTTGAAAGAACCGGTTCAGCATAACGGACGGGATTCCCAGAAGGAAAAACGGAACCAGGACCACCGGTTTCCACATGAGAAACACCGCCATGGAAAGAATTCCAAGCAGCAGCGGCTCAACGAAATTGATCGTAAATCCCATAAACAGAAAGTCGCTCATCACACTTCCGCTGTCATTCAGAAGCAAGGACAGCACCTTTCCCGAAGAAACCGAAAGCCGGCCTTCCCTTGAACGGTATAACCACGTCCGAAGCAGATTACGGTTCGCCGTGCCTACGATCCTTTCCGCGCACAGGCCAGAAAGGCGGTATCCCAGGACGGTCGGTACACGCGCAGCAACATAGAGGCCAAACAAAAACAGAAGCAGCACGGCCGCGTGTCCCTTCTCCTGTCCGAACTTCGCCACCGTCCGCAGCAGACAGGAGTTGACAAATTGAATCAGGAACCATGCGCCTGCCACAAAGACAGAGCCCGCAAGCGCAAGCGCCGTATCCTTAGGCGGATAACCGCAAAGCGTAATTCTGCCCTGTTCACCGTGTTCGTATATCCCGCAGATAAGTTTCAATACGGTCGTCTTCCCGCATCCGTTTTTCCCGATAAGCAATACATGCTCTCCGCGTCCAGCCGTAAATGAGACATTCTCAAAAATCATACGTTTTCCCGGATCATCTGCATGCCGAAACGAAACATTCTGAAACTCGATCATCGTATCCGTCTCTGTAAATACATTACGATTCCCATAGGATTGCTTCGGACAGTCCCAGATCCCTTTTACACGCTCCAAGAAGACAGCCAGAGTCGGAAAATTAGCCATAAAATCATCCAACTCCGCAAGCTCGGCATTGAAGGCATAGGTGAATAGAAACGCAGACAAAAACGCCGGCGCCGCTATACTGCCCCGGCTTATAAACACACTCCCCAGAATACCGATAAGAATGAGCGGCAATTTGTTGAGCAATATTGCCGGACTCATATAACCGACCAATGCCCCCATAGAGCTTCCGAACCTCTTCGCATAGCGTTCGCAGACTTCCTCCGCCCGGTTCAGCATCTTATCCTGCACCGCAGAATGTGAGATAAGATCATGGTGAGAGACGATATCCTGAAATACCGCGTTCCGCTCGCTCATAACTTCCGTCGACTGCCGAAGAAAACGCTGGCATATCTCTCTTCCCTTCCATTCAGAGAAGAAGAGAACCGGTACAGGCAGCAGAAACGCTGCACCGAACAATGGATGGAACAAACTTAAAAACACGGTATTAAAAACGATGAGCCCCGTACTTTTAAAGAATTTAGGGACATAGACCGCCACCGCCTCTGCACACCAGTTCACATCTTCACAGCTTTTTCCAATCAGATCGCCGCCGCGCTGTTTTACGATCCACAGATAGTCCGCACTTAAAAGGCTCCCGGAAATCCTGCTTAAATACTGCTCCTTCAGACGCATTTTAAATTGCAGCGAAATCTGAGAATATAAAAATCTACACACCGTGCAGCTAAGTTTTCCGCCCGCAAAAACCAGAAGGACAAGACCGCCCTCCACCGTTATATTCCTGCTTCCAGATAGAATGACTGAAAAACTATAAGAAAAGACCAGGTTTGTAATAACCGACAATACCGTTATAAATAGCATGATCCCGTAATATTTTCCTATGAATCTTCCTGTCATAAAAGAACCGACTAACCTTATCTCTTTTCTAATCTGCCGGATAATCTCCAATTGTTATTCTCCTCCCAATACAACCCCTGACGCCTTAACATACTGAGTTCCCAAGAGCATCCGCGAACTTGGGAACTCATACTATGTATAAAATTATGACACAAGAGCCGCATAATAACAACCAGAAATCAAACTAGCAATATAACGGTCCATAAATACTGCAGGCCGTGCGGCCGGCGGCGATATGGGAATCAATTCCATTGAGGCTTTCCTTATTACCGCTGGTATGTCCGAAAAGAATCTTACAATCGAAAGTATACCACGCCAGAATCCATATGAAAGCTCACAAAGAAAAAATTCCTGTTATGATTATCGGCGGATACGGTAATACTACTGAAACAAAATCTCTATCAACGCCTTCGGCCTCCCACCCGAAACCGCCATCTCCTTTGCATGCAGTTTCCCATACCCGGAATCCATGATTTTATTCATAATCCTCCTTGCGCTCCTCACCGTCACTTCCAGACACTCCGCAAGTTCATGGGCGTCAAAAATAAAGCTCTTCCTCGCCTGCGCAATTGCAATCACCTTGAGCACCGAATGTTCGCTAAGCCCTGTCTTTGCCGCAATCTCCCGAATCTTCGGGTCAGATGAAATCAATTCATAGCGAAGCTGCCGCTCCGTATCAAGGGGCCCTAAAAGCACGTCTTTTTCGTCCACCAAAAAAAGCTCCTGCTTCTTCCTCCTGACCGACTGCTCCAGAGCCTTCCTCGCATTCATATCCGCCTTATAAACGGTAAGCCCCATGCCAATCCCCACATCCAGCTCAATCCCCGTCTTCTTCACTGTCTGTTGGAGCTTCTGTATCCTTCTGTAGTTCTGCACATTCTCAATCACGCCCGCATTGGAAAACACCACGTATTCCCGTTTCCCGAAAGGAAATATGGTTCCCTGGATACTCTGCACATAACGCACGATTTCCTTCTCCATCTCCGCTTTCCCTATCATCGAAGCATAATAGTTCTCCACATGGCACTCATAATTCGTAAGTTTCATCACTTCTACCGCAATCCGGGAGTATTCCGCCTGGGTCAGCGCGTACTTGCTCTTCAAACGTTCCAACGCACGCCTCACCGTCTCCCGCGTCCCGCGCAGATAAATCGCCTGGTATCCCTGTTCAACCAACGTATTATACACCCACACAAAGGACGTCAACGCAACGTTGGTCTTGCCTTCCTCCTGCAGGCGGATATGCCAATCCACATATTCCTGTTCGTCCACCCCCGGCTGCATGGAACAGGAGTAAATATTCCTCGCCAAAATCTGGACAGCATCCAATAAATCCGTAATCACCTGGTTCTCCACCACGTCAATGCTGAACGCGTCAAGCTCCATATCCTGTTTCTGCATCTTGAGGAACGCCCCCGCCACGCTGACGCTCGACCTTTCCACAGAAGTATACGGCTTCTTAATCTCATAAGAGCCTGTCACAAAATCCTCTACCGCACAACCGGTAAACAGAATCGCGTCACATTCTCCCTCGCACGCTTCCACGACTTCGCCGCAGTGGCTTACACGTTCTCTTATATAACAAGAAACCTCCAGCTCACTGTCAATCTGCTGCAGGCTTTCCTTCACACTATTACAGGATGATTCCGGACCAATTACGCCAATCTTCATAATCTTACCTTTTCTAAGCTTAACCATAACATTTACCTATACAGCCAGAGCCGTATTGTCACATACCGCCCCGGCTGCTCCTATTATATCGCAGAACCATCAAATAATTCAACTACTGAATGTTCTTTCATATACTTTATATACGTCTCTTTTGTAAACTTAGGCCGGTATGCCCCCATAATCTCCTTCGCCTTCCCGGCATCCCCATATAGCAGGTCGATAACAGTAAGGGCAAGCATCTTCGCAGGCAGCACATACGCTCTCTCATAATCCTCGATTTTAAAATCTTTGGAGTGAAGCCCTCCCGAAATGCCGGACGCCCACACATGCATACACGGTACGAGCTGACACATATCCCCTAAATCTGTAGAGCCGGCCGTCTCGTAATGTTCCACAAAGGAATCCTCATCCGCACCGCCGTATAAAACCATGTTCTCCCGGTACAAGTCGGACAGCGCAGAATCCGTAGACAGAGGCAGGTAGCCAATCTGGCCGTGAATCTCCACCTTTCCCCCCACTGCCAACGCGCCAGCCTTAAGCGCCCTGTCCACTTTGCGTCCCGCATCCTCCATAGCCTCCACAGAAGCCGCACGCACCATGACCTGCATCATCGTAACAGACGGCACAACATTTACCAAATCACCGCCGCTTGTGATAATCGTACTGACCCGCACCTTGTCTTCTTCCCGGAAGGTTTCCCGCAAGGCATTGATATTATTCAGCGCAAGCTGCGCCATGTTAAGGGCATTAATCCCCTCATGGGGCGCAATTCCGGCGTGGGCGCTCCTGCCGATAAACTTCACGCTTTTCGACATAAACCCGTTGGTGTCCGTATCCACGGTACAGCATTTCCTGCCGCCCTCTACCTCCATCATGTGGCATTGCAGAATCATATCGACATGGTCCATCCCGCCCCTCAAAAGGTATTCCTGTTTCCCACCGTAGAACTGGATTTTCCCTTCTTTGATCAGTCTGTCCCGATAATCCAAATCTACACATTCTTCCGCCGGGATTGCAACAAAATCTACCGTCCCGGAAAGTTCGTCAATAACCCCCGACTCCGTAAGCCCTGCCGCACATCCGAACAAGTTGGCAAGCTGTACGTGATGCCCGCAGGCATGCATATTTCCGTTTGCCGCGCTGTCCTTATGCTCCGGACATACCACGCTGTCAAGCTCTCCCATGACCGCGACCACCGGCTTCCTCCTGCCTCCGGCGCTTGCCTTGCACCCGGTGTAGGCAATGGGCGAAATCGTCTTAAGCTCTAAAGAGGCAAACGCCTCCTCCATACGCTTTGTCGTCTCAAATTCCTTATAGCCAAGCTCCGGAGTCCGGTAAATGCTCTCTCCGAGTCTGATAATCTCCTCCTTCCTTCTCTCGATTGCTTCTATACATCTGCGCTTCAATTCTTCTTTTTCCATCTGTATTCTCCTAGTCCCCCGACATCATCCGTCTGATTACTCTGGCTGCCTTCCACACCTCGTCCATGTCAAGAGATTCCTGGACCGTATGTACGTCCCTCATACCAAGCCCAAGAATAACGCTGCGGTATCCGTGCCCGGCAAGCACGTTCGCGTCGCTTCCGCCGCCGATGACCATAAGCTCCGGCTTAATTCCCTCTTTCTCCATCGCCTCTTTTGTCAGGCGCACAAGCTCGCAGTCCACGTCAAGAGACAGGCTTGGATACGCCAGCTCATGGTGAAATTCATACGAAGCTCCCATTTCCTCTGCGGCTTCTTTCAGGCATTTTTCCATGTAAGCCACTTCTTCGCCCAGCTTTTCCATGCTGTGGGAGCGGATTTCCGCCGTGAACACCGCCTCGTCGGTCACAACATTCGTTGCCCCGCCCCCTTCAATCCTTCCGATGTTAGAGGTCGTCTCCGCGTCAATCCTTCCGATATGCATCTGTGCAATCGCCTTAGCTGCAGCGCAGATTGCATTCACCCCTTTTTCCGGCTCGATACCGGCATGGGCTTTCTTCCCCCGTACCATAACCTCGATCGCTTCCATCGCAGGAGCTTTATAGGCAATGACGCCCGTGTTGCCCGTCGCGTCGGCAATGACCAAATCCTTACAGGGCAGGATGCTCAAATCCATGTGTTTCGTGCCCTGCATACTGATTTCCTCGGAACAGGTGAACACAAGATAAATATCCCTGTGCTCCTCGCCGCTCTCAAGAATATCTTCCAACGCCTCTAAGATAGCGGCAATGCCGGATTTGTCGTCCCCTCCAAGGGTAGTCGTCCCGTCTGTGCGGATGATACTCCCATCAATCACCGCCTTTACGTCCCGGCATGGCTCAATCTGGTCCATGTGCGCCGCAAACCCCAAAGGAATCCCCTCTTTTGTCCCCGGAATGTGGGCCACAATATTCCTTCCGTTACCCCCATATCCTTCCCCGGCGTTGTCCGACAAAAATTCAATCCCCCGCTTGGCAAGATAGGCTTCTATAAAATCCGCCATGTCCTTTTCTCCCTTTGACGGGCTGTAAATCTGAATCATCTCAAGAAATAAATTCTGCATTCTCTCTCTGGATAACATCACTGCACCCTCCTAATCCTGTAATTCTTTTTTGTAAATCAGGCTTCCTGCAAAGATAGAGCCGAATACAGCCACGAGAATCACCACATAGGACGGCGTTCCCGGGAAGAAGGACAGGAAATTATTTTTAAGCAGCCAGTTCATACCAAAGGCAATCACGACCGCCACTCCCGCAAGCTTCGGGCGTGCGATTGCAAACTGCCCGAACACTGCGCCGTAAAGCGCCGGGAGAAGGAAGTTAAGCGCCGCCTTTAACCCCTCCGGCATGGCAGAGATAATGACATTGCCGCCCACCGCGCCGACCGTAAGTATGGCAATATTTACCAGAATCGACACCGCGATACCAATCGTAGAAATGACAGAACCCTTATCGGTTCCCATCTCCACGCCAGCCGCCTCCTGGGCTACCGACGAACATGGGACACGCATATTCGATGTGTTTCCGGACAGGAAGGTAAGGTACGTTCCGGGGATTCCAAGAATCGGGAAGTAGGAGATCGGTTCCACCACATAGAACGCGCCGCTTACGCTAATCTGGGAAATGGTTCCTGCGATGATGGCGGAAACCGGCGGCATATGCCCGAACACGACGGAAACTACCAATGCCGGCAAAAAGCTGGTAAGGATACCCAAAAGCAACGTTAATTTTCCCCATTTGATAATGCTGGGAATATAAGTTTCTGAATAATACTGTTTGTTCATTTTTTCTCCTCCTTCGTTATGCCGTCATACTCCACAAATATCCAATAAACATCCCGGAAAACATGGAAATTGCAAATGCCCACTCTCTCAGCCAGTTGACCTTCTTATCCTTCGCAAGTTTGGACAGTATCATCATCAGTATGCATCCTACCACGGTGGCGATTGCCGGCGCGCCGCCGAATGCAAAATTCCCCTCTGCGGAAAAGAAGTTTCCTGACGCTAAATTTGCGAATGCTCCCAGCATTGCACCTGCGGAAATAATCGGAACCATCTTCGCATTTCCTTTGGACATTAAATGATTCACCTTATGCATCTTGTCTGTAAACAAAAGCGTGAAAATCAGCCATCCAAGCGACCCGCAAATCATAACCCATACGCCACAGGCAAAGGCTACCGGATTCAGCTTTTCAAGGGTCGTCCCCATTGCCTGTGCCCCGAAGCCTGCCGCCATCGCCTCATAGTTCACAGAACCTATGAAAGACAGCCTCATCCATGATATCGGCGCGCCCATGGAAACAATAAGGGAAATCATAGTAACAAGAATTACAATCGCCGGCCCGATGGAGGCAATGGCGCTGCTCTTAATCGCTATGTTGACCTGTTCCTTTGGAATCTCCAGTTCTTTTGCCGCCTTCAATGATTTCCTGAAAAATACTACCGACTGAATTACTACGACGCCAACGGCTACCGCTGCCGCAAGCCACATGAGGGGGCTGTTTGCCAACTCTAAATAATTTGTACTTTCCTTCATTTTTTCTTCTCCTTCCACTGACTTTAAGACGCGTCCTTAATATGTCCGTTAGTCAAAGTATACAGTATAGATATAGATTTTGTCAATTCTTTATCAAAAATAGACAATAAAAATTATGCACAATTTTTCATTACAAAATTTGTGCATAATTTCCACAGTAAGATATTCTTCTAGTCAGGCCTCCTGATTCTTTTGAGTATGAACAGCCATCACAGCCGCCGGATATACGGCTCTTCTTCTGTTTTCTGCGAGATTTTCTCCGATTACTGTTTCTTATTAATCATTATACATTTTCAGATCATATTCGCAATATAAAAACAGAACTTCAAATAAATGGTATATTTTTTACTTATTATAATATATTTATGTATCCGTGCAGTGCTGATCTTTTTAGAATTACTGCCAGAAGCAGTTTCGATCAAAATCCATGACTTTGATTAAGAAACTATTCCAGCAACAACACTAGAAAATATAGAAATTCCTTGAATCATTCTTATAGATGTGCTATATTATAGACAGAGGGAAAGCCATACAAGCGGCTCTACCCCAACTAATGTTTACTTCCTATGATTTATCATAGGCAAGCCGTCACTATTTGCGGTAGTGGCGGCTATTTCTTTTTCCTTCTGAAGATTGTGTAACACAACCCCACAAGGGCACAAATGAAGATACAGAACTGAAAAAGGTCAGTATATGTAACATACATTTTATCACCCTCCTTTCTCTCGTCTGGAGGGTATTTATTCCCTCCAAAACTATACTGGAGAGGTAAAGCCGCCTTTGTTATCTATCGTCTCATTTAAATAATCCTAGAGTAAAGAAAAAAAGGATGCCGCAAACTCCCCTGCAACATCCCTGTAACTCAATTATATCTTTTCCAACGCCTCATTAGAACCTATAAGCATCAGGATCATCCCTTCCTTCAGCCGCATATCAGGATCCGGCGTGATCTCCACCTGATTCCCTTCCTTGACTCCGGCCACATTCACCCCGTATGTTCTCCTGACATCCAGTTCCTTAAGCGTCCTGCCGATCCATCTCTTCGGCACGGAAGTCTCCACGATGCTGTAATCCGGGGACAACTCGATCCAGTCCGCAAGATTAGCGGACAGCAGATTCTTCGCGATCTTCCGTCCCATCTCTTCCTCGGGAAATACGACGGCGTCCGCGCCGACCTTCCGAAGCACCTGAGCACACCTCTCGTTTTGCGCCTTGCATAGAATATATGGGATTCCCATCTCCTTGGCCGCAAGCGTCGCCAGGATACTCCCCTCCAGATTCTCAGACGAAGCCACAACGATCCCGTCATAATTCTTCGATCCCAGAGACTCCAATAGCTCTGGATTACCGATATCCGCCTGCATGGCATACGTTACCTTATCCGCTATATCATCGATCCGCTCCATATCCTGATCTACCGCCACAACGTCGCAGCCAAGCTTCTGCAGCGTCACCGCGACACTTGCGCCGAAGCTTCCAAGCCCCAGTACCACAAACTGTTTCTTCATCTTTCTTCTCCTTCTCTATCCAACCATGATCTGTTCCTTGGGAAGCCTTCGGATCCTATCCCTTGGATGGCTCTTCCCGGCAAATGTAAGCACCAGGGTCAGCGGTCCAAGCCTTCCGATATACATCATGATCATCAGGACTGCCTGGCTTGCCCTGCTAAGCTGCGGAGTCAGATCCGCTGACAGCCCCACCGTTCCGACCGCCGACGCGGCTTCATAGAGTATATTGACTAGCGGGATGCTGTCTGGTTCGATCACAAGGATCGCGATCATCCCGGTTACAAACGCCGCAAACGCAACCATCACGACGCAGAATCCGGTGCGGAAATTGGCCACCGATATTCTCCTCCCCATACACTCCGTATCATTGCCTCCGCGTACGAAGGTCAGGCACGCAAGGAACAGCATGGCAAAGGTCGTCGTCTTCACTCCTCCTGCTGTCCCGCCCGGAGAACCGCCGATAAACATCAGGATCGAACAGAATAATTTTGATTCTTCATGCAGCGCCCCCTGGGAGACCGTGTAGAAACCCGCCGTCCTTGTGGTCACCGACTGGAACACAGACGCCATAAGCTTCTCGCCGAGGCTCATCTTGCCGATCGTCTCTGGATTATGATATTCGGCGGCAAATACGAACAAAGTCCCGGCTGTGATCAGCGCCAACGTCATAATAATCGCCAGTTTCGAATGAAGCCTAAGCCTTGTAAACCACCAGCGCCCCGGCACCTCCCGGTGAATAAGCTCCTTCGTGTTCTCAATGATGTCAAACCATACCATGAATCCGATACCGCTTAATATGATCAGTAATATTGTCGTAATATTGACGATTGGATTCACCGCATAATCCGCAAGACTGTTCTCCCCCAGAATGTCGATCCCGGCATTGCAGAACGCCGACACTGAGTGGAATACCGAGTACCATATCCCCCTGACCGCGCCGTATTCCGGTACGAACTGGAATGCATACAGAACTGCTCCGCCTCCCTCGACCGTAAGCGTTCCTATGATCACCTTCCTCACCATCCTGACAATACCGCCAAGCCTCTGCGCGCCGTAGGCTTCCTGGAGAACCACTCTCTCCCTGAGCGTGATCCGCCTGCGCAGCAGCAGGAAAAACAGCGCCGCACAGGCGATCACTCCCAGACCGCCGATCTGGATCAGCAGCAGCAATATCGCCTTCCCGAACAATGTAAACTGAGAAGCCGGCACGACCGTCACAAGTCCGGTCACACATACCGACGTCACCGACGTGAACAGCGCGTCTGCGAACGCGATCGGCTGTGTGTTGCTGACTGGCAGATACAGCAGCACCCCTCCCAGGAAAATCACGCCTAAAAACCCTACCGCCGTTATCTGCAGCGTATTCCATCTGACACTTCTTACTCTCTTCACAATCTACTCTCCGTCTCTGCTTATCTTACTCCATGAATAAAGGTGTGGAATAATACCGGTCTCCCGTATCCGGCAGAAGGGCCACGATCATCTTGCCCTTATTCTCCCGTCTCTTCGCCAGTTCTATCGCTCCGTGAAGCGCCGCTCCCAACGAGATCCCCACCAGGATCCCTTCCTTTTTCGCAAGAAGCTTCGCCGCGGCAAATGCATCCTCATCCTTTGCCTTATATATCTCGTCGTATATCTCCCGGTTCAGCACCTCCGGGACGAACCCTGCGCCGATTCCTGTGACCGTGCCGCCTGCTCCGACTCCGGCAATGAAGATATCTATCTTCCCGTCCGTATCTCTCCAGATCTCCGGCCCTGTCTCTGCCCTGTGGACCGCCGGATTCGCCGGATTGACAAACTGTCCGGGAATGAAGCTGCCCGGGATCTCTTCTGCAAGTTCCTCTGCCTTCTCGATCGCGCCCTGCATGCCCTTCGCCCCTTCCGTCAATACCAGCTCTGCACCGTATGCCTTCAGGATATTCCTTCTCTCCACGCTCATCGTCTCCGGCATGGTAAGAATAAGCCTGAATCCCTTTACCGCCGCTATAGACGCAAGACCGATCCCGGTATTGCCGGACGTAGGCTCAATGATCACAGACCCTTCCTTCAAAAGTCCCTTCTCCTGCGCGTCTTCGATCATTGCCTTCGCAACCCTGTCCTTCACGCTCCCTGCCGGGTTCAAATATTCTAGTACACCGAAAAATAAGTTCCTAGCCATATAACGCAGAATGATTTTTCATATGCAAGGCGGAGGAATGAGGCGT
>ERZ808046.474-NODE-474-length-34427-cov-7.805881_pt1 | contig 34427 bp, 32 predicted proteins | sample MGYA00380196_ERZ808046 | MGnify/ENA primary metagenome ERZ808046 (study PRJEB31490, sample SAMN06133421) | mouse gut metagenome | isolation source: Z6_2 | host: mice | place: China: Chengdu | collected 2015-05 ...
GGCTGCACCCTTCCCACTGCCGGGCGGGTCAGGGACTTTCACCCTTTAGAACGTGCGCCCGCCGGGCGCACTAACAAATGAGCCGGCTCCCGCGAGCCAGCTCGTTTTGGTCAATTTATTTTCTTACCAGATGGAGCGGCAGTCCGTTTACGAAAATCGGAATCAGCTCACCCATAATAAGAGGTCTTGCATATTTGATGTAACCGTCGTTTAATCCGCAGCCATCCTCGGTAATCCACTCAGCGGGAACCGGTCTCTCCACATTGGCGATAGCGTGAATGTCATAAGCGCTGGTACCGCACTGATAAGGATTGTCACCGTTTCTGTCCAGAGTGATCATCATGCCGGTCTTGCCTTCCTCTGCGGCAAGCACTGCGTCATGCCCTGCCTGGAATGCCTCGTTGATATCGGTAAGAGAAGAAAGGTGGGTAGCGGCACGCTGCAGGGTTGAGAGCTCGATTGCCCTGGTCTTTAAGCCGGTCTCATCTGCGATCAGCTGTGCCAGGTAAGCGGCCGTACCGGACATCTGCTTGTGTCCAAACGCATCCACTGCCACATTCTCATTCGCCAGCTCACACACATAACGTCCGTCCGCAATATGGATTCCCTCTGAAACTGCAATCACTACGGAAGACTTGCTGGCAGCTAACTCCTTAACCTTGGCCATGAAAGCATCCATATCGAACACCTTCTCCGGCAGATAAATGGCATCTGCTCCGCTGCAGTCCGGTCCCTTTGCAAGAGCTGCCGCCGCGGTAAGCCAGCCTGCGTTACGTCCCATGATCTCCACGATGCAGACCGTAGGCTTCTTTACTCCAAAGGACTCGTTATCGCGGATAACCTCCTTTAGGCTTGACGCGATATATTTGGCGGCGCTGCCGTAGCCGGGACAGTGATCCGTTACAGGAAGGTCATTGTCAATCGTCTTGGGAACACCCATGAATCTCTGTTTCTTGCCGTGTGCCGCCGCATAGTCGGAAAGCATCTTAACGGTATCCATGGAATCATTGCCGCCTGCATAGAACAGACATTCAATGTCATGCTTTTCCATGATCTCAAATACCTTCTCATATACGTCCTCATGTCCCTCGATCTTGGGCATTTTGAAACGGCAGGATCCCAGGAAAGCGGAGGGAGTCCTCTTAAGCAGCTCGATTCCTATCGGATCCTCCAGGTAGTCCTCCAGCTCGATCAGCTTGTCCTCCAAAAATCCCTCGATGCCGTGAACCATACCATAAACTTTCTTAACGCCCAGCTCCTTGGCCGCTGCATATACGCCTGCTACCGATGAATTGATTACAGCCGTAGGTCCGCCGGACTGTCCAACAACAATATTACCTTTCATTTTAATCTCTCCTTTGATGATTCATTCTGCTATTTACAAGATATACCAGTAGCAGTATAGCAGATTCCGATTTTTCTGACAAGAGTAATTGAATCTTTTATATAAAGGATACCACACAATATGCCGTATAAATTCCCAGAAGCGCCACCCCCTGCAGGCGGGATGACTTTTTCCTGATTAAAATCGGCGCCAGCAAAACCGCCATCACCAAAAGCGCTAACGGCATATCAATCGTAACGGTGGAACTCTCCAGAGGGATTCCCGCAATGGCCGAAGGAATTCCAATTACCAGAAGCATATTCAGGATATTAGCTCCAATCACATTGCCAAGCCCCACATTTCCATAGCCCTTAATCAAAGACATAATGGATGTCACCAGCTCCGGCAAAGAAGTTCCCAGTGCAATAAAGGTTACCGCAATCACGCGCTCCGGCACACCGATTGCCTCCGCAATAAAAATACCGTTATCCACCAGCAGATTTGCACCCACATAAAGAAGGGCCGCGCAGACTGCCAGAATCAGAATCTGTTTGGGAAGGGAAATTTCCTGTCCGCCTTCCTGAGCCTCTTCTTCCTCACCGCCCTCTGACGAGGAACGCCTGATATTCAGATATGCATACAGTGCAAACAACAGGAGCAGTACAATACCTGCCGGACGGTTAAAGACCCCTGTCACATATCCATACACATTCATGCACACCAGCGTTATAAGGAAAAATGCGCTGCGCCATGCCAGGGATGCAAATTCTACCTTTGCGGAAGGGCGTATGGTCTGACTCAGCCCGGCAATCAGCGCCGTATTACAGATGATCGACCCAAAGGCATTACCCGCCGCAATAGCCGCAGAACCGTCAAAGGCCGCCGTAGTGGAAACCAGAATCTCCGGAAGGGTGGTCCCCAGACTGACGATGGTTGCCCCCACCACAATCTGCGGAATTCCCAGTTTCTTAGCAATTGCCACCGCCGCGTCAACCAGACGGTCTCCGCCGATGCAGATTAAAACAAGTCCGACTACAAATAAAATAACTGCCTGTATCATTTTTTCACTCCTCCTCTTAGTATCTCCTTTTCTTTCTTTGCCATTCCTGCCTGAAGTAATAAAAATATCCTGTGCATATGCCTCAGTTTCCCAAAACACTGCTGAGTAATGCGGAAAACAAAAAAGACCTCCAGCACACAGATAAATATGTGCTAAAAGTCTCGTACTTCCATACCTCAGGAAGCGCTCAGCCACGGCAGCGCCGGGGATTGTTGGCCAAGCCTTTCTTACTACTCCCTCTTAACTTATAACGACTTTACCAGAAAAATCCTGTTCTGTCAAGCAGCGCTCCGGCATCTTTTCATTTTCTTAACCCTTCACGGGCGTCAGTCTCCGGCAGAGAATTCATCCGCCTTTGAAAGGCTTCGAAGCTCTCCCTTGTACCAGCCGCAGACCCCGTCCTTTTTCATCAGGCATCCTTTTGAGGTGCGCATCACCATAGCAAGCTCATCCCCTGCCTTAACCGGAAGCAGATAATCGGTATAATTGGCGTCCGCCCATTCTCCGTCCCTATTATAAAGCCGGACATTTAAAACCTCAATCCTGCGCCCGCTGGAAAGGTGTTCCACACAGGAAAACTCCTCCCCCTCCTTAAGGATCCTCACTTTTCTGTCGGAAAAGCTGATATTGATTGAATCGGCCGAACCCTCCTGATCTGTCAGAGCCGCGAACCTTTCCAATTCATCACAGGAGGTATAACTGATTCTGTCCGCCCCGCATCCGTCCTCGGGAATGATCAGCATATTAAGCTGCCCCTCCATATGGAGCCCGCAGCCTCCGTCAATGGATATGATATGTGCTCCGCTGTCAATGACCGGATTGGTCTGTGCAATTCGGTTATTATAAATGGCAACGGGCCAATGCCCCACCACCACATATTTCTCAAAGGAAAGCCCTGATTTCATAAAATTGTCAAACTTAAGAACCTCATAAATATCCCTGTCCTTCACCGCCTCCAGATCTTCGCAGGGCAGGCCGGCATGAACAAAGATATAATTCTGTGTCTCCACAATGGCAGGACGTTTACGCAGAAAATCAAGCTCTTCCTGAAAAGAGTTCAGCAAACACTCCTTACCCGCCAAAACCGTTTCCGGCGAGTCCAGCGTAATCCCAAGCTCTGCCGCCATCTCGTCAAAAATGCTTGTCCCGTGCCGCTTTCGCATCCCCAGCAGATAATCGTAAAAGTCTGCACAATTATCCCCGTTTAACTCTTCCAGCATCTGCAACCGCCATAAATCCACATTCCCCAGAAGCACAACTACATTTTCCATACTGGCAAGCCCCATCACATAGCGCAGGCATGCAAGGCTTGCCGGTCCCTTTTCAATCAGATCCCCCAGAATAAAAAGCATATCTTCCCCGCAAAATCCCACCTTGCCAAGCAGCCTTTTCAGCAGCAGCGCATGTCCGTGAATATCGCTGGTCACCAGAATCCGGCGGTTCTTCGGTATCTCTGCTTTTTCTATTTTAATCTTCATCAATCTCCCTTTTGGTTCCTCAGCTTTCTTATCTCCACTCCTGAAAAAGCCCTTCCCACCTGTCCCTGGGCAGAAACGCCGCCCGCAAAAACACCCCTGAAAACTTAAGCTCCCACACGCATTTTAAGAAAAACGGCATCCCCTTTACCTTTTCTTTCTTGTAAGGGCGGTAAGCCCTGTGGTAGGGCAAAAGCCAGAGGATGATTCCCACCATCATCAAAAAAAGATAGATATCCGGCAGGTCAAACACTCCATATCCCCGCACATGCAGATAATCCAGCACATAAACTCCCCGAAGCCTGGTAAATAGCCGGTAGGCGCTCGCCGACACACCGAAAGCGGCCAGCATCAGAATTTTACGGGAAAGGGAAAAGAAATCGCATATAGCAGAAATAAAACGTATCAAAAACACCTCCACCAAAAGCGACAGAATATCCTCGCAGACCAGCAGCCACCAGATATAGCCAATCCCCAGCCTGCCGTGGAGCCAGCTCCCGTTATCGTTGTAAACCGGATAAATCCGCAGAAACCGGCCGAGCATTACAGGCTGTGCCTGAAACTCCCCATAGTGCATATATACAATTCCCTCAGCCATCCCGGCAGCCAGAAACAGGACGGCAGCCAGAATGACACATTTGTTTTTCAATAATTTCATGACAGTTCAGCTCCTATCATGATTATTGTAGCGTTGTTTGGGGGAAATGTAAATACAAATTCTGTTACTTCACATCCGCCCCGGCCCACACTCTGCACTGCTCAATCCTCGCTCCGTGGGGAGTATCACCGTGCTCCGGGTCACAGGAATATTGTGTCAGCAGAGCGCAGGGAAGCTCCGGACACTGACCGCAGTGAATAAATCCCTTATTCTGACAGCACGCGGCAACAGGGCATTCCCCGTGGAAGGGGTGTCCTCCCGTCTCTATGCAGCCGCCGCATCCACAGGTCTCTTTATACCCGCATCCATTACAGTGAAGTCCGCATCTTGAATCGATCATCGTTGTGTCCTCTCTTTCTTTCGTATTCGCTTATCTGCATAAGCTTTTCATCAGTATAACGCATCAAACATGACTCCATTATGTCATATTTGATATAAATTGGCAAGACAGGGAGCCGTGACGAATTTATTCTGCTGTAAAACGGTTACAATTCCCATCTGTCGGTCTATTTTCATTGCGATATCCTTTCTGTTTCCTGCAGCTATGAAACAAATACTGTCATGCTTTGCGGGAAGCTTCCACTGCACGGGTCTGCGCATAAAAAAAGAGTGCTGCATTAAACACTCTTTCCCTGCGGATAACAGGACTCGAACCTGCACGGTCTCCCAATGGTACCTAAAACCATCGCGTCTGCCAATTCCGCCATATCCGCCCATTCACTCCGGCAACGGCTCTTTACCGCCGCTTCAATCATCTTAACATCCCCCGAATAGGCTGTCAACTTTTTTTATGGCACAATAACATACCGCACCATAACTCAGGCTGCGCGCCTCCCCTTACAGCTCCCGTATTACCTCCCGGTAAATCCGTACAAAGAAGAACGCCGACACTCCCATGGACACCAGCTCTGCAATGGGAAAAGCCCACCAGACATAATTCAGCTCCCCTGTCCGGGCAAGAAGCCAGGCCACCGGGAGCAGCACCAGGAGCTGTCTTGCCACAGATACCACCAGGCTGTACATTCCGTTTCCCAACGCCTGGAACACTGCGCCAAGAACCACCCCAAAGCCTGCCAGAATGAAGCTTAAACTGATGATCCGAAGAGCCGGAACAGCGATGGCAAGCATCTCCCGCGACGCCTCAAACAGCGAAAAAAGCTGTGCCGGAAACAGCTGGAACACCCCCAGCCCCAAAGCCATCAGGCAGACCGCATAGATAATTCCCAGTTTCACTGTCTGAAGCAGCCGCTTCCTGTTTCCTGCCCCCAGGTTGTAGGCCACAATGGGAATCACGCCGTTATTCAGTCCGAATATGGGCATGAATACGAAGCTCTGCAGCTTAAAATATACCCCGAAGACAGTGGCCGCCGTGGAGGAAAATGTCAGCAGAATCCGGTTCATGCCATAGCTCATAAAGGAGCCCACAGACTGCATGATCACAGTAGGAATCCCTACCTTATAAATCTGCCGGATAATATCAATATCCGGTTTAAAGCTTCTGAAATTTAACCTGATTTCCGTGTTCTTTTTCTGATTGATGAAAAAGGAGGTTATCCCCGCAATGGCCTGACTGAGCACAGTGGCAACCGCTGCTCCCCGCACGCCCATGGCAGGCAGCCCAAAATACCCGAATATGAAAACAGGGTCAAGGAATATATTGATGAGAGCCCCCACTCCCTGGGTGAGCATGGTATAAAAGGTTTTCCCCGTTGACTGAAGCAGTCTGTCAAATACATACTGGGCATACATCCCCAGGGAAAAGCAGCATATAATCGGAAGATACTGTTTTCCGTACTCAATGATCTGCGCATCTTTCGTCTGGCTCAGATAAAAGGGCGTTGCTGCCAGAAGACCCACCAGCAAAAAAATCAGATGATTCAGCCAGTCGAGAAAAACACCGTTTTCCGCCGCTTTATTGGCCTTTTCATAGTCCTTTTCTCCCAGGGCTTTGGATAGCAGCGCATTGATACCCACTCCTGTTCCAACCCCAAAGGCAATCATCAGAGACTGCAGGGGAAACGCAAGGGATACCGCTGTCAGGGCCTTTTCACTGACCCGGGAAACATAGATGCTGTCAATGATATTGTACAGAGCCTGCACCATCATGGAAATCATCATGGGCAGCGACATACCAAGCAGCAGCCTGTTTACCGGTGCCGTTCCCATCTTATTTTCCTGCGTTTGCTTTACTGCTTCCACGAACTATTAACCCTCCACACCAATCTGCCGTTTTAAGCTGCATTACCCGCAATGCGGCGTCCCGTCATCTTCCTGACCATTTTCAGCTGTAAATTCCCACCTCGAACTTTAAGACCGTAGGCATATCTGCCAGACGGCTCTGCTGATAGAGCCTGTCTCCGTTCTGCTTCCTTCCCGGAATAAACTGCCCCTTTTCAAACCTGCCTTCCCACATGCCCACAGGCTCCGCCTGCCAGGAGCTTCCCCGCCTCGCTTCCAGTGAAATGGCCGCATTGCAGCCCACTATATAAAAGCTGTACTCGTCAATGGGAATGAGAAACCCTCCTGTCCCCGCCTTATTGTCCGCCTTCTCCGGGTAAGCAAGGAGCACATCATATTTCCCCATGGGAATCACGATTCCGTTTTCGTGCTCTGATCTTCTTGCAAAACCAATAAACTTATCTTTTTCTTTTATGTATAAATCCCAGATTCCCTCCACGATCTGATATGCCCGTCTGTGATACTCTGAATTTTCCGGAAGACACCTGTCCCATTGCCAGTCAAACAAAAGGGCATCCAGTTCTTCCTCCCTCATCCCGGCATACAGCGGCGCACTGAGCAGATCATCAATCCCAAAGGGAGAAAACCCGATCATATTGTGGTAAAGCCCCAAAGCCCCCAGCAAGTGTGAAGCCGCCACAGGTCCTCTCCCGGTCTCCGGTATGAATAACGGATTATCTGCCAGTGCATACTGATCACAAAATCCATAAAAATCCGAATGATAAATATCCGGAGAAATCATGTCAAGGGATTTTGCCACTTCCTTCCAGATCGGCAGAGCTTTCACGATCGCACCACCGGAGGGATAGGTTCCCGGGCGGAAAGGAAACTGCTCCAGCCATACGTTGGTGAACATGGGAAGAGGATACTCTCTTTTGCCTGCCCCGGCAATCTCCTCCATGGCTTTCGCCACATACCAGCTCATAAAATACTCCGGCGCTTCACAGCCAAAGGCCTGCTCCCAGGTTCCTTCCACCTGATACAGTCTGCTTACGGCTTCCGGAATCTGTTCACGGTATCTATCTTCCGCCGCCTCTCCAAAATCTCTTTCGGAGCCCAGAAATCCCACTTCATTTTCCACCTGTATCATAATGACGGTATGCTCCTGCCCGTCATACTCCCGAAGAAACGCCATAAACTCTGCAAAAGCCGCCGCATCCGCTTTCACTGCCTCCCCGCAGAAAGGGGAAACCGTCTCAGAGGCCATCCCGCCCCTGTGACGCGCCCTGAAATACCGGCCGCTGTCCCGTTTCACCCAGGCCGGCACATAATTGCTGGCGCCGTTTTTCCAGAGGCCAAACCAGAGAAACACCAGACGTATTCCGGCCTTCCTTGCCCTGTCTATCACCTCTTTCGGCAGGGAAAAATCAAAGTCTCCCCTTACCTTTTCCACCTGTTCCCAGTGAACCGGAACCAGAAGCGTGTTCATCGGAAGCTCCTTAAGCTGATTCCAGACAAACCGATCCATATAAACCATATCTGAGGGAACCGAATTATGGGTTTCCCCTCCCAGGATAAAAAATTCCCTGCCGTCTACATAGAGCGCGGCATTTCCATTTTCTTCATATCGAATCTGCGGTATTTCACTCATTTTCCTGACTTCCGCCTTTCTGCCGCCACAGGCGGCTCTAAAATATAATTATTGCGCCTTTACTGCTGTCTCTTCGCACTTTGCTTCTCAGAGTACCTCTGCCAGCACCAGATTGCGCAGTTTTCTTGTAAGATCAAAGGTTCCTGCATCTCTTTTCTGGGTTCCCATCAGGATGGTCATATTCTCCTTTGGGAAATTTGCAAAATAAACCCCCAGCCAGCCATCCCAGCCATACTCTCCCTCGCAGGCAAGCATCCCCGCACGGCCAGGCTTATGGCAGACCCGCATCAGATTGCCGTAGCTGAAACCTTCCAGGCCAATCCACCTGTTAAAATCCTTTTGCTGCGTCTCCATCAGCTCTCCGCCGGTAAAATAACGCACGGTAGCAGGCCTTAGGATTTCTCTTCCCTCAAATGTCCCTCCCTGCAGCAGCATACGTGAAAACCGCATATAATCGTCCAGCGTGGAAGCCAGACCGGCTCCCCCTGACTCAAAGGCAGGGGATTTGTCCATCCGGTTCCGGATTCCCAGATGATTCCCTTCATAGCGAACCAGCGTTTTCCTGCCGTCCTCAGAAACCGTCTCATAAACCGCTGCCAGACGGCTTTGCTTTTCCTCCGGCACCCAAAAGGCCGTGTCCTTCATTCCAAGAGGAGAAAAGAGTTCTTTTTCCAGAAAATCTCCGAATTTCATTCCTGAAGCCGCCTCGATCACCGCTCCCAGCACATCCGCCGAGGTTCCGTAGCGCCAGGAACTGCCGGGTTCAAAGGCCAGTATGCATCCGGCAAGCCGGTCAGCGATTTCCCTTGTGGTCATTTCCTTTTCTGTCAGAAGCCGCCGGTCCATTTCCTCAAACACATGCATGGTATCTCTGCCCGCTGCCGTCGTCTCATCCGGATAAACAAGTCCCGACGTCATCCTTAACAGATCATAAATCCGCATGGGCTGCATGACCGCCCTTACCGCAGCCTTAGATGGCGTTTTATCCCGGCTTTCCGGCTCCTTCAGGGCAGAAAATTCCTTCTTTGAACCGCCTGCCGCTTCTTCCCCGATCCCCTCCGTCTCCAGGGAATAAAATCCTCCTGCAAAGGACGGCAAAAAATCCGACACGGGCTGGACTAAATCAATCTGCCCTCTCTCCATCAGAATCATTGCCGCTGCTGCTGCCACAGGCTTCGTCTGGGAATAGAGCCTGAAAATAGTATCTCTTTCCATGGGATGGTTCTCTTCCCGGTCTGCCATCCCCGCCTGACAATAGCAGACCTCCTCCCCATTCTTTTCCACCAGCAGATTGACCCCTGCCACCCTGCACTCCAAAACCGCCTGCTCCATTACCTTCTGCACTTTTTCTTCCAATGCCATTTCTCATCCCCCTCCTTCATCTGTTGTTTTTTGGAAACACGGCAAAATCCCCGGAAAGCCTTGATTTTAAAAGCTTTCCGGGGATTAATCCATCATGAGCCACCCGGGACTCGAACCCGGGACAACTTGATTAAAAGTCAAGTGCTCTACCACCTGAGCTAGTGGCCCAAATATGATAAAACTGGGCTAGCTGGATTCGAACCAGCGAATGCAGGAGTCAAAGTCCTGTGCCTTACCGCTTGGCGATAGCCCATCAATGCGCCAGGCTGCATTGCACACCGTCCGCAGATCATTCCTCCATCTGCTTACTGCAATCCTGTCTTTCCAGGATGACCCCTGGCAAAGGGTGGATAGAGGGACTCGAACCCTCGGCCTCCAGAGCCACAATCTGGCGCGCTAGCCAACTGCGCCATACCCACCATGCAGAATATGTTGCCACATTCTTCGCGTGCCCAAAGGGATTCGAACCCCCGACCCACGGCTTAGAAGGCCGTTGCTCTATCCAGCTGAGCTATGGACACCTAAACTTTCAGCAGCCAGACCTGATGCCTGTCCACTCTCGCCTGTCCAAATACTTAGACCTGCAAGAGCGGGTGATGGGAATCGAACCCACGTGTCCAGCTTGGAAGGCTGGTGTTCTACCATTGAACTACACCCGCATATCCTGTATATGAAACGTGAAATCGGGGTGACAGGATTCGAACCTGCGACCTCCTGGTCCCAAACCAGGCGCTCTAGCCAAGCTGAGCCACACCCCGCTGATTTAGTCCTGCCTCACTGCTCTCACGCAACGCAAGGTATATTATAGATGATATCCGTGCTTGTTGTCAACCTAATTTTTGAAAAATTTGGTCAAAAGTTTTCCGGGAACTTTCTTATAAATAGTTGATCGTAAAATGTGCCTCCCCCTTCCGGTCCAAATCCATAATGATAAAGGACGGTCTCCTCCCCTCCTGCCGGGGATAGGTAAGGCTTCCCGGATTGATTGCCGTCAAATCCCCCTCCCGGTCCACCACGGGTTTATGGGTATGGCCGTACATGACGATATCCACGCCGCGTGCTCTGGCCTCGTTTTTGATCGTTGCGTTTCCCATGGAAACGAAATAGTTATGCCCATGGGTCAGCCAGACCTTGTACTTTCCGATCATAAACTCCTTTTCCCTCGGCAGATCGGAAAAGAAGTCATTGTTTCCCACGACCATCTGTACCGGACATCCGGCGCTCCCGGCAATCAGGTATTCGCTGCCCTCAATGTCTCCGCAGTGAATCACCATATCTACCGGCGCCACCCGCTCAAGTACCTTTATGTAATTATCGTTCCGGCGATGGGTGTCACTGACAATTAAAATTTTCATTTTTAAGCTCTTCCTTTACCGCCCGCAACGCTTTTCCCCTGTGGCTGATTGCATTTTTTTCCTCCTCGCTTAACTCAGCGGTGCTCCTTCCATATTCAGGCACCATAAAAATGGGGTCGTAGCCAAATCCGTTTGCCCCTCTTTCCTCATATCCAATCCGGCCCTCTATCGCGGCTTCTTTGGTAAAAGCCCTTCCGTCCGGAAGCACACAGGCAATCGCGCACACAAACCTTGCCGTTCTCTCCTGGTCAGGAACCCCTGCAAGGCGGTCTATGAGGTTTTGGTTTTTGACGCGGTAAGGGGTTTCCTCCCCAAGATATCTTGCAGAATATATCCCCGGCTCTTTGCCCAGCGCATCGACTTCAAGGCCGGAATCATCCGCCAGCACAATCGCCCCTTTTGTATGGCCTGCAACCGCCTTTGCCTTGATCAGAGCATTTTCCGCAAAAGATTTTCCATCCTCCAGAATAGGAATGTCAATTCCGGCTTCCTTCATGGAACGGATCAGAACCGGTTCTCCATCCAATATCAGATCTGCCAGAATCATTCTGATCTCTTTCATTTTTCCGGCATTTCCCGTGGCAAAAATAATTTCCTGCATTTTATCCTTCCTTTTCCTCATAGGCTTTCAGAATTGCGTTATAAATTCCTGCGGCGATCTTATCCTGATACTCCTCCCGCACCAGCAGAGTCGCTTCCTGTTTATTGGTAATACAGCCTGCCTTAATGATTGCGGCAGGCACTGTAATATAGTTCAGAATATCCTCGGTCTCATCTGTCTCCTCAAGCTCCAGAGCCTTTCCCTTAATGCTGGCCGCCACTTCCTCTTCCAGCAGAGCTGCCAGCTCAGCATTGCCAAAACCGGGAATAAAGTAATCTTCATTAAAAACGGCAGCAGTACCATATACTGATCCATCCCCGCTGCTTCCCAGAGCAATGCGGATATACATATCCGCCCGGGTTTCATTGGCAAGCCTGATCCGGCTCTCCTGCGCAGGGTTCACGTCATCCATTCTGGTATAGTACGCCTTGATATCGGTCTGTTCCAGCCTCTCTCTCAGCTTTTCGGCAATCGCAAGATTGATCTCCTTTTCCTTCAGCTCCCCTTTGGTATAACCTGTATTGAAACCGCCGCAGGCAGGATCAATCACCACGATTTTTTCATATACCTCCTGCGGGTTTAAAAAGCTGATATACAGCTCATTGTTTTCCAGAATCGTGCGGTATTCAAAAATGCCTGTCAATTTAAACCGCAGCTTTATGCCGTTTTCGTCTTCCTCATAGATTCCCTGCCTTACCTTTTCCTGATTGCCGGATATGGCATTTTCCGCATAAAAGCCGCCTTCTGCGCTGTCTATCAGAATCCACAACTCCTGATCCATATAATAATTTTCTATGGAAATGTCCTCCGCCCTGCATCCATTCGGCAGAGGAACCCTCAAATAGCTGGTATCCGGTTCCCCCTGAGAAAAAGCCAGCTTTTGGTACTCTTTCTCTTCCCCTTCCGGGAAAAACAGAATTTCGTCAGATTCACTGCCATCTCCCGCCTGAGAGTCTTCTGCCTGTGCAGCTTCTTCTTCCCCCTGACTGTTGCTCCCTTCCTGACCGGCGTCAGCCGTATTTGCCCCGGCCCGATCTTCGCTCTCCTCATCGCCTGACATGCCAGAGGAATTTCCTGCCGCCCCATCGTCAGAACCGGACTCTGCCGCTCGCGCTTCCGTAAGCTCTGCCTGTGCCGCCAGGGCGTTTTTCTGAAAAGACAAATATATAATTATCCCTGTGGCTGCCGCTGTAAAACAAAGACACCAGATTGCAGCCTTTTTCATCAGCTTAACTTCCATTTACACTCCCGCTGTGACGATTCCTGTCTCCTGCGCCGTCACATTTTCTTTCTGGGCGGCTTCGGCCCCGGGAACTGATAAAAATATGTTTTCATCATCCCGTTATAAATCTTTCTGTTTTTGGCCGCCTTAAGGCCCATGGCTTCCTGAGCCTGCTCATATGCCGTGATCAGATACAGCGACCATGAGTCCAATGCCCTGAAACGCTCTCCGATCGTATGGTAGAGTCCGGGCAGATTTCTCTTTTCTTCCATCCTCTCACCGTAGGGCGGATTGGTGATAATAAACCCATATTTCTTACTGTGGCTTAAATTCCTCACATCTCTCTGCTGAAAATGGATCAGATGCTCCACTCCGGCCAGCCGGGCGTTCTGCCTTGCAAGGGCCACCACGTTTTCATCGATATCATAGGCCTGGATATCCGTCTCTGCAGAATCATCCGCCATCTCCCTGGCCTCTTCCCTGATCTCCTCCCACTCTTTGGGAGAAATCATGTGAGGCCATTCCTGGGCTGTAAAGCCCCGGTTTACTCCCGGCGCCATATTTGCCGCCATCATGGCTGCTTCTATGGGGAAGGTTCCGCTTCCGCAAAAAGGGTCCACCAGTATCCTGCCGCTTTTCCAGGGCGTCAGCATAATCAGCGCCGCCGCCAGATTTTCCGCAATAGGCGCTTTTGCCGTCAGCTTGCGGTATCCTCTTTTGTGCAGAGAGACCCCGGTGGTATCAAGCGCCGCCGTCACCTCGTCCTTCATCAAAAATACCCGGATGGGAAAGGGCGCACCCTCCTCCGAAAACCATTCTATGTGATGCACTTCCTTCATCCGCTCCACCATGGCCTTCTTCATCACCGACTGGATATCCGAAGGGCTGAACAGCTTACTCTTGACGCTGGCCGCCTTGGCAACCCAAAAACGGCCGTCAGGAGGAATAAACTCCTCCCAGGGCAGACCTTTCGTTCCCTGAAAAAGCTCCTCATAGGTCTGGGCCTGAAAACTTCCCACCTTAATAAGAATCCGCTCCGCTGTCCGCAGACAGATATTGGCGCGGCACACCGCCTCCCCATCACCGGCAAAGGTCACTCTTCCGTCCTCCACCTGAATCACATCATAGCCCAAATCTGTAATTTCATATTTTAAGACCGCCTCCAGCCCAAAATGGCAGGGCGCTATCAGTTCATATCGCTTCATATGTACCCCGTATCAGGAAACGCAACCGTTCATCCAAACTTTCATTCCGCAGTATACCACATTTACAGTATAGCACAAACACTTTTTTTTGTAAAAATAAACAGGCAAGCTCCCGCCAGGGCAAACTCTCCCTAGCGCTGAAAAAGGCGCCCGCAGGGGCGCCCTTTTCTTTCCAAATCCGCTTAAAACTCGTTGTTCTTCTTGTTGCTGTCCTTGCAGTTAGAAGAGTTAGAAGAATTGGAAGAGCTGTTCTTCTGACTGTTCTGGCTGTTCTGGCCGGATTTGTTCTCCTGGTTCTGGTTGTTCTGATAATCATTCTTAGACATATTTGTTTCCTCCTGAATTTCATTTAGGTTACAGGAGTATTATTTTCTTTTTTCCGGGCTTTTATACTTTTTGTTTATAGTACCTTAGTACTACTTATTAACAAAATGCACAATTTTTCTCTTTTTGTCCGTAGTACTTCGGTACTATTAAATATTGTTTATTTTTTTATCATCCACTATAATAGATATATAAACGGAGGAACCCTTCAACTTCCGTTTATACCCTTATATTAACTATTTGTACTCCCCTGTAAAGGTCTGTCATCTCCTGACAGACTTTTACTATGTAAGCCCCGTCCAGCGGCTGGGTGGATGGGCGTGCCTGCACGCACAGACATATGAATATCGGCTTTCATACCGTTATCTGTCACTTTCTACAGTCTGTCCGTCCCCTGTCCATATTCCAGCTTTTTCAGATTCTTTTCCGGATTATTCAGCAGTCCCGCCATGGTTTCAAAGGCCTGCATTGCCATTTTTTCTTTATTACAGGTCCGTGGGTTTTTGCCGGTGTCCTTAATCAGATTGTAGCGGTTCATCTGCCAGACGTACAGATCGCACAGGCCATATCCGCCCACCTTCAGCTTATCCAAAAAGGTATGGTGCTCCAGATAGTAGACCAGCTCCTCATAAAGCGGTTTATGGGATAGAATCTCCATCCAGAGCGAGTCCGCCCATTCCCTTGAAAGCTCCGCATAATCACAGATTTCATAAAAGGCTTTGCATACCTTCACCTTCGTTGCATCATATAAAATCCCCTGCATAAGGACCATCCTTTCCACAACAGCTTAAGCCCTCCGGCTAAGAGTTACTCTTTCTTACATAAGCGGCGCCAAAAGCCTTGCCACGCTTCCCACCATTTTCTGGTAAAGAGGGATCTTCCGGTAATAGTCCATGGTGACCTCCTGGCATTTGAGCAGAGTATTCTGAAAATCCTCCTCCACCTTCGCAACCACCGTGTTCTCATGGAAGCAGACTCCGCATTCGAAATGGTGGTAAAAGCTCCGGTAGTCCAGATTGATGGTTCCCACCGTGGCACAGATATCATCCGATACAAAAACCTTTGCGTGAACGAATCCGGGCGTGTATTCATATACCTTAATCCCTGCCCTTAAAAGATCGGGATAAAAATTCCGTGCAATATAATAGACCACCTTTTTATCCGGAATATGGGGCAGGATCATGACCACCTCCACGCCCCTTCTTGCGGCAAACCGCATGGAATCCAGAAATTCCTTGTCAACGATAAAATAAGGCGTCATGATATGGACATACTCTGCCGCCCTTTCTATAATAGATTCATAAACCGTTTTGCCAATCTCCGTGCTTCTGGTAGGCGCTTCCCCGTAGGGTATCACGAAGCCATCCTGCACCAGAGGCCTGTCAAAGGTCACATTCCGCAGATATGTCTCATAATTTTCACTTCCGATTTCGGATACATTCCACATCTGAAGGAACATCACCGTAAAGCTGCGCACCGCATCCCCGGTGATTTTCACCGCCACATCCTTCCAATGGCCGAACCGCTCCACCTGGTTGATATATTCGTCTGCCAGATTAACGCCTCCGGTGAAAGCCACCTTTCCGTCGATCACCAGAATTTTTCTGTGATCCCGGTTATTCTGGGTGGTCGATAAAAAGGGAACGATAGGCGCAAACATCTTGGCCTTAATCCCGTATTTTTTCAGTTCCTTGGGATAGCCGTAGGGAAGCAGCAGGATAGAGCACATGCCGTCGTACATCATCCGGACTTCCACGCCTTCCTTCACCTTTTCCCTGAGCACCTCAAGCACAGCGTCCCACATAATCCCGCGCTCTACAATAAAATACTCAAGAAAAATAAATTTTTCCGCCTTTTTCAGCTCTGTGAGCATATCCGCAAACTTATCCTCCCCCAGAGGATAGTATACCGCGGTGGTGTTGTGATAAACCGGAAAGCCTGCCGTGTGCTCCATATAATGGGCAAAGCCCTTAAACTGCGCAGAGCATGTTTCCAGAGCCTGCCTGGTCTCGCCGTCAGTTGCCAGAAGGCCTTTGGTTTCCCTCATACGCCTGCCAAGCTTGGCTTTCAGGCCGATTCCTCCGAAGTTCCCCATGATAAACAAATAAATCAGCGCCCCCAGCACCGGGAACAGACAGATGGGAATAATCCAGCTCATCTTGAACTCAGCCGGTTCATCCTTGTTCACAATAAAAATGATCAGGATTCCGCCCAGTATGTTCATACTCTCCCAGATAAACGGGAAGTAATTGCGCACTTCAAGGAAACTGGAGAGCAATACCAGAACCTGCATCAATACCATCAAAATGATGATCAGCGTCCGGCCAAATACAATTTTAAACACACAGTCTATAAAGCGTTTTGTTTCTCTTTTTATTTTATCCATATTCCGCCGCTCCTTTCGCCGCCTACCGTCAATTGCAATCCAGCAAATGAAGAAGCTCCTCAAAACAAACTCCGTTTTTCTGCTCCACATCCCTCTCTATGGAGCGAAGCATACATTTTTTGACAAAAAGGGATGCTTTCCTGACCGACCGCTTAAAGGATACGCCGTTTACCGCATCCGCCGCTATGATCGCGGCAAAAAGATCCCCTGTCCCGCACCGCTCGTCTCCTACCCGGTAAGTCCGAAAAATCGCCGCCTCCTCCCCTTCCTGGTAAAGATAGTTGGCGATAAACTCCCCCTGGGGGATTCCCGTAATCACGATTTTTTCAGGCCCCATCGCCCGCAGCTTTCGGGCCATGGCGCAGAGCTCCGACTTCTTCCATCCCTTTTCCTTATAGGGTGTGTCCGTCAGGTTACAGGCTTCCGTCAGGTTGGGCGTGATAATGTTCGCCAAAGACACCAGCTTACGCATTTCCCGGCACATTTCCTCCGTGTAGGTTCCCACAATTTTGCCGTGGTCCCCCATTACCGGGTCGATCACCACAACCGTGTCCTCTTTCTGAAACTCCCCGACAAAGTACTCCACCACTCCGATCTGTTCCGCGGAGCCCAAAAAGCCCGACATGATACCGTCAAACTTAAGCCCCAGCTTTTTCCACATGGCAAGGTAGCCGTCCAGCCTCTGTGTATAATCGTCAAAGAAATATTCCGGATAACCTGCGTGGTTGGAAAAGATGGAGGTGGGAACCGGGCAGCATTGAAGTCTCATATGGGAGATAACCGGCAGGGAAACGGTAAGCGCACACCTGCCAAAGCCGGTGAGATCATTGATTGCTGCAATTTTTTTCTGTTTGCTCTGTGACATTTCACTGCCTCCCATGATTGCATTTCACAATGTTTCATTATAATATGTCGTAAGGAGGGACCCGCCGAAGGCGGGAGGATTCCTTGCGACCTGCGCACGCATCAGCGTGCTTCATTATAGCACATGGCGGCAAAAAATTCCATGGTTATCGGAAGAGTTATAGGGTTGTTTCACGAAAGATTTTGATATGATGTTATATATCATTTGACAATGAATTTCATATATCTATCCAAAAAAGGGCAAAAAGTCCCCCTATTAGCTTACTTTGTGTTTTTTAGATGCCAATGTTCTATCTTTTAGTACCGGCTCGGTATCGGTCTGAAAATCATTTGAAGACCAATCTCTAAATTGTCACAGACATTATCAATTATATCCGGAATGCCTCCCTGCTCCTCCGGGTTTTCCATTTGAAGCAGACGTGCGATATTATATGCACATTTTCGAAGGAGCGACATAGTGTTCTTCCCCAGCTTTATGGTGCTTTTATCTTCTCCAAATGTTTCGTCCAGTACATAGTGGAGACAGTTTTCAATCGCCCAATGCCTTCTTTTGTAATCCAGCATTTCTTCTGCATCCAGCACTTTGCTTGCTGCCAGCCCAAACCATTCTTCGTCATGTCCCTTCCCTTCCTCTGCTGTCTGCTTTGGCTGTTTTTTGCTTCCCTCTTCCAAAAATTCCGCAAGACATGGGGTTACATCGTTCCCGCAATCATCCTGTACCTGCATGATACGCACCTGTTTTGCTCTTCCTACACTTGCTATATAAGGGCGGTTTTCCTGTATCCCGCCGGGATTACTGTATGACTGGAGGGTTCTGTATTCATATCTCTCCCTGTTCTTTTCTGAGGTTCTGGCCTCGCTGTAACAGCTGCCATATTTATCCTGAAACTCTTCCGGGTTATTTTCCCTGTCTTCTGTGAGTCCTTCAAACAGTCTCATTAATTCTGCATATAGTTCCGGACAGTTCTTCTTCACCTGAAGGACAAACTCCCCGCCATTGTCATGAATTGCATTCATGATGTTTTCTGTCGCACCGATCGCATCAATTGTGATGGTACTCCCTTCGATCTCCAGCAGTTCCACCAGTTCAGGGATCGCAGTCATTTCATTTGCTTTTCCATGGATCACAAGCTGCCCGATCACCAGCCTGGACGCAGTATCGATCGCATTCAAAATATACGGTGTCTTTTCTTTACTTTGCGTGCTGCTGCCCGGAGCCCCTTCCCATCTATCGCGATGTGTATCCCCCTTGTATTTAAGACCTCCCCGATCCAGTTGATAAGCGCAAGGGACACCATTTCCTCATCAACTGCGGCCAGCATTCTTGACATGGTCGATACCGATGGTACCCCGCTTGGAAACGGCATATGTCTCCGGAGCTCCGCCAAATGCCTTTTGCTCCATCTGACAATACGGCGCAGCTTTGTTTTTCCTGCCAGCAGCCCCATAATAATACAGACAAAGATCTCCGCCAGTTCATGTGGCTTTGACCGGCTGCTCCTGGGGTCGGGGATATCACGCAGCCAGTCTATCAGCGGCCGTGTACGGAAGAAAGCCCTAATCGGCCTCCAGTTCCAGATCCAGTCTTTCCAGCAGCTTTTTCTGTTCTTCCGATATTTGGGAAACCAGCTTTTTCCCGGAAATACTGACTATATATATAGAAGAAAGCTGCCTGAGTTCTTTAAAATCAACACCATACTCTTTCTTCATTCTTCTCTGGAGGGCAGTTTTCTGGGCTCCCAGCTGGATATGGGGATCCAACAGCTGCGGTACTTTCCTGACCTGGGGGATATAGGATTCCGGGGATTCCCGGACAATAATAAAATCGAGCACTTCCTGCCATTTTTTACCCAGGGGTTCCTTCCATCCGGCAGGGCAGAGTACTTCCACAGACCTTGAAAAACCATACTCCTTGACAATAACCTCTGCGTCATTTACAGCAACCTTTTTGGAACCGCTTTTTTCAATCCCCTCCGGGGTGATTTTTCCAATGTAGGTATCTACGGGGACTGGGTTTCTTTTTCCATGGACACGTTTTGAAGAGTGTTTATACAGGTAATAATTATTCCCCACTTTTTTTACCGTGGTTCCTGTTGTTTTCTGTTTCTGCACCCAATCCGGATATACTTTTTCTGACATAATACCGCTCCTTTCTGTATGAATATAGTATACTTCTACTTCTGAATATATTATACTCTACAGAAAAGAAAAAAGCCAGCTTTTGAGGTTGTATGAGTACATACCTTAAGTTGGCTCTTTAAGAAGCTTTATTCTATTTTTATATTTCTTCGTGAAACAGCCCTAGAAGAGTTAATTCTCTGGAGAGATTTTTCTCATATTCTCGCCGCCATCAGGTTCCCCGAGGAATACCTCCTGAGCCCCCTGTAAAATACCGCCGCCGCGATGACCGAAAGCAGAGCGGCGTACCCAAGTACCACCAGCAGCCCCTTCAGATCAAAGACCGTCATGACATGCACCGGCTGGTAAACCATCATCCCCGTGGGAATGATAAAGTAGATCAAAAACCTCACACCGCCCCTAAAGATACCGTCGGGATATGTGGCAAAGCTGACGGCCGCATTCAGCATCTGGTCTCCGAAGATCTCCATCCGCACAAACCAGAAGGACAGGCTTCCCAGCAAAAGGGCAAAGGCCGTGATGATCACTGCCCCGGTCACGGTAAAGAGCAGGAACAGAAGCGTTCTTTTTATGCTGAAACCGGAGATACAGATCATGATCAGTCCGTAGGCCAGGTCTCCGATCGCCGATATCCGGGTGGAGGAAGTCATCACTCCCAGCAGTACGTTCTTGGGAAGCACCAGGTAAGCATCCAGCTTACCGTTTATGATCAGCTCAGGCAGGGAGAATACTCTTGCAAACAATATGTGGGACAGCCCGTAGCTGCTGGCAGAAAGCCCCCACAACAGCATGACCTCCTTAAGTCCATATCCCCCAATCTCCCCTTTCAGACGGAACAAAATCGCCCATTGAATCAAAAAGGACGCATTGTTCAGTATCATGAAGCAGATGTTGGTGAGAAAAGTAACCTTATTGATCATTTCCCTCATAATATTATATTTCACCGACAGCAGGCACACCCGCAGCTGATTGAAAATGCACCTTCCGACAGCCGTAAACCGGTTCATCTTCTTTGTTGAATTCACCTTTGCCGGCCGATTAACCTCCGTTGACAAATTACCCTCCGTTGACATAGAGCTTCTTAACCCCCTTTCCATAGATAAAAAACATCAGGCCGCATCCCACAGCCAGGTATAAGAGCTGTGCCAGAAGAATTTCCAGATACTGATCCATCCGGAAATCCACCACCAGCTTTGCAGGTCCATAGCACACCGTATAAATCGGTGTCAGCTTCAAGAGGGGCCGTATTGCCTCCGGGAAAATTTCTAGGGGAAACACGGTTCCCACGATCAGAATCACCTTATCATACAGCCACTGAAAAGGATTGGAATCCTCAATCCAAAAGGACATTAAGCTGATGCACAGCTTGAAAACCCCATTGATGGTGACGCCCAGCAGGATGCTTGCCGCCGATGCCAGCAATGCGGGAAGGCCAAAGCCCGGAAGGCGTCCCACCATTGTCACTCCGACAACCACCGCAAGCGCCATATACATGGGAAGTCTTATGCTCCATTCCCCGGTGTATCTGGCCAGGATATAAAGAGTATAGTGGTAGGGCCTGTTCATCAGGTACGCAATATTTCCTCCACGGATATCCGCTGATACCTGTCCTGCCGCTGCTCCCGCACGCGCGCCGAACCAGAGCATTTCCGTGATCATGACGTACCAGATCATCTGCTCCCTGGTATATCCGGCAATCCGGGTTCCCGGCCCGTCATACAGATAGCTCCAGAGATTGATAAATACGAAGATAAAGATAAAATAGCTGACAAAACCCAGGGCAATATTGGCGGCATACTGCAAATTTTCCATCAGCACGGACCGGTAGATCACTGCATATTTTCTCATAAGGCCCTCTCCTTTCCCTCTTTTTCCTGATAGATTTTCATGATGATATTTTCCAGGGAGGCGTCGGCATATTTTAAATGCTCCATGGAATCGTCCAGCACGATCTGCCCGGAGTTTACAATAATCACACGCCTGCAGAGCTTTTCAATATCCCCGATGTCATGGCTGGTCAGAAAGATGGTGGTATGATTTTCCCTGTTCATCTGCCGGATCAGGGAACGGATATTTTCTTTCACCACCGGGTCCAGCCCTATGGTGGGCTCATCCAGAAACAGCACCTTTGGCCTGTGGATGAGGGAAGCCGCAATCTCGCAGCGGATGCGCTGTCCCAGGGATAGGCTGCGCACCGGCGTATTGATAAATCCGGAAAGCGCAAAGGTTACCGCAAGCTCTTCGATCCGCCTTTCCATCTCTTTATCCGGGATATCATAAATGGCCCCAAAAAATCGGAAATTGTCATAAGGGGTCAGATGGGTCCAGAGCTGTTCCTTTTGCCCGAACACCGTCCCGATCTGATAAGCAAGCTGTCTGCGCTTTTTTGTGGGGTCAATGCCCAGCACCTTCACATTGCCGCTGTCCGGAAAAAGAATCCCCGTAAGCATTTTGATCGTGGTGCTCTTCCCCGCCCCGTTAGGGCCGATAAAGGCCAGCATCTCCCCTTCCTCCACGGCAAAGGAAACGCCTTTTACCGCATCGACCTCCTGAGTCTTTGGCCTGAAAATCGCCTGGACGCTGCCCTTCATCCCTTTTTCCTTCCGCTTCACCCGAAAGGTTTTTGACAAATTTTCCGCTTCGATCACCTTCATAATTTTTCCCTCCTCAAGGCTTGATAAAATATTATAAAACCGGGCAGGAGTTTTATCCCTGCCCGCCGCGCGGGTCTGCGCATAAAAAAGAACCGCACCCGAATATACACTTTCGCGTATATACCATGCGGTTCTTCATTCCTCCTGATTACCGCACAGCCAAATAAGACTTTTCATCTTACGGCCATGCGCTTTCCGTTAACTGAAAAAGTTATCGTGATGTTCAGGTTATGGCCGTGTTTTGAAAAATCTGCTGCTCCATAATAATCAGGTATGATGACACATTATTTCTGTAAATCATATTTGCTCCCGTCTGCCCCTGGCAAATCAGTTGTTCTTAATCTGAATTTTCGAAAAATTTATCACATCTTCTGGAAATTGTCAAGCTTTTCCTGCAGTCTTTTTTTAATTTTTTTCATCCCCTTTTCTCATCTTTTTTTCCGCGCCGCGCTTGACAGGTGAACGAAAAATGGTACAATAGATTTGAAAAAAACATGTTGCAGAAAGGGCGGATGAGCTTTTATGCAAAAAGATATACAGAAGGAGCAGTCCTCTCTGACCCTCAGCGAGCAGACCTTCCCAATTATTGAACAGATCACCGCCGGGATGCCCGGCGGTTTTTTTATTTATCATGCCGATGGAGATGAGCAGCTGATTTACGCCAACCAGGCGCTGCTGCAGATATATGGCTGCCAGAATATGGAAGAATTTAAGGAACACACCGGTTATACTTTTCCCGGGCTGGTTCATCCGGAGGATGTGGAAGCGGTCGAACAAAGTATCCGGCAGCAGATCTTTATGTGCGAAAGCGATCTGGACCGTGTGGAATACCGCATTGTGCGGAAGGACGGCTCTGTCCGGTGGATTGAGGACTACGGGCACTTTGTACATACAGAGCTTTACGGCGATATCTTTTATGTCTTTGTGGAGGACGCTACGGAAAGACACCTCAAGGCCATCGCGGATGCACGCACGGCGCAGCTGGCTCAGGAACGGCTCGAGGCGCTGGAAGCGCTGGAGCATGAAACAACAGTGCTGAAACTGGTACACGAACTCCTGCACTCAGGCATGTGGACTATGGAATTCAATTGCCGCGGACAGATGACCAGCGTTTTCTGGAGTCAGGAATTCCGTGCCATGATCGGCTACCATGACGAGCAGGACTTCCCCAACGTCCTCTCTTCCTGGTCGGATCTGCTTCACCCGGAGGATCATGACCGGGTTCTGGAGCAATATTACGCCGCGATAGATGACTATACAGGCAAAAAACTATATAACGTCGAATACCGCCTTTTGACAAAGGATCGGGGTTACCGTTGGTTCCATGCCACAGGCAAGCTTTCCCGCCGGGAGGACGGAACGCCAGTTACCTATGTGGGCATGTTCGTGGACATCACGCAGAGCAAGGAGATGGATGAAATACTCAACGACCAGCACAGGCTTCTGGAGGAGGCACTGGTTGAAGCACAGCGGGCCTCTGAGGCTAAGACCATGTTTTTGAATAACATGTCCCATGACATCCGGACTCCCATGAATGCCATTATCGGATTCACCAGTCTGGCCGCCACTCACCTGGACAATCTGGATCTGGTACGGGATTATCTTGATAAGATTACCTCTTCCTCCAATCACCTTCTCAACCTTATCAATGACGTACTGGACATGAGCCGCATTGAGAGCGGCAAGATTGTCATTAAAGAGGACTCCTGCAGTCTTTCCCGGATCCTGGATGAACTACAATCCATGATCCAGGCTGATCTCAAGACCAGGAAACTGAACTTTCACATGGATAAGAGCGCTTTAAGTCACCCCTGTGTAATCTGTGACAGCCTTCGTTTGAATCAGGTGCTGCTGAACGTGCTGAGCAACGCCCTGAAATTCACGCCTTCCGACGGACATATTTTCTTCACCGCCGCCGAACGGCCCGGAGAGAGAGAAGGCACCGCCGTTTATGAATTCAAAATCCGGGATACCGGTATCGGTATGGCCCCGGAATTTCTGGATCACATTTTCGAGCCCTTTGAGCGCGAACGCACTTCCACCGTCAGCGGCATTCAGGGTACGGGACTGGGCATGTCCATCACCAAAAACCTGGTCGAGCTCATGAACGGCCATATTTCCGTGGAAAGCCAGAAAGGCCTCGGCAGTACCTTTCACTTTACTTTCACATTTCGCTTTGGTGAGGCTTTTGAGGAGCAAAAGAAACCCGACAGCCCTGCCGCCCCGCCGTCCAAAAGTCACCGCCTCCTGGTGGCGGAGGACAATGCGCTTAACCAGGAAATCATCGTAACCATTCTGGAAGAAGCCGGTTATACCGTAGATGTAGCCTCAGACGGAGCTGAGGCTGTTGATAAAGTCCGCAATTCTGCAGACAATCCCTATGATCTGATCCTCATGGACATCCAGATGCCCGTGATGGACGGTCTCGAAGCTACCAGAGCCATCCGCTCCATGCCTGAACCGAACCTTGCCCGCCTGCCTATTGTAGCCATGACAGCCAATGCTTTCGAGGAAGACCGCCAGCGCGTCCTTTCCGCCGGCATGAACGACCACCTGGGCAAGCCTGTTGACGTGGGCAAGCTCTTTGCTACCCTGCAGAGTATTCTGACGGTGCAGGAATGTGATACAGTGTAGGCAATCATGATATGGAAATCAGATCAAACGCCTTTTTACTCCCCTGAAAGCAATGCTCTTGGAGCAATTTTTCTTATTTTCAACGATAACAGACAAACTGTCATAAATGCAAACAGTACAAGCCCGATACCTGCAATCGTGATAAAGCCCACAGGGACTGTGAATGTGCATTTTACAATTCCGATTCCTCTCAGAAACAGGGCGGTCAACGGGTTGATGATCAGGCTGCAGACGGTCAGTCCGATGACCGCAGACAAAATGGTGGTGGGCATAAACGACAGCGCCGTTTGCAGAATAAGCTCCCCTGTGGTAAATCCAAGGGCTTTCATGACGCCGTAATCGCGCTGTTTGTTGTTAAGCATGATGCGTACCAGTAAATACAGCACAAAAACAATAATCACAGCGGAAAGCACAAGAATGGCAATCACAATCATTGTCATAATAGAAACATATACTCCGGCCATACTCTCTATGGTTTCCTCTATATTTATGGTTGTATTTACGCTGCCGTCAAATTTTTCTTTCATCTCCTGATTGAACGTGTCAATATCCGTTTCATCCGTAAGATTCATGTAATAGCTCATATTTGTGAGCGTTCCCAGCCGCTTGTAGCCTTCCCGTGTAAAAAGACAGTCTCTGCCAAGGTTATTGGTAATCTGCGTGAACCCGCAGATCAGATACTTTTCCTTTTTTCCGCCTGCCGTTATTTCTATTTCGTCTCCGACCTTAAATCCGTTTTCATTTGCGTATTTTGCGGCAATTGCTATTTCATTATCATATCGAGGGAATCTTCCTTCGAACACTGTGTTTTGATTGTTTACCTTTGAAAAATCGTCGCAAATCGTTGCCATCAGCTCTGCGCCGCCTGCATGCGATACATTCAGTGAAGTATAAAGATAACTATTTTCCACACGGCTGTCTGTCTCCATTTCCCGCAGGAACTCCTCCTCGGCTTTGGTTTGTACGCTGATACAGCTGTCTGCGGTTTCACCTACAATAAGATTCACAAACGGCGCCATATCTACGATCATGTTTTCAGTCATCAGTCCGGAAAACACGACAATCAGCGAGAGAACAAGCATGGTGACACAGACGGTTATATTGTGTTTTACTCCCGAAAGCGTGGTCTTTAATGCGAGAGCAATGTTTAGGGGCGCTTTTGTTTTCTCCAGCGGAACATGATTGCGCCTGAAATTATGGGTCTGGATCCCAAACCGGAGTGCCGCAATAGGCTCAATTTTTTTGATTCTGTATGATGCAAGCCACACGGAAAGCGCTACTGCGCCGCCCAGTATGGCAAGGGAAGCCACAAAGGGAACGGGCAAAAACCGCATCGTGTATGGAATTCCCGTCTGCGTGATCATCATGGCATTGACAGCGGGAAACAAAAGATACGAAAGTCCCAGCCCAATGATTGATGCAATAAAAGTCAGCCCCAAAAACTGCAATAACAGTGCGCAGATGATCTGCCCTGACGTATAGCCTGCCGCCTTCAGAACACCAAGATTTTTCATATTGACCTGTATATAATTAATGATGTTTGAGACGATCACCACAAGCGCAATCAAAAGTACGAAAAACGCCATAGCGCTCATAATTCCTGAACAGATCATTTGCGAAATGTATCGTGATTGGGAGACAATGCCATAGCAGTTGCTCACCATTATGATGTCCGGATAATCCTCTGAAACCGCGCTTTTCAGCGCCGCTTCATAATTCAAATTCTCAGACTTATCCACAAGCCGTATGGAACACAGGGTTGCCCGCGGTGCATAGCCGCTGCTCTCCAGCTCTGCATATTTATCCTCAGTGAGCACAATTTCTGTCAGAACGCAATTATGGGACCCCATCATAATACTGTTAAAAAAGCCGCATACCGTGTACGTCTCTTTATGGCTGCCAATCGAAATTTCAATGGGATTTCCCACAGCGATATCGTCCGTCTTATAGAGCATTGGCAGGTAAACGCCGCTTGTTAAATTACCCTCTTCCACAATTTCCATTTTTCCAACAGAGCGTTCCTGTGCCGTCTGTTTATCAAGAAAAACAAACCAGCCATTCATCTTGCCGCCGTTGTATGGAAACGTTCCCGTCATGTGCATGCAGCTATCCAGGCGATACTCCGCGGTGCGGCCAGCATTTTCTATTGTCTGTGACAGAAAGCTTTGGAATTCACCGGTATCGCCGTCTACCGCCAAAGTAACATGCTCAGCATTAAATTTGTCATGGTATCTGTCAAAGTTTGCTTTATAATCCATGGAAAGCATAAGCCAGAGGTTGAGCATCAAAGCCGCTATCAGAATCAGAACGATGATCGAAGCGGTCTGTCCTTTTGCTTTGCGGATGTTGGAACGGGCGATCAGAAAACTCTTACTCATCTTACCACCCCATTTCTTTCAGGAATGCGGAAAGTTTTTCATGCCTTCCGGCATCGCCATGGACATATTTTCCCAAATCGCATTCGCCCAAAATAACGCCATCCTTCAGGTAAAGAATACGGTTGCCGCGCCGGGCAGAGCGCATATCGTGAGTTACCATGACCACACTCTGACCCTGCTCATTAAACCCTGTCAATGTGTCAAGCACATCCAACCCCGTCTTGCTGTTGAGCGCGCCCGTGGGCTCGTCGGCAAAGAGAATTTCAGGGGAATTGATCAGCCCGCGGACGATTCCCACACGCTGTGCTTCACCGCCCGAAATCTGCGCAGGAAATTTCTTTTGCGCCTCTTCTGAAATACCCACGGCTTCAAACAGTTCCCCTGCCCGAGCCACAAGCGCATTTTTATCTTTGCTTACAAGAAGTCCTGCGGAAAGTACATTATCCATAACGCTCATCCCGTCGATCAGATAAATCTGCTGGAACACGAAGCCGCAATGCCTGCGCCGAAACACCGCAAGCCCATCCTGGGACAAATTGGAAATCACCTGATCTCCAAACGTGATTGTGCCAAGGGTAGGTGTGTCCATCCCCGACAGGGCATACAAAAGCGTGGACTTTCCCGCGCCGCTTGCCCCCATAATAACGGTAAAATCTCCTTTGTAGAGCTGCAAATCAATGTTTTTCAGAACGTGCTGCATGGCGCCGCCGTTTGAAAAGGATTTGCTCAGCTTTTCTGTCTTTAACAAAACTTCCTTCATGGGAAAATGCCTCCTTTTTCAAAAATACTTTTTTAGCACATTCTATTGTACTTTTTCAATTCTTAACTGCCTTTATGGAATCCTTAAAAAATCCTTAAATGTTATAACATATTTTTTACTTTTTTATTGAAGTAATCCAAACTATATTTTATCATATTGTTACGCCTTAAAAGGCAGGCAATTATATTTGAGAAAGAAGCTTATAACTCCCCCAAGAATAACCATCGGGCACAAAGGAGACCTTCATGAAAGGAACTGATAATGGAAATAATCGGATATATTTCTCAAGCCGTTATTAAAACACTGGATTTGAAAATCAGTCCCAATACACCAGTATTCATAGGCGAATCAAACATAGCGCATATTAAATCCCGGCATCCTTATGAATATGATCAATATTACCGGGATATCAGTTTAATAATAAATTCTCCTGACTATGTTGGATTAAATCCCAAAGATGATTCTATCCTCTTTGTAAAGCTATACAAAGTAAATGGAGAATATATCCGTGTGGCAGTTAAAATTACATCTGGTGGCAAATGCTTTGCAAAAACACTGCACTCATTAAGCACTTGTAATGCTGAGCGATACATAGAAAAAGGCACATTAAAAAGGCTTGACACAAACTAATTTTATTGTATAATTGAGCTATCAAATGAGTAAGCTATATTGAATGAAATCTGAGGACGGAACAGGCGGCCGTCGCCCATTGTTAGGAGATGTGGATTGTCACCCACCTATTTCATTCAAGTTCTCAAAGCAGGTAACTTCGGTTATCTGCTTTTATATTACCTTTATCCACTGCCGAACAACCGACAAAAAGCGCATTAATTCAATTAATCCTTAAATGCGAAAGCAACCCGGACAGTTACTTTCAATCCGTTTAAGCCGTTTGCAATGTCAAGCCGTCCCCCCATTTTCTTCATACAATAATCGGAAATATACAGTCCAAGTCCCGCGCCTTCGATGTTTCCGGTGTTGCTGCCCCTCTTAAACTTTTCTTTCAGAAGCGGCAGCTCTGACTCTCCGGCACCGCCGCCGTAATCTTCTATCGTGACAGTTAGAGCATCCTCCTCCATACCTGCTGTCACCTGTATTTTTGTATCCGCATATTTATAGGAATTGGCAAAAATATTGTCAAATACCTGCTGCAGGCGAAGCCTGTCTGCAAGCAGCAGGCAGGCAGGGAGAGTCGGCATCACAGCGCGGTGCAGATAATCGGCATTTTCAAGTAAGACCCGCACTTCCTCGCTTTTCAATTCCGAGGGTGTTACTGAAAGTTCCTTAAGCTCTTCCAATGTGGCGGAAAACAGATTGGTAACCAGAGTATTAATCTGGTCTGCTTTTTGGATAATCTGTCCATAATTCTCCCTGTTTTTTTCATCCACCGACAATGCCGCTCCCACCTCAGAAGCTGCCTTGATGCTTGCAATCGGTGTCTTTATGTCATGGGAAAGCTTTGCCACCAACTCTCTTTTGTCTTTATTCGCCTTTGCCTCGGCCATTCTCGCCTTTTTTAATTCGGAGCGCATCAAATCAAAGCTCTCGGTAAATGCCCCGAATAAGTTCTGCCGATCCATTTCCAGCGGAATATCCAGATTGCCGCCCGCGATACGTTCCGCAAAGCTTTTCATCCTTTGAAACGGCTTTATGACCACACGCTGTGTATAAAAAAAATATCCGGCGCAAACACACTCCTGCAAAAGCATCGCTGCTATAATGGCAAACACAGCAGCACGCTTTTCAGAGCGAAATACAGCCGCATCGTCGTTATACAGGATAATTTTGCCCACAATCTCTCCGTCAATCTTAATATCCAAAGCGGTATCCTTATGGCGGATTGCAGCATTCATGCTTTCGCTTAATCCCTCTTTTGTTCTGTAAAGAACTGCTCCGTCTGACCCAAGCACGACATATTCAAGTGAGGTGTGGTTTCTATGCTCTTTCAAAGAGTTCCAGTCGCTTTGCACTGTTTTTACAGCTTCATTGACCGCCACCGTATCCTGCTGCTTTTCTGTCTCCGGAAGTGCAAACAGCACAAGGACAGCAAGTTCTATCAGAAAGAGAAATAAATGGGCACTTAAAAAAAGGCGGTTTTTCATTGATTCTTCCCCACAAACCTGTAGCCATCCCCCCAGGCAGTAATAATATACTCAGGACTCCCCGGCTTTCTCTCAATCGCCTCGCGTATTTTACGGATATGCACATTCAAAGTCCCGTCGCCTGTAAATTTATCTTCCCACACCTTTTCAAAGAGCTCCTGCTTTGAGATCATCCGGCCTGCATTCTGTACCAGATAAGCTAACAGCTTAAATTCAAGGGAGGTCAATTTTACAGGCACCCTGTCAACGAGAACCTCTCTCGCATTAAAATCTATGGTCAAACGCCCATCCTCATATTTTGTCTGTTCCCTGCTTCCATACCTTTTTAATACGGCCCTGACCTTTGCCAGAAGAACCGCGAGGGAATAGGGCTTTTGAATATAGTCATCGCCCCCGATGCTGAGCGCGATAATTTTATCATCATCACTGGTCCTCGCGGAGATAAACAGTATGGGGATTTCGGTGGTTTCCCGGAGCTCTCTGCACAGCTCAAAGCCGCTGCCATCCCCCAGATTGATATCGAGCAAAAGCAGCCTGGCCGTATCTTCTTTCAAAAAGTCCCTGCACTCCAAAGCACTGTACGTAACAGCGGTTTTAACGCCAAACAGATTAAAGTATTCCGCCGTGCTGTCCGCAAGCAGCTTTTCATCGTCTATCATCAAGCAATCATATACCATTTTTACGCATCCTTTCCGTTTTGGAACCATCAGGGAATCAAAGGGACAAATTCTGCCGGAAACGCCCTTATGTTAAATAAAAGAAGCGGAAATGCTGTATTTGCCAACATTTCCGCTCCTCTCAAATTACGTGCATTAGAGGATTCGAACCCCCGACCTTTTGGTCCGTAGCCAAACGCTCTATCCAGCTGAGCTAAATGCACATTCATTGCTCTTTCGCAACATGACTATTTTAGTATAATCTCATGGCTTTGTCAAGAGCCAGGCAAAAATTATTTTACCATTATTTTATGCTTTTATTCTGTCATTTTCCAGTCTTTCTATCAGCTCCACCAGCTCCGACGGCTGCTGCACAATATAGTCAGGTGTTTCCTCCTCGCTCTCCGGAACCATGCAGTACCTTGGCGACCAGGCCATCAGCACAGAGGTAATTCCAAAACGTTTTGCCCCTGCTATATCTCTTTTCAGGTTATTCCCCACCATGATCACCCTGCTTTTATCCGTCTCGTTCAGTCCCAGCTTATCCATAGCCGTTTGAAACATTTCCCTGGCCGGCTTCTCTGCGCCCACCACCTCCGAAATCGTCCTCTCCGCAAAAATGTTTTCCAGCCCATTTAACCGATACACATTCTCAAAGGACTCTGCCAGTCCGTCCGCTACCAGTTCCAACACATAGCCCCTTTCTTTCAAAGCGCATAATGCCTCTTTTGCCCCCGGTATCAATGCGGCTCTCTCCACTACCTCGGAGCCTTCCTTCCGGTACTCTGTACCCTCATCTACCAAGGTATCGCCGCTGTCTGTAAAAATAATCAGATTTTTCTTCATCGTGCTTTATCCCTCAATTTCTTCCATTTGCACTGCCTATCAGAACCTTTTTCCCGCAAAAGGCAAATCCGTACTTCCGTATACGCTCTTTGGAAATCCCTTTTGCGATCAGGGACGCTTCATATTTCTTCGCCTCAATCTGGCGAAGTGCATCCTGCACGGTATCTGAAAGCTCCTTTTCCTCCGTCTCCTGCACCTTGAACTCCATAATGATAGCATCATTTATGATGGCGTCACCATTCTTTGGCCCTCTCGGTTCTAACATTATATCATATCTTCCAAAACCGCTCTCTCTGTTGGAGGTAAGCACATACCTGTCAGAGAGCTCCACCATCAGCCCCAGCACAAATCCATGATAAAACCTCTCCGGCTCTGCATCTGATGGACTCTTTCCCGTATCAAAATAACTGAACATCTCCAGGGTTACTTTATTCATATACGCATTCATGGCCTTTACATCATCCATAAGGAGCGCACGGATAAAATCATTGTAGTCATCATTCCCGGAAAACCAGTCCCGGATCATATGCTTAAACATGATACGGACTTCCCTGTTCGTCAGTGCCAGGTCATAATATGTGCATCCGGCCCTCTCATCAAAGACAGTATCTGCAACCTTCAGATACCCACTGGCAAGAAGCAGGCTCCAGATAGCGTTCTTCTTCACGGAAAGCTGGTTATAGACGATCTGCTCATCTATCTCCATGTGATGGATTCTCCCACCCTTTAGCAGTTCTTCGAATGTCTGCTTTACATTCGTCCTGCTCTCCCTGAGCAGCTTTTCCACCAGACTGTTGGAACTGGTGTTTGCCCAATAAGTACCTGTTTTTCCCTTGCCCAGGAAATTTATGACGGACCAGGGGTTATAAATGTCCTCCCTGGCGCCAAAAGTAAATCCGTCATACCAGTCTTTTACCTTTTGTCTCTGCTCAGAAAGTCCAAACTCATCCAACGCCCCAAAAACCTCTTCTTCCGTAAATCCAAAGCTATCTGCATACTTATCGGATGTAGTTGTTATTACTTCCAGGTTATTTAAATCCGAAAATATAGATTCTTTGCTGACCCTTGTAATTCCTGTCATAATGGCCCTCTCCAGGTAAGGGTTTGTCTTAAATGTGGAATTAAACAGGCTTCTGGTAAAAGAGACCAATTCATCCCAGTAACCATTCACCCAGGCTTCCTGCATGGGCGTATCATATTCATCCAGAAGGATGATCGTCTTTTTCCCATAATATCTGCCAAGAAAATCTGCCAGTGACCGCAGGGATGCTGATGCCGTACTGTCTGACATATTTACGGAAACCTCCTGGTAATACGCTTTTTCCTTCTCATTAAGCAGATCGCCTTCCAGCAGATAATCATTCTTATTATACAGATTTTCCAAAACCCGGCACATGCTTTTGCGCGCCTCTGCAAAAGTATTTTCTTTTATCCCTGCAAAGCTTAAAAACAGCACGGGGTATGTTCCCTGCAGCTTTCTGTATCTGTAATCTCCAGCAGGGGATTTGTCTTCCCATATCTTTAATCCTTCAAACAGATCACCCCGATTTTCATTCCTGACCGAGAAAAAATGATCCAACATACTCATATTCAGGGTTTTCCCAAATCGCCTTGGACGGGTGATCAGAGTCACCTTATCATTTGCTTCCCACCATTCCCGGATGAAGTTTGTTTTATCCACATAAAAATTATTGGTTTCCCTGACAACCGCAAAATCCTCGTGCCCAATTCCAACAGCTCTTCCCATTGCTCCACTCCCTGTACATTTAAATACCATTCATTTTTTCAAACAAAAGCCTATATAGATTCTTCCCCAATCCCTTCTACCCAAAGCTGAAATTCTTTCAGCTTCTCAATGTAAACATCCACTATGGTCCGGCAATATGTTTTCACAATCTCTCCGTCATAATCATGGGTCAAACGATTACGTATCTCCAACATTTGCATCCACACATCCCCGGTAATCATTTCCGTCTGAAATGCTTTTTTCAAAACCTCCCGCGGAGAACCTGCCACAAAATCTGTGATCGCAAAATATTCAATCAAGATATCTTTCATGGTCTTCCACGCAAGATCAAAAGTGATACTGAATTTCGCACTTGTTCCGCTGAGTACAAAAGAATCACTCAGATCTCTTTCTCTTGCCTGTGAAAGCGCCTCCAGAGAGTTTTTATAGGACTGAAACCTTTTCATATATTTTCTTTCCATATTTTTCGATATCCTCCAATAACAGTGAATTTGTGCAGGTATCCATATCAACAAGATCCACTGTGAAAAGTGTCGGCAGGTTTTCAATTTCCTCCTGCAAAGCTGAAAAATCAGTCACGCCGGAAACCGCAATATCAATATCACTTCTTGACCGTGCCGTCCCTTTCGCCCGGGAACCAAACAAAATCCCCTGATCTGCAGAATATTTTCCGCACAACGCTGCGATTCTTTCGATCACTTCCTCCGCCTGCATATTCTTCCCTTTCTGAGTTACTCTGTCAAAACACTCCGCAGTTTGTTTTTCATATTATGATGTTGGGGTCAAAACTATAAATATATTTACCCCCTATTCCTATGGTACCTTGAAAAATTCATATTTTGTAGT
>ERZ808046.475-NODE-475-length-34372-cov-8.277912_pt1 | contig 34372 bp, 31 predicted proteins | sample MGYA00380196_ERZ808046 | MGnify/ENA primary metagenome ERZ808046 (study PRJEB31490, sample SAMN06133421) | mouse gut metagenome | isolation source: Z6_2 | host: mice | place: China: Chengdu | collected 2015-05 ...
CGCTTCTCTGACGGTTGAGCTTACGGTAGGTAGAATTCAGACTTTCAATTGCATTTGTTGTGTAAATAACCTTTCTGACATCCGGTGAGAACTTAAAAATCGGTGTTATTGCATCCCAGTTATCATACCAGCGTTTCATGGAATTTGGGTATTTTGCGGTCCATTTTTCAGTAACTCGATCCAGAGCCAGTCTAGCCTTCTCTTCATCGGAAGCATGGTAAATCGTTTTTAGATCGGAAGCGAACGCTTTTCTGTCCTTATCCGGAACATATTTTAGCGTGTTTCTTATCTGATGTACAATACATCTCTGATACTCTGTTTTTAGAAATGCAGCGGCAATTGCCTCTTTAATGCCACTAAGACCGTCAGCGCAGATAATCAGGATATCCTTTACACCACGATTCTTCAGCTCATTCAGAACAGACAGCCAGTACTTTGAACTTTCATTATCACCGACAGTGATTGAAAGAACCTCTTTTTTCTGTGTTGATGCCAAGAATGACGTAGTCAGCCAGCTTTTTGATCACTCCATTATCGCGTACGGAATAATGGATGGCATCTATATATAGGATCGGATATACCTCATCCAGCGGTCGATTTTGCCAGTCTTCGATCTGAGGCAGAATTTTATCTGTAACGTCTGAAATAAAGCCTTCTGACGTTTCTTTACAATCTGTGGCTCAAATGTTGATTTACGATCCTGCGGAACATCGATATCCATGCTGCCATAGCTGCTGTTTACTCGCTTTGATTTATATCCATTGCGGTAATCATCGCTATCAGATCGTTCAGATTTCTGGTAGCCAAGATGATCATCCATTTCTGCTTCCATCATCTCTTTGATGGTGCCGCCAAGCAGATCCTTAAGCGCATCCTGGATATCTTCAGCGGTTTCAATATCATACTCCTGAAGAAGTTGCTGAATGATGTTTCGCTTTCCTTCTGTCATTACTACTTTGTGTACAGGTTTCTTTTCTCTTATTGCCATAATAAAAGGCCTCCTATGATTTATATTTTACCATAGAAGACCTTGCTGTTATTAGCTATTTACAGAAAAAGTTTCACACACTCGCAAAAATTCCCCTTTGTGCCAATGCTCTCCATTCTACAAAGTATCGCCCTTTTTATATTTTACAGGAACCAATACTTCCCTTTTCTTAAGCGGTTGATCATTGATCAGTTTAATAAGCATATTCACACTTTCCTTTGCAACCTTCTTCGCATCCTGTACAATTGAATCAATCGAATGGTAATTGAAGTCCGTGGCATAAGTTCCATCATAAGCCAATATTTTTTTGTTTTTTTCTGTCTTGAGGAAGGCGGCTGCACACAAGTCCAAAGCCATAATTCCATCAACGTCCGGATATTGATCCAACAATGTTCTGGTACGTTTCATACACAATTGATAGTTTACAACTTCCTCCCATTGAAAAGATTCAATGATAACCTCCCTATTATGCTTCTCCATCACATCGATAAGTGCTCTCGCGCTATTGGCAGATGAAAGTTCCATCCTAGTCGAATCACTAAAGCACATCACTTTTTTACAGCCTTTTTCCAAAAACAATTCGCCCGCTAAAATTCCTCCCTGATGATGATCCGATGTCACCAGCGGGATTCCCGGTATAATCCGATCCAGTGAGATAATTGGTTTCTCAATATTCATATAATATTCATCAGAAAGAAACGCAGATCCTACAATCAGTCCATCGAACAGATTACGTTCCAATGTATCAAGATATTCTCTTTCCTTGTCCTGATTTCCTCTGGTATTACAAATGACCACATTATATCCATATTGATCTAATTCTGCCTCAAGATAATTCCAAAGAGTTGAGAAATACGGATGGATAATATCCGGTGTCATAACACCGATAATACCCGTTCTTTTCTTATACAGATTTCTGATCCACTGATTAGGAATATAATCTAGCTCCTCTACCGCCTTCTTAATTTTGTTTTTTTTTTTCTCTTTTTTCTTCCATTTGCGTCCTCCACTGAAATAATTCGATTGAGTTTCAGCAGAGCCTTTGTTATACTATATTTGCGAGATATAAATACAACAGGCTCTGCCTTTGTAGTGAAATGTCCTTGTCAATCGACAGGGGCGTTTTCATTTCTTGCGGCGTTTAACATATCTGCCACTTTCTTTTGCTGATTAGGATATAAATGCCCGTAAGTATTCAGCGTGATTTTAATATCCCTATGCCCTAACCGTTCTTTAATAATCAAAGGCTGTACACCTTGATTGATAAGATATGCCACATGGCTATGACGTAAATCATGTACCCTAATTTGCTTTACACCCGATTTCACACACGCACGTTTCAGCTTGTGCTGTACCGCTTCTGCTACAATCGGGAACAGTCTTTCATTATCCGGCAGACCATAACAACGGTTCACATACGTTTCAATCTCTTTCGTTAAAAATTGGGGAATGTCAATCACTCTAACCGACTGTTCCGTTTTCGGCGTTGTAATAATATCCCTACGCTCCGTTCTGTAATAAGTCTTAGTGATACTGATTTGATTGTTTTGAAAATCAACATCTTCTTTTGTCAGTGCCAACATTTCCCCCTCTCTGCAACCTGTCCAAAAGAGGATTTCAAATATCACATAATATTTGCTTTCCCGGTCAATGCCGCTGATGAAACAATCGTATTCGTCTTTCGTCCAAAAGTTCAGCTTGTCAGCGTCAGACTTTCCCATTTTCTTAACCTTTTTACATGGGTTATTATTGAGATTGTAAATATTACTTGCGTGAGTAAATAATGCGGTAATCTGATTTTGCACCATGCGTAAATAAGTTTGCGAATACCCTTTTGCTCTGATAGCGTTCTGCCACTGGATAATATCAGAGGGGCTTATTTCGTTCATTTGCTTATTCTCGAAATACGGTAATACATGGGCTTCTATCATGTAACGCTTATTTTTTATCGTGCGCTCCTTTAGTTCTCCTGCCTTATCCCGGAAATACACATCAACAAATGCGCCTAACATCATATCCATATTGGCAGATGTACTTTTCAGAAATTCTCTTTCCCACTCCAACGCTTCTTTTTTCGTGGCAAAACCACGCTTCTTTTTGTGCTTCTTTTCCCCTTTCCAATTTTCGTAATAGCATTGAGCAGTCCATTTTCCGGTCTTTTCATCTCTTGAAGCAGACATTCCTTATCCCCCTTTCATGCGGTTTGGTTCGGCTGATTGTAACCATAAAACTTTGTTTCCCAAAATGCCTTTGGTACTTTCCCAGCTATCACAAGATAACCAGCCTTTTTCAATTCTCCATTAAGTTCCCTTATCAGCTTGTAAGCATGACCTTTAGATACTCCTAATTCTTTTGCTACATCTTCCGCTGTCATCATGTGATTTTGTTTCAATAAATTTACCTCTCTTTCATTTCTTGTATTATTACAAGTTTTCTTGTAAATCAAATATATTACATTATTTCTAGTTTGTCAATATCAATTATTAGATTTCTTGTAATATATACATTGATTTTTGTATGTATATATGTTACATTATTCTAAAAGGAGGTTGTGGCATGAGATTAGGCGAATATTTTGAGATTGGAAAGCGAATGAAACAAGCGCGAACTAACGCAGGAATTAACCAACGTGATATGTCTTCAAGACTTTCTTTGACTAATTCCTCATATTCTAATTATGAAAATGGATATAGTGAACCGCCAGTCGAAACAATATTAAAATTTTGTGATACACTTGGAATTACTTTAAATGATTTACTTGAAATAAAGATTACTTCAAACAAATCTGCTACTGTAAATACTTTTGCTGATTTTTTTTCTATTCTGATAGATTTAGACCGTAGGGGATTGCAAATAAAAGGAAACACAACCTATTCACAAGAGGATAATCAACTAACTGCCCATTTGACATTAGATATACCCAATGCACAGATTGCAACCTTTATTCCCGACTGGAACAAAGTAAATCAAGCATTAATTTCCGGTAAAATGGATAAAGAAGAATATGATATGTGGCTAGAAGATACTTTGAAATTATTTAATGTGCCGATTGACGAATACATCTGATCGATATACACTCAATCCAAATACTTTTTGCAAAAAACAAAGGAGATTTGCATGAATATTGACCTTACGAAAACCCAACAATATCTTGAATGGTTCAAAAACAAACTATACCTAAACGCTATTGCGACCTCTGCTAAAAATCGTATCGTATATAGAGGACAAGTATACCGTTGCAACTTAGGCGTTGGCATTGGCAGTGAGGAATGCAAAGAGCGACCTTGTGTGGTTCTCCAATATAATTCAGCTAACAGAACATCTCCTAATACACTGGTTGCACCTATAACGCATACCACCTCTACACTTCCTATTGTTGTACCGATTGCGGAGAAAAAAGATTCCTCCGGCAAACTCATACTTGACGGAAATGTTCTTCTGGGAAATATTACATGCGTAAGCAAAGCAAGACTTAGCGATTATATTACCGACCTTTCTGCTGATGAAATGAAAGCTGTTGACAAAGCTATTTCTTTATCGCTTGGCATAAACCACCATTATCAGACATTGCAAAATATGTATGACGATAAACTACAATACATTGAAAAGCTGAAAAACAATCGCACCTTACTACAAACCGATTTGGATTCAAAACAACAACAACTTGATAAATTCCAAGAATTGCTTGATACCTACCAATTTTCAGGTATTCAAAATTTAGCAGATTTTTTAGAAAAATCTCAAAAAGAAATGTAGACAAATTTAGATTTTCATGCTAGTATAAGGATACAAGAAAAGTGTTCACGAGTGGAACGCTAGTATAGTATTTCAAACAAGGGAACTACGAGCGAGTTCCCTTTATTTTTATCTATACATAATTTTTCTTCTTCAACATAAAATACTATTACAATTCTTCTTTGGACGTGTGCCAAAGGATTTATTGTAATTAAGCAAAGGGAGTCACGAGCGGACTCCCTATTTTTAATTTATTTTTAGAGCCATTTTAGAGCCACAAGCCATTCACAATAAAATTCCGGCAAGTGGCTTTTCCTTTTGTTCGCTATTATTTTTAGACATTAAAAAACCGCAACCCCTTGATTTCTCAAAGGATTGCGGTGCTTATTTTACTTATTTGGCTCTAATCTAAAGATTACTCGATGATTGTAGCAACCCTGCCAGAACCAACAGTTCTACCACCCTCACGGATAGCAAACGTAAGACCCTGCTCCATAGCAATCGGATGGATCAGCTCAATGCTCATCTCTACGTTATCACCAGGCATGCACATCTCTGTGCCTTCAGGAAGGTTACATACACCTGTGATATCAGTTGTTCTGAAATAGAACTGCGGTCTGTAGTTATTGAAAAAAGGAGTATGACGACCACCCTCGTCTTTCGTCAATACGTAAACCTGAGCCGTAAATTTTCTGTGGCAGGTTACAGAACCGGGTTTAGCAAGAACCTGTCCTCTTTCGATATCTGTTCTCTGGATACCACGAAGCAGAACACCGATGTTATCACCAGCCTGTGCCTCATCCAGCAGCTTACGGAACATCTCGATACCTGTTACAACAGACTTCTGTGTCTCTTCCTTAACACCGATGATCTCAACATCATCAGACATGTGCAGTGTACCACGCTCAACTCTACCTGTAGCAACGGTACCACGGCCTGTGATAGAGAATACATCCTCGATAGGCATAAGGAAAGGCTTATCTGTGTCACGCTGAGGATCCGGAATATACTCATCAACTGTGCTCATCAGCTCCATGATCTTGTCGCCCCACTCGCTGCTGGGATCTTCCAGAGCTTTCAGTGCAGAACCCTTAACGATCGGGCAATCTGTGAACTCATACTCTTCCAACTGCTCTGTGATCTCCATCTCAACCAGCTCAAGCAGCTCAGGATCGTCTACCATATCGCACTTGTTCATGAATACTACGATATAAGGAACGCCTACCTGACGGGACAGAAGGATGTGCTCTTTGGTCTGAGCCATAACACCGTCTGTAGCAGCTACAACAAGGATAGCGCCGTCCATCTGAGCAGCACCTGTGATCATGTTCTTAACGTAGTCAGCATGTCCAGGGCAGTCAACGTGTGCGTAATGTCTCTTATCTGTCTCGTACTCAACGTGAGCTGTAGAGATTGTGATACCTCTTTCTCTCTCTTCCGGAGCCTTATCGATGTTCTCGAAATCTGTAGCAGTGTTACCTGCAACTCTCTCGGAAAGTACTTTTGTGATCGCTGCTGTCAATGTCGTCTTACCATGGTCAACGTGACCAATGGTGCCGATATTACAATGTGGTTTGTTTCTTTCAAACTTAGCCTTAGCCATTTTTAAAGTCCTCCTTAAAAACTAGATAAATTTAAAATTGTTCTGTTCAATCAGCTATCTTTGATTATATTAAAGATTGCCAAGATTTTCAAGCATTATTTCGTTTTTACACACAAAACCTTTGTTTTTTCTTCGCTTTTATTTTGTTTTAGCTGCCAAAACTTTTTCTCAAGATAAAGTTTCTTCACCCTTTATTTCGCCTTAGCTGCTAAAACTTTTTCTCAAGATAAAGTTTCTTCACCCTTTATTTTGCCTTAGCTGCCAAAACTTTTTCTTGAACGCTCTTCGGCACCTGTTCATACTTCTCGAAGAACATCGAGTAGTTACCGCGGCCCTGTGTCTTGGAACGAAGGTCTGTGGAGTAACCGAACATCTCAGCAAGCGGAACATAACCTTTTACCATCTTGCCGCCGCCGATATCTTCCATACCTTCGATTCGTCCGCGGCGGGAGTTGATATCGCCGATTACATCGCCCATATACTCTTCGGGCATGGTCACTTCCACTTTCATGATCGGCTCAAGCAGAACCGGGTTTGCCTTCTTCATGGCTTCCTTGAAGCACATGGAACCTGCGATATGGAATGCCATCTCGGAGGAGTCAACCTCATGGTAGGAACCGTCGTATACGTTGGCATGAACGCCAAGTACCGGGAAGCCACCCAGAACACCGGCTTTGGAAGCCTCTTCGATACCTTCGCCGACAGCGGGGATATATTCCTTCGGAATCGCACCGCCTACTACGCTGGTCTCGAACTTGAAGGTCTCTTCACCGTTCGGATCCATGGGCTCAAATTTAACTTTACAGTGTCCGTACTGTCCACGACCGCCGGACTGTTTCGCATATTTGTATTCCTGATCGACAGGCTTTGTGAAGCTCTCTTTGTATGCAACCTGCGGTGCACCCACGTTAGCCTCTACCTTGTACTCACGAAGCAGACGGTCAACGATAATCTCCAGATGCAGCTCACCCATACCTGCGATGATCGTCTGGCCTGTCTCTTGATCCGTGTGTGCACGGAACGTAGGATCTTCCTCGGCAAGTTTCGCCAGTGCCTCACCCATCTTGCCCTGACCAGCCTTGGTCTTAGGCTCGATCGCCAGCTCGATAACCGGCTCCGGGAATTCCATGGACTCCAGAATAACAGGATGACGCTCGTCACAAATAGTATCACCGGTTGTGGTAATCTTAAACCCTACTGCCGCAGCAATATCACCCGAATATACTTTGTCAAGCTCTGCTCTCTTGTTGGCATGCATCTGCAGGATACGTCCCACACGCTCTTTTTTGTTCTTCGTCGCATTCAGCACATAGGAACCGGAGTTGATCGTGCCGGAATATACACGGAAGAACGCCAGCTTGCCGACAAACGGATCGGCCATGATCTTGAATGCCAGTGCAGAGAAAGGCTCTTCATCGGAAGAATGTCTCTCCACTTCGTTGCCGTCGCTGTCCACACCCTTGATCGCAGGGATATCTGTAGGTGCCGGCATGAACTCCAGAACAGCGTCCAGAAGCTTCTGAACACCTTTGTTTCTGTATGCGGAACCACAGCATACAGGTACTGCCGTACACTCGCACGTACCGCGGCGCAGCGCCGCTTTCAACTGATCAACGGAAGGCTCCTCGCCCTCCAGATACATCATGGTAAGGTCGTCATCCAGCTCACAGATTTTCTCCACCAGTTCATCATGGTAGAGTGCGGCGTCGTCCGCCATATCCTCCGGGATATCTGTAACCGTGATGTCTTCTCCCTTATCATCATTATAAATATAGGCTTTCATCTCAAAAAGATCGATGATCCCCTTAAACTCGTCTTCCTTACCGATCGGTAACTGAAGAATAATCGCATTTTTACCCAGTCTTGTCCGAATCTGTTCTACGGCGCCAAAGAAATTAGCGCCCAGAATGTCCATCTTATTGATGAACGCCATTCTCGGAACATTGTAGGTATCAGCCTGCCGCCACACGTTTTCTGACTGCGGCTCAACACCACCCTTTGCACAGAACACGCCCACAGCGCCATCCAGTACACGGAGGGAACGCTCAACTTCTACCGTGAAGTCAACGTGACCGGGAGTGTCGATAATATTGATACGGTGCTCCAGCGCGCCCGGCTTGGGTTTGCAGTTCTCTTCCAAGGTCCAGTGGCATGTTGTAGCGGCCGATGTGATCGTGATACCTCTTTCCTGCTCCTGCTCCATCCAGTCCATGGTAGCAGTGCCTTCATGAGTGTCACCGATCTTATAGTTAACACCAGTATAATACAGGATACGCTCTGTCAATGTGGTCTTACCGGCATCAATATGAGCCATAATACCTATATTTCTGGTTCTCTCTAACGGATATTCTCTTCCAGCCAAGGTTTTTTCCTCCTTATGATAATTCAAAACACAATAGAAAGAGCTTAGAAGCGGTAATGTGCAAATGCCTTGTTGGCCTCTGCCATCTTGTGCATGTCTTCTTTTCTCTTAACGGCTGCGCCTGTGTTGTTAGACGCATCCAGGATCTCATTGGCAAGTCTCTCTTCCATGGTCTTCTCGCCTCTCTTACGAGAAAACATTACCAGCCAACGAAGTCCGAGAGCCTGGCGTCTGTCCGGACGTACTTCGATCGGCACCTGATAGGTTGCACCGCCGATACGTCTTGCCTTAACCTCCAGAACAGGCATGATATTGTTCATAGCCTCCTCGAAAACGTCAAGTGCCGGCTTACCTGCCTTATTCTCTACGCGGGCAAATGCTCCGTATACAATCTTCTGGGCTACACCTTTCTTACCGTCCAACATGATATTGTTGATCAGCTTGGTAACCACCTTGTTATTGTATAAAGGATCTGCCAATACATCTCTCTTTGCAATATGTCCTTTACGTGGCACGTTTCTTCCCTCCTTATTATCATTAATAATTCATCGGTACTCACATGTGTCCTCTAATTCAATGTGTCCGTGCGGTTTTCTACGATCAGCGGCATACGCCGCCCGCTATTTCATAAGAATCCCAACACTAAATTAGTTCTGTTTGTGGTCCTGAAATTCACAACCTAAAACCCTGCTCAACCTACTTGCCTGCTTTAGGTCTCTTGGCGCCGTATTTGGAACGAGCCTGCCGTCTGTTAGCAACACCAGCTGTATCAAGAGTACCTCTGATAATGTGGTATCTTGTACCAGGTAAGTCTTTTACTCTTCCGCCGCGGATCAGAACAACACTGTGCTCCTGCAGATTATGACCTTCACCGGGAATATAGCTTGTCACTTCGATTCCGTTGGAAAGACGTACTCTGGCAATCTTTCTCAGCGCTGAGTTAGGCTTCTTAGGAGTTGCTGTCTTAACAGCTGTGCAGACACCTCTCTTCTGCGGAGAAGATGTATCGATCGCCGTCTTGTGAAGGGAGTTGTAACCTTTCAACAAAGCCGGTGCGGTTGACTTCTTTACAGATGTCTGACGTCCTTTTCTAACTAACTGGTTAAATGTTGGCATTCTTTTCACCTCCTGTTGTAATAAATGAACCTTCTGCGTGCAACACAAAAAAATGCATTCACACGCACTAAATTAGTATACTTGCATGTGAATGCATTGTCAACCTATTTTTCTGTAAAATCGCTTAAAAACCCTGATTCTGACCGGAATCTTTACTCCACGACTTCCATCTCGGCTCCGGCTTCTTCTAAAGCCTCATCCTCGTCGAAATCCTCCGCTTCGTCCAGTTCGGCCATTTCCAGATCGTCTTCTGTCTCATCCGCTTCCAGATCTTCGTCCGGATCCAGCGCCTCGGTCTCCACATCGATCAGTTCTTCGTCTTCATCTGCTTCTGCCGGGATCTCAAATCTCGGTCTTCTGACGAATCCGTCATCGAAACGCAGTTCCTTCTCCGCCGCCAGACGGCTCAAAAGATTCTCATCCGTGCTCAACCGTGTGTCACGGTAACGCTTCATTCCTGTGCCGGCCGGGATCAGCTTACCGATGATAACATTCTCTTTCAGGCCGATCAGGGAATCTACCTTACCCTTGATCGCCGCCTCCGTCAGCACCTTCGTGGTCTCCTGGAAGGATGCCGCGGACAGGAAGGAATCGGTTGCCAGCGCCGCTTTGGTGATACCGAGCAGGATCTGCTTGCCTTCCGCCAGCTCTTTGCCTTCTTTGAAAAGCTCCTCGTTCATGTCCTCATAATCCAGCACATCCACCAGTGTACCCGGCAGGAAATCCGTGTCGCCGCTGTTCTCGATGCGGACTTTCTTAAGCATCTGGCGCACAATGACCTCGATATGCTTGTCGGCGATATCAACACCCTGCAGACGGTACACTCTCTGTACCTCGCGCAGCATATAATCCTGCACCGCACGGATTCCCTTGATCTTCAACAGGTCATGAGGGTTCACACTACCCTCTGTCAGCTCGTCGCCGGCCTCAAGCACGGCCCCGTCCATGATCTTGATTCTGGATCCGTAGGAGATCAGATACGTCTTGGACTCCCCGGTCTCATTGTTGGTGATCACGATCTCACGTTTTTTCTTCGTATCCTTAATGGTCGCCACACCGCCGAATTCTGCGATGATCGCCAGACCCTTCGGCTTACGCGCCTCGAAAAGCTCCTCTACACGGGGAAGACCCTGCGTAATATCGTCACCGGCCACGCCGCCCGTATGGAAGGTACGCATGGTCAGCTGTGTACCCGGCTCACCGATGGACTGCGCCGCGATGATGCCGACAGCTTCACCTACCTGCACCGCTTCGCCGGTAGCCATATTGGCACCGTAACATTTCGCACAGATTCCCACATGGGATCGGCAGGTCAGGATCGTCCGGATCTTCACTTCTTCGATCGGCTCACCCTTCTCATTGACCCCGGTGCTCAGAATCCTGGCCGCACGGGCGGGTGTGATCATGTGATTTCTCTTCACGATCATTCTGCCGTCTCTGTCTTTGATATCTTCACAGGAGAATCGTCCTGTAATTCTGTCTCCCAGACCTTCGATGGTCTCCTTACCGTCCATGAACGCCTTCACCACGATACCCGGAATCTCTTCCCTGCCCTCGCAGCAGTCGGTCTCGCGGATGATCAGTTCCTGAGATACGTCAACCATACGTCTGGTCAGGTAACCGGAGTCGGCTGTACGCAGCGCCGTGTCGGAAAGTCCTTTACGTGCGCCGTGGGCGGACATGAAATACTCCAGTACGTCCAGTCCTTCACGGAAGTTGGACTTGATGGGCAACTCGATGGTTCGTCCTGTGGTATCCGCCATCAGTCCGCGCATGCCGGCCAGCTGTTTGATCTGCTGGTTGGAACCGCGGGCGCCGGAGTCCGCCATCATATAGATATTATTATATTTATCCAGTCCGGACAGAAGCACCTCTGTCAGCTCCTTATCCGTCTCGTTCCAGGTCTCAACGACCGCACGGTATCTCTCTTCCTCCGTGATCAGACCACGTCTGAAATTCATGGAGATCTTGTCAACCGTAGCCTGTGCCTCCTCCAGCATCTCGGATTTTCTGGCCGGCACGGTCATGTCGGAGATGGAAACCGTCATCGCGGCTCTCGTCGAATATTTATAACCTGTGGACTTGATCAGGTCAAGCACCTCGGCGGTCCTCACCGCGCCGTGGATGTTGATGACCTTCTCCAGTATCTGCTTTAACTGCTTCTTGCCCACATGGAAGTCTACTTCCAGTTTCAGCAGGTCTTCCGGGTTGGTTCTGTCCACATAGCCCAGATCCTGCGGCAGGATCTCATTGAAAAGAAATCTTCCCAGCGTGGATTCCACATTGCCGGTCACAGTCTGTCCGTCCGGCGTCTGTTTGCTCACCCGCACTCTGATCTTTGTATGCAGGGTACATGCCCCGTTCTCATAGGCCAGAATGGCCTCGTTCACATTCTTAAAGAACTTGCCTTCTCCCGTTGCCCCCGGCCTTTCCTGCGTCAGGTAGTATATACCCAGCACCATATCCTGAGACGGAACCGCCACCGGTCCGCCGTCGGAGGGCTTCAACAGGTTGTTCGGAGAAAGCAGAAGGAATCTGCACTCCGCCTGCGCTTCCACGGACAGCGGCAGATGAACCGCCATCTGGTCACCGTCGAAGTCGGCGTTAAATGCCGTACATACAAGAGGATGCAGCTTGATCGCCTTACCTTCTACCAGGATCGGTTCGAAAGCCTGAATACCGAGTCTGTGCAGTGTAGGAGCACGGTTCAGCATCACCGGATGCTCTTTGATCACTTCTTCCAGCACATCCCACACCTGCGTATCCAGCCGCTCCACCAGCTTCTTGGCATTCTTGATATTCTGGGAAATGCCTCTGGACACCAGTTCTTTCATCACAAAAGGCTTAAACAGCTCGATCGCCATCTCCTTGGGCAGACCGCACTGATAAATCTTAAGCTCCGGCCCGACCACGATAACGGAACGTCCGGAATAGTCCACACGCTTACCCAGAAGGTTCTGACGGAAACGTCCCGACTTACCTTTTAACATATCGGACAGGGACTTGAGCGCCCTGTTACCCGGGCCCGTCACCGGACGGCCTCTCCTGCCGTTGTCGATCAGCGCGTCCACCGCCTCCTGCAGCATCCGCTTCTCGTTGCGGACAATGATATCCGGCGCGCCCAGCTCCAGCAGTCTCTTCAAACGGTTATTTCTGTTGATGATCCTTCTATAGAGATCATTCAGGTCACTGGTGGCAAAACGACCGCCGTCCAGCTGTACCATAGGACGTAAGTCGGGCGGGATGACCGGGATCGCATCCATGATCATCCACTCCGGCTGGTTGCCGGACTCCCTGAACGCCTCCACCACTTCCAGTCTCTTGATAATGCGGGCACGCTTCTGGCCTGTGGAATCGCGAAGCCCCTCTTTCAGCTCCACCGCCTCCGTCTCCAGATCGATGGCCTCCAGCAGCTCCTTGATCGCCTCGGCGCCCATGCCTACACGGAATTTATTGCCCCAGGTCTCTCTGGCGTCCTGGTACTCCTTCTCGGAGAGAACCTGCTTATATTCCAGATTACTCTCACCGCCGTCCAGCACGATATAGGAAGCGAAGTACAGTACCTTCTCCAGCACGCGCGGAGACAGGTCGAGTATCAGACCCATACGGCTCGGAATACCTTTAAAATACCAGATATGGGAAACCGGCGCCGCCAGCTCGATGTGACCCATGCGCTCTCTGCGGACGCTGGCTTTGGTCACCTCCACGCCGCATCGGTCGCAGACTACACCTTTATATCTGATTTTCTTGTATTTACCGCAGTGGCACTCCCAGTCCTTACTGGGCCCGAAGATCTTCTCACAGAAAAGACCTTCTTTTTCCGGTTTCAATGTTCTATAGTTGATTGTCTCGGGTTTGGTAACCTCTCCCCGGGACCACTCTCTGATCTTCTCGGGTGATGCCAATCCAATCTTAATAGCATCGAATGTCATAGGTTGATAAGTTTCTTGTTTCATATCTGACATCTTCAATCACCATGCTCCTTCCAGATTATATGTTACCATGTACAGCCGTCCCTGGTAACATGATGCTCACGCGAAAACGGAATACCGGTCTTAAAAAATCTCCGTCTCTTCTTCCGCAAAGTCAGCGTCCATCTCATCTTCCGCAAAGTCCTCTTCCTCTTCGCTGGTCACAAGCTCTCCGCTGTCTTCGTCAAACTCCTGCTTCTGATATCCCATCGAACCAAGAGATTCCTGCTCATAGTCATAGTTTCTGGAGTCACCCTCGATCTCGTAACGGTAGTCGTTCTCACCGTAATCGATCGTTTCCATGATCTCAACTTCTGTCTGGTCATCCCGAAGCACTCTCACATCCAGACCCAGAGACTGCAGCTCCTTGAGCAGTACCTTAAAGGATTCCGGCACACCGGGTTCCGGGATATTGTCGCCCTTGATGATCGCTTCGTAAGTCTTGACACGTCCGACAACATCGTCGGATTTCACTGTCAGGATCTCCTGCAACGTGTAGGCCGCACCGTATGCTTCCAGCGCCCACACCTCCATCTCACCGAAACGCTGCCCGCCGAACTGCGCTTTACCGCCCAGAGGCTGCTGCGTTACCAGCGAGTAAGGACCCGTAGAACGCGCATGGATCTTATCGTCTACCAGATGATGCAGTTTCAGGTAATGCATGTGTCCGATCGTAACCGGCGAATCGAAATATTCGCCGGTCCGGCCGTCCCGCAGCCGCACCTTACCGTCGCTGGAAATCTCCACGCCTTTCCACACCTCGCGGTGCTCTCTGTGATCGGAGAGATACTGCATGATCTCTTCCGAAATATCATCTTTATGCTTCTCCTCGAATTCTTCCCATTCCAGATTAACATAATCGTTGGCAAGTTTGAGGGTTTCTGCAATGTCATCTTCCTTCGCACCGTCAAACACCGGCGTCGCCACGTTAAAGCCCAGCGCCCTGGCAGCCAGGGACAAATGAATCTCCAACACCTGTCCGATATTCATACGGGAAGGCACGCCCAGCGGATTTAACACGATATCCAGCGGACGGCCGTTCGGCAGATAAGGCATATCCTCCACCGGCAGCACGCGGGAAACCACACCCTTGTTACCGTGACGGCCGGCCATCTTATCCCCTACGGAAATCTTTCTCTTCTGTGCGATGTAAATGCGTACCGCCTGATTGACGCCGGGTGAAAGCTCGTCGCCGTTCTCCCTCGTAAACACCTTCGCATCCACAACGATACCATATTCGCCGTGGGGCACTTTCAGAGACGTATCTCTTACTTCTCTCGCTTTCTCACCGAAGATCGCACGCAGCAGTCTCTCCTCCGCAGTCAGCTCGGTCTCCCCCTTCGGGGTTACCTTACCCACAAGGATATCACCGGCACGTACTTCCGCACCGATGCGGATGATACCTCTGTCATCCAGATCTTTCAACGCCTCGTCACCCACGCCGGGAACGTCTCTGGTGATCTCTTCCGGCCCCAGCTTCGTGTCCCGGGCCTCCGCCTCATATTCTTCAATGTGCACGGAGGTGTAGACATCCTCCTGTACCAGTCTCTCACTGAGCAGCACGGCATCCTCGTAGTTGTAGCCTTCCCAGGTCATGAAGCCGATCAGCGGGTTCTTGCCCAGCGCCAGCTCGCCGCCCTCTGTGGACGGGCCGTCCGCGATCACCTCGCCCTGTGCCACATGGTTGCCCTTGAACACGACAGGCTTCTGGTTATAGCAGTTGGACTGGTTACTGCGGGAGAACTTGGTCAGATGGTATTCATCCTTCTCCCCGTCATCGTAAGTCATCCTGATCAGGTCCGCCGATACAAAGTCGATCGTACCTGCCTTCTTCGCCACTACACAGACACCCGAGTCCACGGCTGCCTTCGGCTCCATACCGGTTCCCACCACCGGGGTCTCCGTAAAGAGCAGCGGCACGGCCTGTCTCTGCATGTTGGATCCCATCAGCGCACGGTTGGCGTCATCGTTCTGCAAAAACGGAATGAGTGCCGTCGCCACAGAGAATACCATCTTCGGCGACACGTCCATGTAATCGAACATGGCCTTCGGATATTCCTGCGTCTCCTCCTCGAAACGTCCGGAAACACTGTTCCTTGTAAAATAGCCGTTGGCATCCAGCGGAGCCGATGCCTGCGCTACATGATAATTATCCTCTTCATCCGCCGTCATGTAGACTACCTCGTCGGTAACGCGCGGATTCTGGGGGTCGGTTTTGTCTATCTTACGGTAGGGCGCTTCAACGAATCCATATTCGTTGATCCGCGCATAGGATGCCAGGGAGTTGATCAGTCCGATGTTCGGACCTTCCGGCGTCTCGATGGGGCACATTCTGCCGTAATGCGTATAATGCACGTCGCGAACCTCGAATCCGGCTCTGTCACGGGACAGACCGCCGGGACCAAGGGCGGAAAGACGTCTCTTATGCGTCAGCTCACCGAGCGGATTGTTCTGATCCATAAACTGGGACAGCTGGGAGGAACCGAAGAACTCCTTCACAGCAGCCTGTACCGGTTTGATGTTTATCAACACCTGGGGGGAGATCTCGTCCGCATCATGGGTGGTCATTCTCTCACGAACCACTCTCTCCAGTCTGGACAGACCGATGCGGTACTGGTTCTGCAGCAGCTCCCCCACTGCACGGATACGTCTGTTGCCCAGATGGTCGATATCGTCATCATTGCCGATACCGTACTCCAGATGGATATTATAATTAATGGAAGCAAGGATATCTTCCTTCGTAATATGCTTCGGAATCAGTTCGTGCACATTCTTGTGGATCGCTTCCGCCAGCATCTCCGGATCGTCGCTGTACTCCTCCAGGATCTGCTGCAGCACGGGATAATAAACCAGCTCCGTGATGCCCAGTTCCCTGGGATTGCAGTCCACGAAGTTAGTGATGTCTACCATCATATTGGAGAGAACCTTCACATTCTTCTCCTCCGTCTGGATCCATACAAAAGGAACCGCAGCATTCTGAATGGCGTCAGCCATCTCCGCGGTAACCTTCTCGCCCGCTTTGGCCAACACTTCACCCGTGGTCATATCCACCACGTCCTCCGCCAGAATGTGGTGTCTGATCCTGTTGCGGAACATTAACTTCTTATTAAATTTATATCTGCCGACTTTAGCCAAATCATATCTTCTGGGGTCAAAAAACATAGCGGTGATCAGACTTTCAGCGCTCTCCACGCTCAAAGGCTCACCGGGACGGATCTTCTTATATAACTCCAAGAGACCTTCCTGATAATTCTCGGAAGTATCCTTGGCAAAACTGGCCTCGATCTTCGGTTCTTCACCAAACAATTCTCTGATCTCATCATTGGAACCCACGCCCATGGCACGGATCAGCACCGTGATCGGCACCTTCCTCGTTCTGTCCACGCGCACGTAAAACACATCATTAGAGTCTGTCTCATACTCTAACCATGCGCCTCGATTCGGGATGACGGTGGCGGAAAACAGTCTTTTTCCGATCTTATCATGTCCGATTCCGTAATAAATGCCCGGAGAACGTACCAGCTGGCTGACGATAACACGCTCGGCACCATTGATCACAAACGTACCGGTCGCTGTCATCAGCGGCAGGTCGCCCATGAAGATCTCGTGCTCCGTGATCTCGTCCTTCTCCTTATTAATCAGGCGAACCTTCACCTTAAGAGGCGCCGCGTAAGTAGCATCTCTCTCTTTGCATTTCTCAATAGAGTACTTCACATCCTCTTCGCATAACTCAAAGTCCACAAATTCCAGACTTAAGTGTCCGCTGTAATCCGAGATAGGAGAGATATCGTCGAAAACTTCTTTCAGTCCTTCCCTAAGAAACCACTGATAGGAGTTCTTCTGAACCTCGATCAGATTCGGCATTTCCAGGACTTCCTTCTGTCGTGCATAGGTCATACGCGTATTTCTGCCGGCTGCAGTCTTACGGATTCTGTTCTTTTCCATTGACACTTTCACCCCGTTCCTTATGATTTGATGCTTATCAGATTGCCTGTCTGAATACCTGTCGGCATGAAATTATAATACAAATAAGCATACCACACCACAATAGTGCATTTTCCATTCTACTACAAGTTTTTTTGCGAGTCAACGATTATTTTCTTAAAAAACACGAAAAACGCAGTAAAACCGCTCATGCGGACTATGTAAAAACATGTCCGGCATGAACGGTCTTCTCAGCTTTCCGTGCTCCTGTCGATTATTTCAGAGTAACCTTTGCGCCCTCAGCTTCCAGCTTAGCCTTAACATCCTCAGCCTCTTCCTTGGATGCAGCTTCCTTCACCATCTTCGGAGCGTTGTCAACCAGGTCTTTTGCTTCCTTCAGACCAAGGCCTGTCACTTCACGAACAACCTTGATGACCTTAACCTTGTTCGGGCCAACCTCTGTCAGCTCAACGTCGAACTCTGTCTTCTCCTCAGCTGCTGCTGCGCCGGCATCTCCGCCTGCTGCTGCAACGACTACACCTGCTGCTGCAGATACGCCGAACTCCTCTTCACATGCTTTTACTAAATCATTCAGCTCTAATACTGTTAACTCTTTGATCGCATCAATAAATTCCTGAGTGGATAATTTTGCCATTATTTTTTACCTCCATGATTTTTGTTTGATAATATTTAATGATAAGCTATACTGCCTTTGTTGAAGATTTATGCTTCTGCCGGAGCTTATTCCGCCGCAGGAGCTTCCTCTGCAGCGGGTGCTGCCTCTGCAGGTGCACACTCGGACGCGCCGCCCTTCTCCGCGATCTGATTCAGTACGCGGGCCAGGTTCGCAACCGGTGACTGCATGCTGCCAAGCAGTCTGGACAGCAGTTCTTCTCTGGACGGGATCTTGGATACATTCTCAATTCCCTTAGCGTCATAAAGCGTGCCCTCTACGACACCGCCCTTGACTTCGAGCGCATTTGCTGTCTTCGCGAATTTGCACAATACTCTGGCGGGCGCCGTTGCGTCCTCTTTGGAAACAGCAAGCGCGCTGGGGCCTTCCAGATAAGGAATCAAAGCTTCGAAATCAGTGCCCTTAAATGCGAAATTCATCATTGTGTTCTTGTAAACCTTGTAGGTGATCCCGGCTTCACGAAGCTGCTTACGAAGCTCTGTATCCTGCTCTACCGTAAGTCCGCGGTGATCGACCAGAACGACTGACTGTGCATCCTGGATAACAGCTGAAATCTCTTCTACGATCGGTTTTTTCAGTTCAACCTTTGCCATTACATTTACCTCCTTATAGATTTTACGCCGATAGGAGTCTTCTATAAAAAATCCTCCCTGAAGACAGGGAGGATGAAACAGACTACAATATATCTTACAGCAGCTCTTCTCCTCGGTAGGCGGTATCCTTACGCCGTCACTACGGCACCTACTGTCTTCGGCATGGTTTTAACAACCTTGGATATTATACCACAACGGGATCGGTGTTGTCAACTGTTTTATCAAGATTCTCTGCGGTTTCCGGCTCATCGCATATCCTGCTGATATCGTCAAAGGTCAGACTGTCATCGGGCTTGGAAAGCTCTACGCTCATCTCCCCGAAAGGTGTCGTGACCATAAGGATCTTCGCCCCGTCGGCCCGGGTGATGATCCTGGTATCCGAATCGGCCTCGTCCTTCCCGGCCGCCTCTTTGGCTGCCGCGATCTCCTCCTCGATCTGTTCCCTGATGGCATCCTCGGCAGCGTCTACTTTCTCCAGAAGTTTCTTCCACTCTTCCTGGGTATAGGCTTCGGCGCCGATCTGGATCTTGGGCTGGATGTCACCGTTCTTTATCCTGGCACGCATCTCTTCCATTTTCTCCAGCAGGAACTGCCTGTAATCTGTCTCCTGCCCGTCTTCCCTCCTGACCGCATCCGCCTTCTCCTGCTCCCCGCTCTCCTGCGCGGACTTGATAACATCGCCAAATTCCTCCGGCTGACGGCCGTTTTTCTGCCGCACCGCATCGCGGGCCGCGAACTGCTGCATAATAAAAGGATTGTTATTCGCGATCTCCATACCGCTCCCCCTCCCTGTGCCGGATGCATCCGGCTTTCACATCTTTCTTCTAAAATTATAGTAAACGAAATTTCTAATGTCGTTAACTATAACAGTACCGTAACAGTAATACGATCCCTGCCCGAAAAAAGTTTCACTTTTCCGGGAAATTTATCAAAATTTTTTTATGACATAACCGTCATCATCAATCTGTACGCTGCCGGACAGGCCCCGCATATAATTGAGGATCCGGCGCTTCTCCTCCCCCTGCACAAGCGATGTCTTACAGCCGCTCTGCAGGCAGGGGATAAACTGCAGGCTCTGCAGGCCGTTCTCATTCAGCACCACTTTGACCATGCCGGTATCCACCGTCTTGGAGTTGAACCAGAAGTTGCCCAGGCTGTACACGACCGGCACCCCGTTTACCATACTGATCTGCTGCAGGCAATGAGGGTGCGCGCCGATGATCAGGTCTGCGCCTGCCTCCGCCACCTCCGGCGCCTGCTTCTCCTGCGCCCAGTCGATGGTATCCTGATTCTCCGTACCCCAGTGGAGGAAAACGATTACGAAATCGCTGTTCTGTCTGGCCTCCCGCACCGTCTCCAGAAGATTGTCGCCGTTCCAGCAGCGAAATACCCCGGCGGAAGTATCCGTCGCGCCCTTCGTGTCCGGATTGTCCAGCCGCTCGATCTGGGTGGCGGCCACGAAGGCGATCTTCATATTATTGATGATGTAGTACACGGGCCTGCGGGCCTCCTGCAGGTTACGGCCTGCGCCCACATAGGCAATGCCGGCCTGCGCCAGCGTATCCATCGTATCCAGAAACGCCGTCTCGCCATAATCGTAAGCATGATTGTTGGCAAGCGACACCAGATCCACACCCAGATCTCCCAGATAGGACACGGTCTGCGGTCGGGCGCGGAAGGTAAACTGCTTCTCCGGCGTAGGCGTCCCTCTGTCCGAATAGGGAAATTCATTGTTGAGCACCATAATGTCCGCGCTTCTCATCTCCTCGATCAGATCCGGCGCGATGCCCGCCGAGATCTGCCCGCCGTTCTGCTGCAGCTTACTCATTACCGCATAGCCCGGATCGAATAAAATATCCCCCGCAAACGCAACTGACACCTGTGTCGGGTCCGCCGCGTCCTTGGCATAGATATTGTTTTCCACCATATAGGCAGGATCGTTCAGCACATCCGCATACTTGTCGTTGACATTCTTGATCTCCTCGATCTGTTCCTCAATCTGCTCCATGCTCTGCCCCGTCTGCACGGTTGCACCGCCTGTGTCCCGCTTGGCACTCACCTGAAAATGGCTCATCTCTCTGGACTTCGCCGGTTCTATGATCCATTGATAGGAAAGCATGGCAAAAAGCCCTGTCGCTACAACACAGGTCAGCGTAATACAGAAAGGCCCTATGAACCTGGATCTCCTCTTCTTTCTTCGTCTCCTCATGAATTCCCCTTTAGTCCCGTTTGCAAAACAGAAAAGATTCCCACCGTCTCCGACAGGAATCCTTTTTATAAAAATTAATATTTCGCTGTGTTAACCTTTACACCAGGACCCATCGTAGTTGCCAGTGTAATGCTTCTTAAGTACTGGCCTTTTAACGCTGACGGTCTTGCCTTAACGATCGCCTCCATCAGTGCATCGACATTCTCCTGCAGCTTCGCTTCGTCGAAGGAAACCTTGCCTACCGGAACATGGATGATGTTGGCCTTGTCCAGTCTGTACTCGATCTTACCTGCCTTGATATCGTTGACAGCCTTGGTAACGTCCATCGTTACCGTACCTGCCTTCGGGTTCGGCATCAGGCCCTTGGGACCGAGGATCTTACCGAGACGTCCTACAACGCCCATCATATCGGGAGTTGCTACAACCACATCGAAATCCAGCCATCCGTCATTCTGGATTCTGGGGATCAGCTCGTCGCCTCCTACGTGATCGGCTCCTGCCGCCTCAGCCTCGGCAATCTTGTCACCCTTGGCAAATACCAGTACCTTCACGGTCTTACCTGTACCGTTGGGCAGTACGACCGCACCGCGGACCTGCTGCTCCGCATGACGTCCGTCACAACCGGTCTTAATATGAACTTCTACAGTCTCGTCAAATTTAGCTGTCGCTGTCTTCTTAACCAGAGCGATGGCATCTGCTGTATCATAGAGCGTGGAACGATCTACCAGCTTCGCCGCCTCTGCATATTTCTTACCATGTTTCATGTCAAATCCTCCATTACTCTTCTACTGTAATACCCATGCTTCGTGCAGTTCCGGCGATCATGCTCATCGCTGCTTCCAGGCTTGCCGCATTCAGATCAGGCATCTTGGTCTCGGCGATCTCCTGGAGCTTCGCTTTGGAGATTGTAGCTACCTTGGTCTTGTTCGGAACCGCGGAACCGGATTTGATGTTGCATGCTTTCTTCAAAAGAACTGCTGCAGGGGGAGTCTTCGTGATGAAACTGAAGCTTCTGTCTGCATAAACCGTGATCACAACCGGGATGATAACGTCACCCTTGTCGGCTGTCCTTGCGTTGAACTGCTTCGTAAATTCAACGATGTTAACACCGTGCTGACCCAGTGCAGGACCAACCGGCGGCGCTGGCGTAGCTTTGCCAGCAGGAATCTGTAACTTGATATATCCTGTAACTTTCTTTGCCATAATGGCACCTCCTAATATAATGTGGTACGGGCGTATGATTTCGGCACCGCCGAAATCATACTCCCACAGTATATCTAATCCGCCAGGCGGAATAAATATCTCTTACATTCTTCTTACTTCTGCAAAGCTGATCTCCACAGGAGTCTCCCTGCCGAACAGCTCCACATTGATCGTCGCTGTCTGCTTGCCGAAATCCATCCGCTGCACAACGCCGATCGTATCCTTCCAGACACCGGCAACCACTGCAATGGTATCGCCTTCCGCAAAATCAACGCTCACATTCTCTGTCTTGATACCGAGCGGCTTCATCTCCGCCTCGGTGAGCGGCACCGGCTTGCTGCCCGGTCCGACGAATCCCGTGACACCTCTTGTATTCCTCACAACATACCATGTATCGTCATTCATGATCATATTGATCAAAACATAGCCTGGAAACATTTTCTTCTGAACGGTCTTACGGGCGCCGTTCTTCATCTCCACAACATCCTGCATAGGCACTCTGACTTCCAGAATCTCCTCTTCCAGATGTCTGTTCTCGATCGTCTTCTCGATGTTGGCTTTTACTTTGTTCTCATACCCGGAATAAGTATGAACAACATACCAATTTGCTTCTGCCATACTGATTACCAGCCTTTCTCAGAACTTAAAGCGTCTTAAAATTTAAGCGTTGTTATGAAATCCACACCATACTGCATACCGAAATCCAGCACCGTGATGATCAGTCCGACAATGACGGAGATAACGACAACCGCAACCGACTGCTTCATAAGGTCCTCTCTGTCAGGCCAGGTAATTTTCTTAAATTCAGTCTTTACACCATTCCAGAATTTTACAAGTTTGGATGTTTTATCTGATTTTACGGATTCTCCCATACTAATCCTCCATTCTCATAAAATCGACGGTTATTTTGTTTCCTTGTGCAGAGTATGCTTCCTGCAGAATCTGCAGTACTTCTTCGTCTCCATTCTGTCAGGATGTGTCTTCTTATCCTTGGTCGTATTGTAGTTACGCTGTTTGCACTCTGTGCATGCTAATGTGATTCTCGTACGCATTTTGCTACCTCCACGTGTATTGGTCAATCATCTGATCCACTGATTTTAAGCATAAAAAAAAGACCTAAATCTTATCTCGTGCAAACACTATAGCACACGGCGCTTTTGAAGTCAACCTGTTTTCCAAAATTTATTTCCATACAAATTTGTATATTTTGCAGAATTTCTCTTTATTTTTACCAATGTATGAACGATATATATGATATAATAAATTACGGCTGAAATGAGTTGTGTCATGCGGCTCATACCAAATAAAATCGATACACACGTACCCGCATCTGATGTCTTACAGGCTAAGGACAGCCTCCAGGAGATGTCGATGGATCAGGAATATCCGGTCCATTTCACGGAAGAAAGGAGGGGCTATGTCGAATACAATCGGTAATTTATCTAACGTCTACAACTTTTACATGACCACATATGCACCAAAGTCCAGTTCACCTTACGATTCTCATAAGAAGAGCGAGCTTCGCCGTGTATATAATTCCATTGTCAAAATGAATAAGGAATCGCCGCTGTTTATCTTGGATACCAGCCGCAGTTCCCAGCAGTTTGCCATCAGCGTGAAAGAGAACGCCAGAGAGCTGCGCAACACCATCGCTTCCCTGGGTGGTCTTGACGAAGAGGAACTTCTGAATAAGAAGGTTGCCTTTTCCAGCAATGAGGAGATTGCTACTGCTTCCTATATCGGTTCCGCAGGACAGAATGCAGATGCCCCCTCCTATGATATCGAGGTGGATCGTCTGGCTACGCCGCAGGTCAATATGGGGAAGTTCCTTCCCGCCGATGAGCCTGTCGCGCTGGCGCCTGACACCTATTCTTTTGATGTCAGGATCGAGGATCTGAATTACGAATTCCAGTTCGGCATCCGGCCGACAGATACGAACCGCACCGTACAGGCGCGTCTTGCCCGGCTGATCACCAATTCCAACATCGGTATCACCGCGAGCGCTTTCACGGACGAAGACGGTTCTTCCTATCTGCGCATGGAATCCAACACGACCGGCGTGAAGAACGGCAATTCCCGCATTTTTCATATATCCGATAACCGCACGAGCAAGACTTCCGGCGCGGTTGAGTATTTCGGGCTGGACTATATATCCACGCCGCCTTCCAACGCTTCCTTCCTTGTGAACGGAGAGCCGAGAAGTTCCGCTTCCAACCGTATTGCCCTGGATCGTATCTATGAAGTGCAGCTGACAGGTGTGAGCGGCGAGGACGGCGCATATGCCTCCATCGGCCTTAAGACGGATGTGGATTCCCTGGCCGAGAATGTCAACACGCTGGTAAACGGCTACAATACTTTTCTCAATGCCGTCTCCGAATACAAGGACGAACAGCCCAAGAGCAGCCGTCTCTTCAACGAGATGAGCGGTGTGGCAAGAGTTTACGCCAACGACCTTACCAACGTCGGCCTGAACCTGAATCTGGACGGCAGACTGGAAGTGGACGACGATACGCTGCGCGAGACCGCCATGAGCGAAGATGCCAAAGAGGCATTCCAGCCTATGAAGAGTTTCACAAACTCTGTCCTGCGCAAGTCCAACCAGGTGGCTCTTGACCCGATGAACTATGTCAACAACACCATCGTGGCCTACAAGAACCCCGGCAAGAACTTTGCCAGCCCTTATATCACCAGCGCCTACAGCGGCATGATGTTCAACGGCTACTGTTAAGACTATGATAAGATAAAGAAGACAGGTCGATTCGGCCTGTCTTTTCTGTCGGCAGATTACAGCGGAATGTTGCCGTGTTTCTTCTTCGGTCCCTCGGCCGTTTTATTCTTAAGACCTCTCAAAGCCTTCACCAGCGCTGTCCTGGTCTCTTCCGGCTTGATGACCTCATTTACATATCCTCTGGCCGCCGCCACATAAGGATTTAAGAACCGTTCCTCATACTCAGCCTTGCACTGTGCCCGCATGGCTTCCGGATCCGCCGCATTCTTGATCTTGCGCTTAAAGGCAATATTGACCGCACCGTCGGCCCCCATGACCGCGATCTCGGCGATGGGCCACGCATAGACGATATCCGCCCCCATCTCCTTGGAATTCATGGCGATGTAGGCGCCGCCGTAGGCCTTACGCATGATCAGCGAGATCTTGGGCACCGTCGCCTCCGAATAGGCATAGAGGATCTTCGCCCCGTGCCGGATGATGCCGTTGTGCTCCTGTGCCGTGCCGGGCAGAAACGCAGGCACGTCGATCAGCGTGATCAGCGGAATGTTAAAGCAGTCGCAGAAACGGATGAATCTGGCGATCTTGTCGGACGCATGGTAGTCCAGAGAGCCGCCCATGGAGTTGGGCTGGTTGGCCACGATGCCCACCACTCTGCCTTCCATCCGGCAAAAGCCCACCACCGCATTGGTGGCAAATTCCTTCTGTACCTCGAAAAAGCTGGCCTCATCCACGATACAGTCTATCACTTCCTTGACGTCATAGGCATGGCGGGAATTATCCGGGACGATATCCCTGATCTTGGCCGCCTTCGCCTTCATGGCGGAAGCCACCCGTCCGTTTTCCACTTTGCCGAACACCTTGCCCACCTTCGGCAGGATACTCTGCCGCTCCACATTATTGATCACCGGCGGTTTCTCCGTCCAGTTGCCCGGCAGATAGGAAAGCAGCTTGCGCACGCCCATCAGGCATTCATTCTCCGTGTCGTAGGTAAAATGGGATACGCCGCTTTTCTTCGCGTGTACCTGCGCGCCGCCCAGCTCCTCCACCGACACTTCCTCATTGATGACCGTCTTCACCACGTTCGGGCCCGTGATAAACATCTTGGAGATATCTTTTACCATAAAAATAAAATCACAGATGGCCGGCGCATAGCAGGCGCCGCCGGAGCATGGCCCGAGAATGACCGCGATCTGCGGGATCACGCCGGATGCTTTCGTATGCCGCAGGAACATGCCGCTGTAGCCGCTGAGCGAAGAAATTCCCTCTTCAATACGTGCGCCGCCGCTGTCATTGATGCAGATCAGGGGCGCCTTCATCTCCATCGCCATATCCTGGATCCGGCAGATCTTAAAGGAGTGATATTCGCCCAGCGTACCGCCGATCACCGTGAAATCCTCGCTGGCCACAAATACCTGCCGGCCGTCGATCTCGCCGTATCCGGTCACCACGCCGTCTCCCGGCACTCTCCTTTTATCCAGATCAAAGTCGTCGATCCTCGACTCCAGAAATCCGTCCACTTCCACAAAAGTTCCCGGATCGAGCAGCACTTCAATCCTCTCCCGCGCCGTCATCTTGCCAATGGCATGCTGCTTGTCGATTCGGTTCTGACCACCGCCCAGGAGCGCCCGCGCTCTCCTGCTATCCAATTCTTTAACAGCCTCGTTCCAGTTCATAACGCCTCCTGTTGCTTCTTTACTCATGATATGGTTTATTTCTTTTCTCTTTTATTTCATTTGACTATCCAATACTTTGATAATCAAACTATCTTTTTGTATTATAGGCAGAGTATCGTTCCTTGTCAATACTCTGCCCGGAAAAATTTCCATCTTAATATCATGGTTATCACGTCATGGCCGCCACTGCGTCAAGCGCCGCCGCGATCACCTTGTCCATATCATAATAGCGGTACTGTCCCAGCCGCCCGCCGAATACAATATGCGGCCTGCCGGACGCCAGCTCCTGATACTTCTTAAGCAACGCGCTGTTTCGCTCGTCATTGACCGGATAATAAGGTTCATCCCCTTCCCGCCACTCTGCCGGATACTCTCTGGTGATCACCGTGCCCGGCTGCGTGCCGAACTCAAAATGCTTATGCTCGATCACTCTCGTGTAGGGAACTTCCCGCTCCGTATAATTCACCACTGCATTGCCCTGATAGTTGTCGCACTGCGGCATCTGTTCCGTCTCAAACCGAAGGGAACGATACTCCAGATGGCCAAGACTGTAGTTGAAATACTCATCCAGCATACCCGTATAGACTACCTTCCGGTAAGTATTCCCCGCATGGTCCGACACCACAATGCCCTCCGCCGTCTCCTGCTCCACCGCAAATTCCCGGTAGGAAACGCCTGTCCGCACTTCGATCCCCTGCAGCATTTTCTCTACCATGGCAGTATATCCGCCTACGGGAATGCCCTGATAACGGTCATTAAAATAATTATTATCGTAAGTAAACCGCAGCGGCAGGCGCTTGATGATAAACGCCGGCAGTTCTTTACAATCCCTGCCCCACTGCTTCTCGGTATATCCTTTGACCAGCTTCTCATAAACGTCGGTGCCCACCAGAGAAAGCGCCTGCTCCTCCAGATTCTGCGGATCCGTGATCTGCAGCGCCCCGATCTGCTCTGCAATTCTTGCTTTGGCCTCAGCCGGCGTCACCACACCCCACATTCTGCTGAAAGTGTTCATATTAAAAGGGAGATTATACAACTCTCCCTTATAATATGCGATCGGTGAATTTATATAATGATTAAACTCGGCAAACCGGTTCACATATTCCCAGATCTTCCTGTCGGATGTGTGGAAAATATGCGCGCCGTACTTGTGCACCTGAATATCCAGAACCTGCTCTGTGTAGATATTGCCGGCAATATGCGCCCGCCTGTCGATCACAAGCACCTGCCTGCCCTGCCGCTTCATCTCGTGGGCAAAGACCGCGCCATACAGCCCTGCCCCCACGATCAGATAATCATACCTGCGCCCCATGCCTTCTTCCTTACAAAGGCCAGTACTCTCTTCACACTTCATCAATTCTCCTCAACCGCCTTATACTTATCCAGCTGCGCATAATCTTCCATCAGTTCCAATGCTTTCTTGCGCCCTGTCTTATTCAGTTTCACATAATACTGCATCACGCGGTTCTCCATAATCTTACTTCCAAGCACGCTCTTCTGATTAAGCGGCGTAAAGTCAACAGGATTCAGGTTCAGTTTGTCACACATTCTGATCACAGTACCGTAGGCCATCCCCTCGATGCCTCTGTCCAGAGCAGTAACCAATGTAGAGTACGGAATTTCCATCTCAATGGCGAACTGTCTGACACTTTTGTACTGTTTCAAAATTTCTGCCTTCAAAATCTCTGCCTTTGTCATAGTAGTCCCTCCTATTAATGTATGATTCTGGTTATTTATACACAGTTTACCACAAACTTCTGCGAAAAGGAAGCACCGAATCCGATATTTTAACGGTATTTCGTCATCATCGGCAGGTTGTTGTGTTTTGAGACATTTTTTTGTGCAATAAGTATAAATAAAAATGATATTGTCGGAACAAACAGAAAATGCTAATATGAAATAAACAGGAAAAACGAAGAGGTGAGCCCATGCTTCCAGTTTCAGTATGCATGATCGCAAAGAACGAAGACAATCACATAGAAGAATGTTTAAAAAGGCTGCGTCCCTGCAGGTTCGAAGTCATTGTGGTGGACACGGGTTCGGTGGACAGGACCGTCGAGACCGCCCAAAAATATACCGACAAAGTATTTCACTTTGCCTGGTGTGATGATTTCAGCGCCGCCAGAAATTTCTCGATCCAACAGGCATCCAATGACTGGGTGCTTGTCATAGACTGTGACGAATATCTGGAGAACGTCAATCTGGCAGAACTGGAGGACGCGCTGGAAGCCAACAGCCGCTGCGTCGGCATGATCGTCCGCAACAATCCCTATATCATCCAGGGCGTCCGCTCCATTATGTCGGAACGCATCGGCAGGCTTTTTAACAGGAAATACTGCCATTATGAGGGCTGCATCCACGAGCAGGTCTGCACACTGGACGGCCGGGAGCCGCAATCCTTCCAGATTCCCCTCACCTTCTACCATGAAGGCTACGTCACGGAATCTGAGAAGCGTATGCGCGCCACCCGCAATCTGGAGATGCTGCTCCATGACCTGAATCTCAAAGGTCCAAGCCCCTACATCTATTTCCAGCTCGGCCAGAACTATATCTCCCTCAACGATATGGAGAAGGCGGCCCACTACTATAAACAGGGACTGGAACTGGATGCCGACCCTGAATCCGCCTTCGTGCAGAGTATGGCGGAGACTTACGGCTACTGCCTGCTGGATCTGGCCAAATACGATCTGGCCATGGCACTGCGGGATAAATATGAACTCTTCTCCCACCGGGCGGATTTCGTCTACCTGATGGGTATGATCTATATGAAAAAAGGCAACTACGCCAAAGCGATCGAGGAATTCCGGAAGGCCACAACCCTTTCCACCTGCTCCCGCAAAGGCGTAAACAGCTACCGCGCCAACTACAATATCGCTTCCATCTATGAGACCATGGGGAATCTGGAGGAAGCAAGACTTTATTATAAGAAATGCGGAAATTATGACCCTGCTGTCAGAAAACTGCGGGAACTGGCCTGAAAATATGCCTGTTTATGCGAACTGCGGCAGCGCTGTTCAGAAGTCAGTCTGTTATGTTATAGTAAACGACATAACAAATTTCTGTTTCCGGCTCTTGCAGAAGCCATATACGGTAGCTTCTGCAAGGCCGAAAATGAAATTTCTAATGTCGTTAACTATAAATAGAAAGAAGGAGGCCGCCGTGACGCCTGTATCCGTGTGTATCATTGCCAAAAACGAAGAGGCCCATATCGAAGAATGCTGCAAACGTCTGCAACCCTACGGTTTCGAGATCGTGCTGGTGGATACCGGCTCCAAAGACCGCACCGTGGAGCTTGCCCGCAGATACACCGACCGGATCTTTTCATTCGACTGGTGTGATGATTTCAGCGCCGCCAAAAATTATGCCCTTTCCAAAGCCTCCCATGACTGGATACTTTCACTGGACTGTGACGAGTATATCGAAACCATTGATACGAAGGCGCTGCTAAAATGCATGGAGCGCCATCCCGCTTCCGCCGGCCGCATCCTGATCCGCAACCGCTTTACGGAGAACGGTCAGACCGCCTTTGAACAGGTGCGGGTGAGCCGGTTCGTCAATCGGCGGTATTATCATTTCGAGGGGGCTGTTCATGAACAGCTGGTGCCGAGGGCTGGAGAAAAAATCAGCGATACAGATACAGCACGGACAGATACGACCGGAGCAAGCGCGGCCCGGCCTCTAAAATATGTCTACCCGGCTCCCGTCACCGTGCTCCATGTCGGCTACGACGGTTCCGAAGAAGAGATGCTTAAGAAATCAAGACGCAATATCACCCTTCTGGAAAAAGAACTGCAGGAACAGGGGGCAGACCCCTACCTCTATTTCCAGCTGGGACAAAGCTGCCGCAGACTTCATGATTACGAGAAAGCCGCGCAATACTTTGACTCAGGTCTTGCCATGGACGTAGACCCGGCTCTGGATTATGTACAGACCATGGTGGAGTCCTACGGCTATACGCTGCTTGACCTGAAACGCAATCAGGATGCACTGAATCTGCTCGGCGTTTACGAAGAATTCTCCGGGCGGGCCGATTTTGTTTTCCTGATGGGACTGATCTATATGAATAACGGGCTCTTTGATCAGGCCGTCGCCGAATTCCAGAAAGCTACTACTATGGAAGAGTTTGCCGTAGAAGGTGTGAACAGCTACAAGGCCGACTATAACATCGGCGTCATCTATGAATGCGCCGGATTTCCCAAAGAAGCACGAAAAGCATACCGGCGATGCGGCGGGTATGCCGCTGCGAAAGCGCGGCTGGAGCTGCTGTAACAGCACCTGCCGTATACTGACCGGAATCTACTGCACATTGGAGGTTAAGCATGGATGGCCATGCGGCCCGCTAAGCGACAGGTTGAGCATGATGGAGATTACTACGAAAGTCATTGACTTTCATAGCATGAATGGCCATGAGGCCCACTAAGCGGCAGGTTGAGCATGATGGAGGTTTATTATGGAAATACATGAATCTGCAGAAGATTATTTAGAAACCATATTGATCTTGAAAGAACGCACCGGACAGGTCCGCTCCATCGACATCGCCACAAAGATGAACTACACCAAACCCAGTATCAGCGTGGCAATGAAGAAACTGCGCGAAAACGGCTATATCGAAATGGATAAAGACGGTTTCATCACCCTCACGCCTTCCGGTCTTGAGATTGCATCCAATATATATGAACGGCACAAAGTGCTGACCGGCTTTTTCGTCGCGCTGGGCGTCAACGAGAAGACCGCAGCAGAAGACGCCTGCAAGATCGAGCATGACCTGAGCGAAGAGACCTTTGAGAAGATCAGGGAACATGCTAAAAAGCTGTCGTGTAATTACTGATAGATTATTGTGAGGTTATTATGAAAATCCTGTTTATAGAATGGGCCAGTTTCGGAAACGAAGACATCAAAGAAGCCTTTACCGCGGAGGGACATACTTTCGTCTGCTTTCCCTTTTCCAACAAAGACGGCAGGCAGAACAAAGAGATTGAGGCAGCATTGTCCGGTGTACTGCACAGAGAGACACCGGATGCTGTCTTTTCCTTTAACTTTTTTCCGGTGATCTCACAGGTGTGTAAGAAGGAGGCTGTCAGATATATCTCCTGGATCTACGACAGCCCTTATGTGATGCTCTATTCCTATACGGCAGTCAATCCCTGTAATGAAATCTATGTTTTCGACAGGGAACTTTATATGGAATTCCACAATGCCGGTATTCAGACCGTGCGGTATATGCCGATGGCTGCCAATACCGCACGGCTGGATAACATGCAGCCGGCCGGTCCCGACAGTTCTGTCTGCCGAGATTTCAGTGACGATTCCAACGCTTCCGACTCCCGCCACATAGCTGCTGCCTGCGATGACAGGAATCCGGTCAACTTCCCGGAGCATTTTCCCATGTTATACGATATCTCCTTCGTGGGATCTCTCTACACAGAACAGCATAACTTCTACGACCGCATGACAACTCTGTCAGCCTATACAAAAGGCTATCTGGAAGCCCTTATGGCTGCGCAGATGAAAGTGCAGGGATATAATTTCATACAGGAATCCCTCTCTCCCATAATGGACGACTTATATAAAGCATTGCCCATGGATCCTAGCCCTGACGGCGTGGAAAGCAGGGAATACCTCTATGCCCAGTATGTGATTAACCGGAAGATAACGGGACTGGAGCGCTTCGACCTTCTATCGGCCATTACACAACATCATACTCTCGACCTTTTTACGCATGACACTACTGTCACAATGAAGAACCTGCGAAATCACGGCACGGCAGACTATTACCGGCAGATGCCGCTTATTTTCAAACAGAGCAGGATCAATCTGAATATTTCCCTGCGCAGCATCAAAAGCGGTATCCCCCTGCGCGCCTTCGATATCATGGGCAGCGGCGGTTTCCTGCTGTCAAACTATCAGGCGGACTTCCTGGAGCATTTCCTGCCCGGTGAGGACTACGTCTATTATGAAAGCAAGGAAGACCTGCTGGCGAGAATCGACTATTACCTGCAGCATGATAAGGAGCGGGCAGACATTGCGAGGAACGGACATGATAAAGTTGCGGCCGGGCATACGTTCCGGCACAGAATTCGGGAGATGCTGGCGTAAGGCTTCCTACTGCACCTTAGATCTTTCCTATACTTGAATCAACTACCCCGGTGCAAGCACTCAAGCACTGTGCTCGGCTCCTACGTCATCGCTCACAGCACTTGACTTTTTCGCTCGCTTTGCTCCCTCAAAAGGGGGGGTATGGAGTTTCCGCCCATTGCCTCTACAATTCAATCATGCAATTACTAATTGTACGATTAGTAATTGCATGATTAACAATTTTATAACTATAATTGAGCAAATTTGAATTTTTACCAAAATTACTTTAAATGCCTGAAAACTAAACCTGTATTATTCACCAATTAAATCGGTAGCAGCATGAAGCCGCATAGTTCCTTGACATTTTGATACTGTTGCTTTCATCCATCAGGTGATAGAAAAAGAGCTTCTGATTTGGTATAATCTTGGTGTCTGATCAAAAAAATACCATAAGGAGAAGCCCTATGAACAGTTTAAAAGATACCGCACTGGAAAGCAACCCCTATATGAAAATTAATTTTGATGGCGGTGACCTCTCATCTGATGCCTGTCTCCTCCTGATCAGGGAATTCGCTGTCAAAATGGGATTAGTCAGGCTTATATACAGTCTGTTCCAGACAAACGATACAGCCTCTTTCAGGATACACATTGACCCTGAAAACCTACTACAAATGATCTACCAGACCATTGCGACGTATTTTGAGGATGACTGTGCCGATGAGCTTACCGTTGATCCCATATTTACAGCAATTCTTGATAAACAGACCCTTGCCTCACAGCCAACGATCTCCCGCTTTTTCAACCGTATGGACGAATCCACGCTGGAACAGTTCGACATGATCGAACAAAAGATGCGAGATATTGTATATGCCATTAAGCCATCGGAACATATGGTTTTTGACCTTGACTCAACTTTGCTCAATACTTACGGCAGACAGGAAGGGGAAGCTTTCAATTATCATTACCATGCACACGGATATCATCCGCTGCTGTGCTTTGATGGGATGACTGGCGACCTTCTTAAGGCACAGCTGCGGGACGGAACCCATTATTGCAGCAGGGATGCCGACCTGTTCATGATCCCGCTACTGCGGGAATACCGGGAAAAGTACCCGTCTCTTCCCCTGTACCTCCGCGGTGACAGCGGGTTCGCATCACCAGACCTGTATAAGGCCTGTGAAGACAATGACTGTAAATACGCTATCCGGCTAAAAGTCAACAAAACACTTCTGGCACTTGCGCAGGACAAAGCGGATGAACTATGCCGGGCAATAAAAGACAACATGGTTGATTATGCAGTCACATACGGCGAATTTGTATACCAGGCAGGTTCATGGCCCCATCCTCGCCGTGTGGTATTCAAGATAGAAAAACCGGCTGGACAGATGATCTTCATGTACACATTTATCGTAACAACGTAAACGGTAGATAGTGAGTACCTATACAAAACTGGAGCAAACCTGTATGATAGAAACAGATTTGCTCCAGTCTTTATTTC
>ERZ808046.477-NODE-477-length-34260-cov-7.195653_pt1 | contig 34260 bp, 43 predicted proteins | sample MGYA00380196_ERZ808046 | MGnify/ENA primary metagenome ERZ808046 (study PRJEB31490, sample SAMN06133421) | mouse gut metagenome | isolation source: Z6_2 | host: mice | place: China: Chengdu | collected 2015-05 ...
AAAAAAGCCTACAAAAAATTTGATAGGGGCAGTCTGCGCTTTTTTGGCTACCCGGAAGGTTTTGGTTTCATAGTAAACATAACGTAATCTGTTATGATTTCCGGATATTGATTATAAAATCTCCTTCCAACCTGTTTAAATAAATCCACTATCTTATCACTTATGCACACAGACAATAATCCGTCTAAAATATTTTCGAGTTCTTTTTCACTCACTGTTTTTCTGGAGCAAATCTCCTCTACAATGGGTTTATATAGTGCAAATGCACTCTCGCTTATATTTTTTATACTTTCAGAGAGTGTCTTTATTTCACGAAGCCCATTTATGTCCTCTCCATTTTCCTCCATGTTTCTTTGCATAAAAAATCCTCCTATCTTAACCGATTTCTCATATATGATAAGAGGTTACTTTATAATCTTCCTTTTGTCATTAGCCGGATGATCCAATCGCACTATTAGTACAGCTTTACCAGATTATTTGTGCAACACTGTACCAGATTAAATTGTTTCCTATAATGTCCTCATCAAACGACTCTCTTTTCGTATCAAAAATACAGTAAACGCCATTTTGAGACCCGTTTTCTATCGCAAATACTTTCTGAAAACACTTTTTTGGTCCAGACCCATATATCTCTCGAATCCCTCGCTTATATATAATTCGTCAAATCCCATAAACTGATCCAACTTGTTTGAAGCGTCTTTGTGAGGATAAGCCTCAACATAGTCATACCCTTCCTCTTTCGCTTCTGAACATACCGCCTGTAACAATTTGCGCGCGATACCCTGACGATGATATTCTTCCGCAATCATAAAGCAATATATGGCTTTTACTTTTTCCTCTGCGGAAGATACCGCCCTCTGCATTTCTTGTATTGCATACAAAATTCCTGCGCAGTTGAGGCAATCTGCTTTCATGTTTGCATTACACCAGCCTATGATCTTATTGTCTGCCAATGCGACATATCCCTTGATGATACCGTTTTGTACATATTCAAGCGCCATTTTTCTCCGCTGCTCTCTGTCAGGGCGTTCCAGTGTGCGGTGGTCTGCACTGCACCAGTTCACGCAATAGCAAGTGTTATCCGTATTATGGTCGTCATGAGGGGTTGTGTCAAAAAAATTCACATAAGCCTGAGCATCTTCCGGTTTTAATTTTCTGATCTCTACATTCATAAAAATACCTCGTTTTTTTCTCTCAACTGCAAATATAATCAATCTTATAACTATATAGAGAATATCATAGAATAATGCAAATTCATATTTGTTCGTTTAATCATATCACTTCTGTTCCTCATTTACCACAAAAATATAGGGCATGGTGACCGCCACGCCCCACATTTCTTATCGTTTCAACGGCTTCTCAATCTTCCATTTCTGCCCTTTTAAATCATTCTGCTTCTCATACAAACTGTTGCGCTCTTTACAGAATTCTTTCATGCGTTCTAACTGCGCCCTCACTCCCTCCCGGCAATCCGGCTCTATCTTCTTATATTCCATCATTCCCCTTGTGCTGCCTTTAAAGCCCTGTTTCGACAATGCACCTTTGAGGGAAAACTTTTTTATCAAGCTTCTACCGCCCTCACGGACATGAGGAAATATTTTTCTCTTCAAAATTCCGTTATTTTCTGACCTTTTTCACGAAATTTATTCCAGTTTTTCTTTAAAACAGCCTGTTTCAGAATCTTCAAGGTCAAATTAAGGTCACGCCGCTTCTTGCATCTTTCTACAAATTATCTCCCCTGGACATTCCGTTTTCTTCTATCTCATGAACAAGTTTTATTGCATTTTGATAATTATCTACAGTAATATTCTGAATTTCACATGCCTTTTCTAAAGACATATTCATCTTTTTTACCATATTATCAACGCATAATATCTGTCGGCGCGAATCTGCATACTGACCCGATTTATCCCATGCCTTATCCCATATCTTATCTGATTCCATCTCTAATATGACTCCACCCATAATATTTCCCATCCTTTCCTTATATTCTTCATTGCCTTTTCCTACATAGTCTAAAGTTTTCTGCGATAAAGCAAGATCATAATGCAGCCTGGGCTCATTTATGGTACTTCCTTCTGCCATAAGCTGTTCCTTAATATATTCATATTCTTTCTTCAGTTTGCCCAAGATTTCATTTTTTCCTGCTTTTATGTCTTTCTCATATCGCAGCACATAAAACGGTATCAATATCAGAAGCCTTTTTTTGAACATATCCTCTTTGGAAAAGTTCTGTACCTGTACAATTGGCACTTCATACAGTACTTTTTGTCCACTGGGCATAATTATCTGCAGTTTTAAAGCTTCTTCTTTTTCTATTCCTGGCCTTACACAATTTCTTCGACACTACTACATTTTTCAATATATACCATATCCACCTGATTATTATCCCTTATAGTACTTCATAAAACAAGTCAAAACATGCATCTGGACCAGCTAGCGTAAATATAGTTATTATCATTATCCTATTAATTTGGCCATGTCAGATCAGATACAAGGTCAAAATAAGGCCACACCTGTGCACTCTCTTATTTCAGAGCAGAAAAATGGACTTCCCGATTTCTCGGAAAGCCCCATAAAATCCAGCTTTTTACTAATGAATTCGTCAGAATTCTATTTACTCAATAATCGTAGCCACACGACCTGAACCTACTGTACGTCCGCCCTCACGGATTAGGTTGGGAGAGCCTTGTGTGGCAAATGGCGTGTTTTCGGGGTTTTCTGTTATCATATTTTCTGAAAATATTGATTTTCTCCGGATTTTCAAAATTTTTGTAGCCAATCTGTAGCCACAACATCTCCTCACTCCAAATTTCTATCTTCCAACAATTTTTGCAACTCCTCCTTGCTCGGAAGAACAGTTTGATACTTGCTTGCAAATATCTGGCTATTATTTTCAGGAAGTGTCATCTCAATTACAGCATCCTTTTTATCCTTACAAATGATAATCCCAATAGTCGGATTCTCATCTTCCATTTTAACCTTACGATCATAATAGTTTACATACATCTGCATCTGTCCTATGTCCTCATGCTTTAGTTTCCCAATTTTAAGATCAAACAGGACAAAGCAACGTAACAAACGATTATAGGTCACTAAATCAACCCTATAGTGATCTTCCTCAAACGTAAAACGCACTTGTCTTCCAACAAATGTAAATCCTCTTCCAAGTTCCAACAAAAACTGTTGCAGATGGTCTATAATTTTTTCTTCTAATTCCGATTCTGAATACGATGCCAACTCTGGCAATCCAGTAAATTCCAAAACATATGGATCTTTAAAAATATCTTCCGGAGATTCAATTACTTGCCCTTCCTGCGCAAGCTTCATAACCTCATTTTTATCTCTGCTCAAGGCCAATCTTTCATAAAGCGAACTTCCATACTGTCTCCCCAATTCATTTTTATTCCACCCATTACGATATGACTCAATTTCATAGAAATGACGTTCATCTTCATTCGTAATTCGCATTAAAATCAAATAATGTGACCAACTCAAGTAAAATTTACGTCCTTCTCTCGTTATTGGCAACTGTTCAGATTGGGGAAATGCCGTTTCCCCAATTGAGTCTTTAGAATAAACCATATAAAACTTGCGCATTAATTTCAAATTATCATAAGAAAAACCCCGCCCAAGTTCTTTTGTCAGTTTTTCTGATAACTGCTTTAAAATATATTTTCCATACTCTGCTCGTTCCCTACCTTGCTGCTCTTCCTCTACGATCATCCTGCCAGCCTCATAATAGGAATAAACCATTGTCATATTAACAGTCGCAGCGGCGCTCTTTTTAGCAGTTTGAAATAATTGTAATATCTGTTTGTAAAAATTATCCTTTATGATTTCACTCATAAAATTTCCTTTCAAAATATACATCTTGAATTGGGGAAATACCATTTACCCAATTCAAACACATCTCATTTATATCCCCAGCTTATCCGATGTTTCATGAAAGCCACATGATTTACTGTAAAAACAACTTTTATATCTCTACAAAAATGCAAAATATCAAATATGCACAACAATCTTGCAGGATACTTATTTCCTCAATTGATGTTCTGGACAACATTCCATCTTGACTTTAATGTATTTTTCCAAAAATTTGTCATCTCTCCTACACTAAACCAAGTATATCCTTTAGAATGCATTAAATCAACAATTCCCTTTGATAAATACTTTTTCTTCTCCAATTTTTATTAAGGCATATTTTGTATGCTCTTTATTTAACCTGATTCACATAATCGTTTATTTCTTGTACCGCTTGCAAATACTTATTCGATGTTGTAAGTCTACTATCTCCTTCCAAATTATGCGGACCGTCTTCACAATTGTAAATAATATATAATGATTTCATACAAAGCTCAGCCAGACCATCTGAGTCCGTTTTATAGGTCTAAATAAATGGTATGATAGTTCTATCAAATAGAAAAGAGGCATCTTACCATGAATAAATATATCGACCCCAGAGCAAATACTTATAGCCTTTTTGAGTTCCAATCCCAGTATGGCACCGAACAGGATTGTGAGCAGGCATTATTCCGTTTGAAATGGCCTGACGGTTTTGTTTGCCCTAAATGCGGGGAACGCCATTTTACTATTATTCATGGCCGCAGGCTTCCTTTATATCAGTGCCCTGCCTGCCGCCATCAGACATCTGCAATCACCGGCACTATTATGGAAAACACAAAACTGCCACTGGTTAAATGGTTCCTTGCATTATATTTTGTAGCAGCCAATAAGGACGGCATCTCTGCCATGGCTTTGACTAAATACATTGATACAACCCTCAAAACAGCCTGGATTCTCCTGCATAAAATCCGCAGCGCTATGGGTGAACGTGAAAATATTTACTATCTTGGCGGCTCAGTCGAAATGGATGAAGCATTTTTCGGCGGAAAAGCAGCGGGTAAGCGCGGAAGAGGCAGTGAAAATAAGGCAGAGGTGGCTGTTGCCCTACAGTTGGATGCCATCGGCAGGCCCCAGCTTCTGAAGATGCAGGTAATTCCAGATGCAAAAGGTGAGACATTATTAGCTTTTGCGGAAAGAAACATTATGGAAGGAAGCACAATCCATAGTGATGCATTCCGGTCATATGGGGCTCTTTCAAAAAAATACTGCTGTGATATGCAGAAATATGAGCCCAAAAGTAAGGATGAGCGGTTAAAGTGGCTCCATGTAATGATCTCAAACATAAAAGCGAATATAGAAGGGGCATACCATGGATTGGGGAAGAAGTACCTGCAACGCTATCTGGATGAATTTTGTTACCGTTTTAACAGGCGGCACAGCAGGAAGCCTGTGTTCGATCACTTGCTGGAATGTAGTGTATGGTCACCTTATAAGACAGTAGCTGAGCTTGGTATATAATCATTTAATCATAAATTTCCTGCATTTCATCCTCAATGGCACAGCCGCTCTTTTCCCAGCAGTACCGGCAATCCATACATGGAGAAATATTGCACCTGTAGGTATTTAACACCCGGCATTCGCCAACAAGGTTTTTTCTTATAATATCGATCAGGCTTTCCGTATCACCGCCAATACGCGGCGAGCCATTTATAATCAGTGTCTTCACTTTGCACCTCCCTTGTATTAAATCATATCAAAGACGCAAAGTCTGTGCAACGACACTTGCAGACATATTTTTCTGACCGACTGCACATAATATTTTTGAGGTATATTTATGAATAAGCTGAAATGGTATACAATAATCGGAATCCTCTTTGTCCTGATTGCCGGGACTTTTGCACATTTTTTATATGACTGGTCTCACCATAATTATGTCATTGGTCTTTTTACGCCGGTGAATGAATCAATATGGGAACATATGAAATTACTTTTCTTCCCAATGCTCATCTATTCCCTTTTTATGATTTTCATGCTAAAAGGCCAATACCCATCTCTTCCCTCTGCATTATGCTTTGGGATTTTATTGGGAACCTTCTTGATTCCTGTCTTATATTATACCTACACTGCCATTCTCGGAAAAGATTTTTTTGTTCTGGATATTGCAGTATTTATTTTAAGTACCGTACTTGCCTTCTGGCTGTCTTACAGGTTTGAATCGTCAGATAAACGAAAGTCCTGTACCTTTTTATCCTGTATTCTGGTATTCCTTCTATTGGTGTGCTTTCTGATATTCACATATCGCCCTCCGGCTATTGCGATTTTTGAGGACCCCACTGTTTTCAAACCGTGAAAATACCTGCGAACTTCCACAAATAAGTAACAGAAAAATTCTTTTCCTTTCATGACTTCAAAGGCGCAAAATCTCATTCATTTTTCCAATATTTCCCGTAAGGGTTTCATATGATGATAGGCAAATCTCAAATCGTTGTGCGGATAATCTTCAGCAAGCCTCTGCCATGCTTCATGCAGCTTTTCAAGTCCCGCATTATAATAAGTATGATCCTCTGTAAGCCCATGCTTACCCGGCTGTGTCAGCTCCGAAACACAGATTACAGGCCGATGGTATTTCGCAGCCAGTTCCATTTCCGGTTCGATTCCTTCCGCTTCATCCCTACGGTCATAATTCATAATTGCAACCTCATCACAGCAGTCGCGCAACATCTTTTCAAAAACATTTTTATTCACAGCATCCATCCAACGAGGCACGCATATCATGACAGGAATATCATACTCTTTTGCCAGAATTTTTCCCCTGTATAAAGCTTTGTACCAAGTCTCCATCACCTCCTGCTTATCCTCATCCCAGTGATCTGTCAGGTACGGTTCCACATCTAACTGAATCCCGGCAAACCTTGCCTCGTCCGGAACCATGAAATTATAAAGTGCCACCATGGAGACTGCTCTTCGTATTTCTTCACCCGTTTCATCAATGCCCCATTCCGGAGCTCCTGTCACATGCCATACATCAATCCCCATTTTCGATAATCTGATTATCATTTCCTCTGGAAGCTTTTCCTGTAACGCTTCCTCGTCATAATACTGATAGAGCTCTCCTACAGGTACCTTTTCTATAACCTGCAGAAGTTCCTCCAGATCCTCCTCCGTTTCGATCGGACTCCAGTTATACAGTCCATTGCGGCTTCCTTTTTCCGGTTGTATCCGCGTTTTCGTATAGATTCTTAAACCAGCCACCACAATCACCGCCACTACGATCCAAACAATCATCCATCTCTTTCCTTTAGCCATTGTATTGCCTCCTTTGTTGGCAACGCCCTCTGAATATAAAACCCTTGCGTATAGTCTATTCCTATTTCCCGAACAATATCATATTGTCCCTGCGTTTCAATACCCTGGCACAAAGTTCTCACCTGAATACTGTGAAACAAGGTATTCATTCCCCGCAGCAAAAGACTTCCTTTTTCCTGGAACGCCGCCAAAAGCAGCTTTCTGTCAATGATAGCCAAATCCACCGGATATTGAATCATATCCCGGAAAGAAAAATAGCCGCTTCCAACATCATCGAGGGCAATCATAAGGCCCATCTCTTTGCATTTCTGTATATTGTTAACGGCAACTTTATCATTGTCTGCCATACTGCTCTCTGTAATTTCTATGCACAGCCTATGGGAATCAAAATCATATCTCTGCACAATTGCACCTATCTTATCTGCAAAGTCAGAAAGAGAGAGTGTCTTTCGGGAAAAATTGCAAAACAGAATCAGATGTTCCATGCCCTCTTCCCGAAGCTTTTGCAGAATCCTGCAAACCTCTTCAAATATATAAAAGTCCAGTTCAGAGATCATTTCATTTTTTTCCATATCTTCTATATATTTTCCAGGCATAAAAAGTCCTTTTTGGGGATGCTGCCATCTGGAAAGCGCCTCTGCTCCCATAATTTTTCCCGTTTTCGCATCCGCCATGAACTGAAGATAGCATTGAAACTGATGTCCCGCAATCGCCTCGGCAAATTCCCTTGAGCGCTCTTTCTTTTCCTTTGCCGTCTGCAGAAGTGTTTCATCGCTGAATACATATAACTGTCTGCTGCGCAAAGCTTCCTGATATCCCTGCTGCGCTGCATACATCACTGTCTCATAGCTGACATCATCACGTTCTAATTTATAGATTCCGGCACGAAACTCAGGTCTGTAATCCTTATGGAATCTCTCGCTGTACTCATTCACTTTTTTCAGTACCAGCGTCGCCCATTCTTCCATTTTCTCCCTGCCGGCTTCCTGACAGGCCACAGCAAATCCGCCCCCTGTGACTCTGGCAAAAAAGTCCGAGTCTTTTACATAGCTGCTTAAATTATCCGCGGCATAGCGCAGAATATTCTCTGCCTCTGCCTCACCATAATAAGAATTCACACGACCAATATCGAAACACAGATACATTATGTAATACAGAGGTCTTGTGTGCTCTGAAAGGACGGAAGAAAACTGATGCAAAAAATAAAGTTTGTTCCCGACACCAGTTACCGGATCTACCATTCGGGTAACCTCCGCCTGTTTCTTCTGCTTCTTTCTGTGCCTTCCCCAAACTAATACTGCTCCGGCAAGAAGAAGCACCTCAAAAACCAGCGCCAGTTTCGTCCCAAGGCTCATGCCCGTATTTTGCCCTCCGGCTGCTTCCAAGATCAACAGATTCATCAGCTCCTGTGAACTCTTCCCGGCCAGATACTTCTCCATTTTTTCCCGAAGTTCCTCCGATGCCAGTTTTGTATACGCAAACCCTACCTCATAAATCTTGCCATCCACACTGATTGGAAACAGGGAGGTTCCTGGGGTAGTATACTCTGCAAGTTCTTCTTTCAGTATACATCCTGATACCACTTCCGCCTGTCTGTTTTTTGCAAGGCGCTCCCTCTGATCTGCCATTCCAGCGCTCACATAGACAAAGTCTGTTCCCACCTCATGTGATATCTCCTCCAGAAGCGCAGGCATAACTCCCTTATAACATTTGTCTTTTTTATCATAATATTCCAGCGGATACAAATCCGGATTTCCGGCCACATAGACCATACCTGCCTCTCCCGCAGGTTCTTCGGTGGTCACAACTTTTCCCATAACGCCAACCTCCGAGAGCACACTCCCGGCGAGGAACAGGCACAAAGAAAAAACTACCTTCATTTTAAAGCCTGTCTTTTTCATTTCTAACTTTCCTCCCTGCTTCATCAAATATTAATCTTCTTCCTTTCAATCCGCCCCCAGACATTCTTCTTTTTTTTGTATCCAATCAGTGCGGTTGCCCGCACAAAGGCAAGACCAAATCTCAGTACCGTCACTTCAAACAAGCAAAGCAAAACCGCCTTGCCAATATCCCACCCACTCGTACCCAGATCCGTCGTATAAATTCTGGCCAGGAAAGCAGTCAGAGACAAAACCGAGCCATATACCGCATAAATCAGCATAAACAACACCATAAACGGAACATTGATCAAATCTACAATATAAGCAATTACCATAGTAAGGACGCCGAACAACTCTATATATGGAGAGAGAAGCTCATACAACAGAAAATACAAATAGGATATATAGCCTAATACCCCATACTTCGCACTTCCAAGTATTCTCCGATGCTTATACATACTCTGAAACAGTCCCACATGCCAGCGCTTTCTCTGCTTGCACAGATCCCGATAGGACTCTGGCACCTGACTCCAGCAAACCGCATCCACCGCATAACGGATCAGATAAGGTTTATCGTTTGAGAGGCAGTAATCGTGAAGCTTTATCACCAGCTCCATGTCCTCTCCCATGGTATTCGCATCATATCCCCCGGCCGCAATCACAACATCCTTTTTGAAAAGGCCAAAAGCGCCAGATATGACCATAGAACCATTAAATTTATCAAACAGAATGCGGGATGCCAGAAAAGAACGGTCATATTCCAACACCTGCATACAAGCCAACAAATTCTTGGGCAGACGATACTTTTTTACCCTGCTGTTTTCAAACTGTAATCCATTACAGGGACGGATACAGCCGCCCACCGCAACCACATCTTCATTTTCTAAAATAGGCTTCACAATGTTAGTCAGAGAATTATACTGAAGCACGGAATCCGCATCGATACAGATAAAATAAGGATAAGCAGCGGCGTTAATTCCCATATTAAGCGCATCCGCCTTCCCTCCATTCCGCTTGCGAATCAGAGTCAGTTTCACCTTCTCCGCCGTACTCAGATAAACAAACTCCTCCTGCTGGCAGGGAATCTGCAGGCGAATGGGCATATGTACCTGATGCATATGAAAAGCCTCTATCAGTTTCTGGGACGTATTGTCTTTTGATCCGTCATCCACTACAACGATCTCATAGCTTTTGTAATCCAGAGACAAGAGAGATTTAATAGTAGCAACCACCGTTACCTCTTCGTTATATGCCGGCACCACAATACTGATGGGGATATAAACATCCGAAGACAGTACATTCCTGAGCTTGAGTTTTTTTGCTTCCTGAAACAGAGTAACCGACCCCACTACGACAGAAACAAAAAGAAAGGTGGAGTATCCTACCAGGTACAAAATAAAAAATATTCCTACTCCATCCAAAAACACCTTAAGCGCATCCATCAATCCATCCATCATAGCGTTCTCATCTCCCCTCCTTTACAGATCGGTAATCCAACCAATACTGGAGGACTTCCCTCGCATACCGGTCGTTTCCCTCAAACACCTCCGCCATATCCGCATAAGTCAGGCCAAAGCTTTCCAGCGTTTCCGCAGCATTGTTCCGAATATACCAGTTAGAGCTATAAAGCGCCTGCATGCACACATCCACACTGCGTTCAGACGGGTAATTCCGAAGGACAGAGGCCGCAATAGCCGCCTTTTCCCATCGTCCGTCATCCGGATTTGACAGAATGTCCAAAAGCACGGGATAAACCGGTTCATAATAAAACCTTCCAAAATACCTCATACATGCAAAATATACTTCATCATCCTGATCATTGCGCATCATTACTTCAAACACCTGCCGGCAGCATTCCGCCGAAGATAAACGCATATAGGAGAGCAGCGTAACCTTCATGTCAACCGAAAATCTCTCAAACGCACTCCATATCTCTTTCAGAAGCTCTTGCTTATCCCCCTTGAACTCCAGCATTCCATCATGAATCAGCTTAGAATAATGGAAAATCTGGCGCTCATCCAGCAAAAGCAGAGCGTTTACAACAACCGCTGCATTTCCCATGTCATACAGAATATTCAGGGCATTTTCCCTGCAATAAATACTGGACGTCTGCAAAAGCTTTCGCATTTCCTCCGTCCAGAATTCTGTGTTTTCATCTTTTGCAATCTCATACTTCCTAATCAGCCATGTGAAATAGGTTGCTTCCAGGATATCCCGTTTAAAATAATCGGCCGCTCCATTAACAAAGCATGGGCTGAGGGCTTTTAAGTATTTCCGGCTCAGCTCCGGTTTTTCTTTTTCCAGAACATCCATACTATCCTCAAAGCTCCTGAGATACGCCAGCTTTTTGAATACTTCCTCCATCTCTGCCAGATGTCCTTCTTCTATCTCTTCTCCCCGTTCCAGCAGTTCTAACTGCTCCCTTATGTACGGTTCCAGCCGTCTGTCTCTTCTGTTCATCCGCTTTTTCTGTATCATGTTGAGTGCCAGAACCACGCAGTTAAACAGAATCATGGATACACAAATACCCATATAAAAAAACACCAATATCTCTATGTTCATAACTTTTCTCCCCGCAGACTCAATTCTTCCACACCTTCTGCAATTCATAATAAGAGGCTTTCAACCGTTCATGCCAGGTTACCTTATTGCCCCATCTTCTCAGCGGGTAAGAATCCAGATGGATCCTTGGCACTGCCTGGGATTCCTTTGCCTCACGATCCGTCTCATCAGCAATCCCCACATACATGTTTTTGATATTTATGTAGGCTACACCATAGTTATCATCGTAATAATCATCATGAATCTCCATTTTAGAAGGATCCGCGAAATTAAAAAGCTGCCAGGGTATCTTTATTTCTATATAGTCTCCCTCCGAAATAAAATCCGCAAGGGAATCAAACTCACTGCTTTTGGGATTCGCATTGCCGTATTTCAGAAGACCTGTCTCAAAGACCTGTGCCCTTCCCCCTTTTTCCAGAAAGTCTTCTGACACAGTATCCAGCTTCAAAACCATATCAATATTTACAAAAGAAGGGGAATCCACATCCGGCTCATTGCTCTCTATATAGGTGTCAAATCCGTATATATTTTCCGCATAGTTTGCGCGAAGCGCCTCATACCGCTCCTGCACCAGCACTCTGCTGTCCTCTTTCCCATTTATGACAATCAGAAAATCCACTGCTCTGTCGAAAGCGATCTTATGCTCCGCACAGAAGGTACTGCCGCTTTTGGGCGTGAGGTCTATGGGAATATAAATACTTCTTTTCCCGAAATCCAGATTTTCCTTTTGTACTAAAAAATAAATAAATTTTTCGTCATATTTCATGGATAATTTCATGCCATGGTTTTCGGATACAACATCCCGGTCCGTCCACTCAGACACATCGCCGTCCACATAGCACACCGACTCTTCCTCTCCCGGATCAAAGGATAGAAGGCCAAAATATTGCTCATTCGTCTGATAGTCCGACCAGTAAGGGGTTCTTTTCAAATCCACCGCGTACATGGTATTCCAGGTTCTCTTAAACCATTCATCCTGCCAGGTAAACACGCAGCAGCCTGCACATCCGGCAGCCTGGATATCCTCATAGCACAAAATCAATGCCTCTCCCTGCTCGCTTTCCGACATATGTCCCTGGTTTCGGTTTGTATTGGCGTCGACCTGAGCCATCCCGCGCCCCGTAGAGACTCCGAATTCCGAAATCACCACCGGCATCTGATGGTGCTTGGTAAGCATATCCAGATACGCCCGGTAAGTATTTAACTCTCCATCTGTATAATAGTCTGTCTTCTGTCCGATTCCAAACAGCGTCCAGTCTTCCTCATACTGCAGGTAATCCGGATAATAGGGATATACATGATAACTGGCAAACTGTCCGGCCAGAAAATCTTCTGTCGTCTTGATATGCTCCACATCCACCTTTGCGCACTTCTCGAAAAACCATTTAATCTCATTTCCATAATCAAACGGATCTGTTGTAGGCCAGTTGGAAAAAGCAAGCAGCCTTTGGGTCCCAAACCGTTCGCTTTCATACTCAATCACCGTATCTCCCACCCGTGCCAGCATACACTCAAAAGGCGTAGCTTCCGCCGTAGTCCGCAGATATCTGCCTTCATAGCCCGTATAACCATCCAGCCCTTCATATTTATGGTCTGTGTAGGCGACGGTCACATCCTCCCACTCTACCCCCAAAATGTATCCAATCACCCATCTGGAGATGTCATGCGAATAGGTTCCTGAACCGGCGCTTGCAATCCGCCCCAGCAAGATCTTTTGCTTTCCATGTATCACATTGACCATCGTACGGCAGTCATTCAGGAAGGTTTTCAAAAAATCATCATCATAGGCGTCTCTGGCTGAATTCTGCACATAATCATTCACCCAGACGCCGTGGAGCATCCACAAAGGCTCCATTCCCTCCGCCTCCCGCTGACTGTTATACTCGTAATAGGCATTATAAAAATTGTCTGCCTGTATGGTATAGATACGGATTGTATTCGCCCCCAGCTCCTGAATCTGTGCAAACCAGCGCTTATAGGTATCCTTATCAATGTGATAATCCGTTGACCATTCTCCCGGTTCACCGGAGCCCATATCCATCCCTTTAATTTCAAAAAGAGTGTAAGTCCCGGCGTCCTCATCATACATATAGATAGAATCGCCAAAAGCCTTCATAAAGGAACTTATGTCCTTTTCCTTCCCAAAATTGATATAAATTCCAAGATGATAATAGGCATAATCCCAGCACAGGTACAGCAAAAGCATGGATGCCACAATAAGAATATATTTCTTCATCTGGCTGTTCTCCCTTAATTTGCAACCTCTGAATATTTCTTGACCTTGGATTCCGCCGAATTCTGACGTAAAGATTCTATATTTTCATCGATCCATTCCAGACGGCGCCGCAGGTAGGTTTTTAGCTGTTCGATAGCTTCCTCATAAGTTTTCGGATTCCGTGCGTCATCCTTCGTCAGCCCGTATCCTGTTGCGTAGGTACCCTCCCACCGCGCACGATCCCTCTCTACCGCATCTCCCAGGAAAGCCACCGTTCCATCGATATACGCTTCCACATATTCATCGCTAAGCCATCTCTCTCTCAAAAAGCGATACCGGTCGATCACCCGCTCTGTAAAATCTTCATCCCGCATCAGCATACCGTACCATACGATCGTATCCAGCTCAAAACTTCTCCAGCCCGTCGATACATCAACGAAATTATCACAACTATTGTTAAAATCCCACATACAGACTCTTAAACGGTTATCCGTGCCCTTGTACAAATAAGTGGAAAGACCGCCGAAATCATTGTTTGCCGTGATCTCACTGATCAGATATGCATCAACAAAAGACTCCACATCGATATATTTTTTATAGCCCGCCGTATCACTGTCATAGTCATAGGAATACAGAGCTTTCTCAAAATCTGAAAAATCCTGGGCAATGCTGCGTTCTATCCTAGGCGTCAGCTTAGAGTCTCCTGGGTACACGATCTCCCAATTTCTATTTTTCTCTCTGCGATAGGTGTATCCGGTAAATGTATCCACATGGTTCTTCAGATCATAATCATGATTCTGATCCATCCGAACCACATAACCGGTATAAGTCTGATACTTTTTGTTTACTTCAATCTCCAGTCTGGAACCGTTTTCCCCCGCTGTGATACTTTCTGTCATCACATACAGCCCCTGATACCGGCCATTTAGAATTACCTCACAGTACCGCACGTTGGGTGCATAGTCCATGATCTCCCCGGAGATATTGTAAAACATATAATTGCGCAGATCCGTCTTGTCCAGATACGGGCCGTACAACACCCAGTCATGATGAGGATCCATCCCCATCACACTCTGGTCATTATTGGTCTGATCGTTATTTACCAGCTTAATGGCGTAGCTGCTCTTCTCAAAATACCTTGAGGAACGCCCGCGGACACGGATACGGATCTTTGTATCCACCGCCGCATCATCATCTGCGTGGTTATAGCCCTCATTGTCAATTATCTTCATTGAAGCGCCTATTCGCGTATCTCCATCCGCCGCCCTTGAATACCTTGTCTCTATCTGCTCATTTTCATCTATACTATCCTTCAACGGCTTTCCCGGAATTTCCTTTCCCGCAGTGTCAATCACTACCAGCGGAAGATGCGTACACAATTCGCCTGCCTCATGCTCTCTGGTGCAGGCCGCCTTTTCTTCGTATACCAGGTGCTGATGTACCCTGTCATTTTCATCCGGCATCAGCATGGGCACCGCTGCAGCCACAGTCAGGGCAACCATAACAGCGATTAATCCCGCTAATTTATATCTCATAGCTCATTCACTGACCTTTCCTGTTAAGAGGATACTTCATCATTTTGAAGAACCATATTTGCATACTCAATCTGTCCAATGTCATAAATCGCATCGCATATATTCCCATTCTCCTTCTCTGCTTTTTCAAGAGTTTTATTCGAAAACTCATAAATCAGTTCTACTGTGTCTGCAGAAGTATTCTCCACACGCATGAGAGCTTTTCCGCCAAACAGCTTATATACGAGAGCCTTGATACTGTTTCCGACATTTCTGCTGCCACGAATAATCAGCAGCATACGATTATCATTTTTTACCGCCCCAAAGAGTAATAGCAGGATAAACACGACCCCGCTTCCAGTAGCCGCCACTAAATAATCCCCGACTCCGCAGCAGATACCTCCGATAATGGTCCAGAATACATAAACTGTATCACGGGTATCCTTCAGCGCCGTTCGGAAACGAACAATAGACAGCGCGCCAACCATGCCAAGAGACAGAGCAACATTATTACCGATAACAGTCATAACCGTTCCGGTCAGCGTCGTAAGAATCAGAAGGGAAACATTGAATTTTTTGCTGTATATGGTTCCCCTGTGGGAAATCGCATAGGAAATATAAATAACCATTCCAATCACTGCCGCCATTAATATATGGGCGGCAATCTCCTGGGGCATCAGCCCCTCTTCTTTAGACAATAGCTCATAGATCTGATTTTTCATACTCTTCTCCTTTATAAGTGTGTACGATAGGCATTTTGTCTTGCCAGATAATATTTACTCACAGACACCTCCGACCGGTCCGCCTTATTTAATATTTGCTGTATGTACCCAAGCAAAAAATGATTATACTTGACCTCCAGAACCACTAAGGCTTTGTCCATCACCGGATTCATAATAAGACATGGTGAGAACAGCTCCATAACGCTTTCTGTGGAAACAATATTCTGGTCAAATGTGATACGAATCTTGTTCTCCTTGGCAATGTAGGCCATCCTCTGATATTCTACGATTGTCTTGGGGAGATAACAGAATTTGTTCATAATCGCATAACATTCCAGTGCAAAATCCGCTCTGTCCCCTCTATATTTAAGAAGCGGACTGTAGTCCCCCTTCGCAAGCCGCATCGCGTCTTCGCGCTCCACGCGCAGAGAGCGCTTTAACTGTAACTCTCCCTGCTTTTGCTTGATCTCCAACATGGCGAATTCACTCTCCGGACTGTAGCAGCGCAGCCGGATCTTTCTCCGAAGCTCCACCCCATCCAGCTTTTCAAAAAAATCCTTATCGTAAATCGTATCAAAATACAAAGACCTAACCGGGTACCCCAGCGGCCCGTTATGAGGATCCCCTGGAAGCACTTTGGCAAGTCTGTTTTTCAAAAGAAAAAATTCCTGCTGCTGTAAAAGAAATTTTTTTTCTTTTCTTAATACTTGATTTATCATTGTATTTCTCCAGTAAAATTTTTCCGCCGCTATTTTTTCTCTGCTTCTTCATTAAATCCATATGCCTTATCATGCCTTCCATCCCATAACCAACTGTTCTTCCTCCAGTATTTTCTGATAGGACTGCTCGATCAGAACAGCCACATTAGCTCTGATTCCCTTACAAGTTTCCTGATACATCTTCCACAGGCACCTTGGATTGGCCTTTTCCTCCGCTACCTGTGCATCATGGCATACTATGTTAATAAAATAGTTTACACTAGATCGCGCCATGGGCACTCCATCCGACGTTCCAAACACCGAACCATTCTTTATCCCTTCCCGACAGGCATAGTCTAGCAATTCTTCCTTAAGTCCCTCTGGTAAATGCAGAATCCTCTTCTGACGGGAATTGTGATATTCCAGCTCCACCATTCCCCTGGTTACTGCTTCCACGGTAAGCTGCGGCAGTTCCTGTATCCGCATCCCGGCTCCCCCTAAAGTTTTTATCAGAAGGTAGGATTTCTCTTTCCCCATTTGCTTGGCTGCAGATAAAAGACGCAGATACTCTGTTCTGCTGAGCTCTGGCTGCACATTTTCTGCCTCCCGATTAAAGTCCCCCATCTGCCATTCCCGATGTCCCAGATACTGCACAAAGCTATTCCATATTGACAGGTTCGTATTGACTGTTGCCGGCTGCAGGCCCTGCTGCTCTAAGTGTTTCTTCCATCCCGGTCCAGTCTCCTCATTTATATATTTCTCCTCCGGCAGGTATCTGTAAAGCTCCAGCAATTTTCTCCTGTAGCTCTGCAGTGACGATTTTCCCCGCCCTTTTTCTGTCAGATATAACAAAAAATCATCTATTTTTTCCATGCTCACCTTTTCTTCTTTTGACATAGACATAGAACATTCTCCTTTCCTCTGCTCCTGCTTTCGTTAAGGCCTTACAGCCTGACGCTGCCAGACTGACTTGTCATTGACAGATTCAATATTCTGACTACCATATTTGGGGATAATTAGAAAAAAAGCTCAAAGGAGAAAAGAAAATTGAAAAATCTAACCTTTAGAGCGGGAAAAAATCGAAAAGGAATAAGACCGTCGAAAAAATTTTCTTGCGGTCTTACTCCTTTATACTCAAAATTCCTAAATTAGAATTGAAATCCTAAAATTATCTGTGCTATAATAAAGCAATATGTATTTTTATTGTTCCAGCAGTAGTCAGAATATTGATTCTGTTTACGAGAGCAGTTCCATCTGTTCCAACTGTCTTGTATGCTCTCCTCCGGCCGTCATCAGATAGATCCGGGTAGTTTCCACAGAGCTATGCCCCAAAATATCAGCCAGCTTGACCACATCCTTGCATACCTTATAAAAAGAAGTGGCAAACAGATGGCGAAGGTTATGGGGAAATACCTTGGAGCCCTCTATCCCTGCCCTTTTGCAGAGTTCTTTCATCTCACGCCACACCTGCCTTCTTGATATTCCCTTTCCGTTTTTCGTGAGAAAGATTTCGCCGGACGCGATTTTTTGTTCCTCCGCATAATTAAGGAGCTTACGGCAAAGCTTCCCTGGAAGAAGGATCACGCGGATTTTACCCTTTAAGTCCACCTCTGCCCGTCCCTCTCTGGCAGCCTCCACAGTAATATAGGCCAGCTCGCTGACCCTTATGCCAGTGGCGCAGATTGTTTCCATCATAAGCTTGAGTCTTTTCTTCCCCTCCCTGTCAGCCGTACCTAACAGACGCTTATATTCTTCCTTCGTCAGTTCCTTCGACTGTCTGCGAAACATTTGCCTCTGAATCCGCAGGAATTTTACCCTGCACTCTTCCCAGCCCATAAACCTGAAAAAGCCATTGAGTGCAGACAGCTTTCCGTTAACCGTAACAGAGGCCAGTCCCTCCTTTTGCAGGCACCCCTTCCACTCTACAACCATTTCTTTTGTGAGTATTCTTCCGTCAAGCCATGTATAGAAGCTGCGCAGATCGTGCAGATACTTTTCGATGGTGGCTTTTTCCCGTTCCTCATTCCTTAAATATTTTTCAAATCCGGCAATCTCAATCTCCGTTAAAATGTGTTCTTTCATTCTGTTTCCTCCATATAACAATTTATAATCATTATATTATCTTATCAGATACCAAGATACACGAAAGAATTTGGATTACTGAAATTCTATTTATTTATACTATATTTCAGCCAAAGAGCAAGGTATTTGGCAAGAACGTCAATTTTCTGGCAAAAACGTCACCCGATTTTTGAAAAAAGACTGGAATACAACACAGAAACTTCTGTAGAACGCCGTAACTCATGTGAGAAAGAGGATTATAAATTGGAAAACGGCAGATACCGCTCCTTTAAGATGTGGTACTGCCGTCTCTCCGCTATCATGACGTGTCAACATAACGTTTTTCCTTTTTCGTTCATTGCACACTCCATTTACTCTTTGATCTTGTCAAGATTTGTGAGATTTACGCCTGCAACATTCAGGAAACTTTTCAAATACAAATATTCATCTTTCAATTTTTCATATGTTTTAGTTGAGTTTTCTTCTTTTGCCAATAACATATATTCCTGAATTTTCTTAAAGTCTTCCATAGCTTTTTGTATAATCTCTAAATTAGTATTCGGCATTTACCTTCACCTCCCGATTACGAAACGGCTGTCTTGTGACACATTCAGTATAACACAGCCAGAAATCAAAGTCTATTCTTTTTGACAGTATTGATTTTTTTCCCTAAAAGTCTTTTAACAAGCAGTTGAACTGCAGAAGTATTATCAATAGCTATCCATTATAATCCTCATATATTTTCACGCAATTTTACATTTTCTCAATTACCCGGCACGGGCTTTTGTTTCCCCGTATAATCCTTTGCAACAATTTTAAACACACATACAGAATCCGCCTGCGCCTCTGTAAATTCTACCTTTCTCCCTGATTGATGTTCAAACATTTTGCTTAAAGCATATTGTTTATCAGATGATTTCTCTATGAACTCCACTACCCCGTTTCCAATAATGCTTGAATAATAATATCCCGAATGACACGGCTTTTCTGCGTACAAAGGTTTCCCTTCATTAAAAATGGTAAAGCATACTCTGCTATCACGCTTTAAGATATCTGTTTTTCTTCCCTCTTTGGCGCAGTGAAAATAGAGAATCAGAGTACTATCCTTTATCTCATAACCATAACTCAGGGGGATAACATATGGCACATTGCCATCAACCATAGCTACACTTGCCGTCTTGCACATATTCAATATTTCTGTTATCACTTTGCTATCGCTTACTTCTCTGTCTTTCCTTCTCATTTTTCGCCACCTCCATTAATTTGTATTTCCATATAATACCCATATTGTACCAAGTTTTTTGCTATTGTTTCAATAGACGGATACAAAAGATACGTCAGTAGTTTGGCAAGAGAAATTCGATATAATTGTTTCTTTAAACAAACTATGACATAATGGTGTCATAGTTTGTTTGCTATACTAGGGCGGAAAGGAGAAAAGATGAAGATTGACAGGCTTATAAGCATTGTTGTTTATTTATCAAATCATGGTCGGACATCAGCACAGAAATTAGCAGAAGAATTTGAAGTATCCCCCAGAACAATTATGCGGGATTTAGAATCACTAGATCAGGCGGGTATCCCGATTCAATCTTTTTATGGTGTGGAAGGCGGCTATCAGATCATGGACGGCTTTGTTTTAGAAAAGCAGGTTACGACAAACCACGAATATGATTGGATTGTTACTGCACTGAAAGGGATGGCTAGTGCGTATACAAGCAAAAGCCTAAAGCAGGCATTATCAAAAATGCAGAATATAAACCCTACGGGGAATACTGCTGTTTCTGTGGACTTTGGTGTTGCAAATGAAGATGACAAAATAAAGGAACAATTAATGCTATTGGAAGATGCAATCAAAGAAAAATGTGCCGTTCGATTTTCTTATACAAATAGTCATGATGAAGTAAAAGATATCCAGGTAGAACCGATTCGCCTCCAATATAAATGGTACAACTGGTATCTGATTGGATATTATGAAAAATATCAAGATTATTGCCTGTTTAAATTAGTTCGTATGGATAATCTACAGACAACGGATATAAAATTCTCAATTGCTCATGCGTTTTCGGATATTCAAATGAAAGATAGCAGCGATGACATTGTACATATCAAACTATACGGAAAGGCAATCATAAAAGCAAAATGCAGAGAATATTTACATGGACGGATTACACAGGAATTTGAAAATGGAGATTTTGAATTTTCTTTTTCTGTACCGGAACATGAAACATTTTGGTATGGAGTGATTCTTTCCTTTGGAAACAAGGCCAGGATTATCGAACCGCAGAAAATAAAGGAACGCATTATAAGAACCTGCAAAGAAATTCAGATGGAATATGAGGAACAAAGATGAAAGGAGTGCGGCAAAATGAAAGAAATCAAAAGATATAATATTAATGAGGACTGGGCACATTCAGGAATCATTCAGGCAGGAGACTATTGCTTTATAAATTACTGCGTCCGAAATATAGGCGGCACTGTTGAAGAGCAAATTGAAGGTGCTTTTGATGAAATGGAGGAACGGCTGGCATTAGTGGGATTGACACTTGAAAGTGTCGTGCAGATGAATTGTCTGTTCAAGAATATCTGGGATATTCCAATAATGGAAAAGGTAATTAAACGAAGATTTAATGGCAAATACCCTGCTCGCAAATCATTTCAAACTGAATTTGCTGATCCAAATAATTTGTTTTTCCAAGTTGATGCTATCGCTTATTCAGCAATAGAATCTTAGAAAAGGTAATTATGGCAGAGGTTGTCAGACGGGCGGTCAGCGCCAGTTCCACCATGTCCGACAACTCCATTGCGAATCCCAAACATCCCGGTCACCAGACTTGCACGGGAGGGCAGGCAGGGCGCATCCGAACAATAATAATTTTCAAAGCGAACTGCCTCGGCTGCCACCTGATCAATGTTCGGAGTTGTATTGCGTCCATATCCATAACATCCCATATGATCCGGCCGCAGAGTGTCAATATCGATCATTAAAATTTTCATGTCAAATCCTTTCTTCACCTGTAAAAAGCGAGGTGTAAAGCCTTAATAATTCAATAGACTTTACACCTTTATATTTTAGTTGCTTTTTGTGTCCGATTCCGTAACCTCCAGAAGAATACTATCAAACTCATTTTCAAATTCTTCTCTTCCTTCTTGTGGTACAAACTTTAATAGTTTTCTGACAAACACTGTCAGCCTGGTAATATACCGCAACTGTATATCTGTCATATATACCACCTGCCCTTTATACATTGGACTATCTTGTTACAATATAAGTGTATCACAGCTCGGATGCAAAGTCTAATCAATATTAAACCACGCTAAATCCAAACATTTGTAACTTTCAGGAACTGTAATTGTAAGCACTCATACACACCCCCGAATATCATCCGTAATAACGGCTTTTTCTTTTGGTTTTACAAGCCTTTTTATATTCCTCATTTTGTATGGGATTTTTAGTATATTTTCCAAGTTTGGCTTTATTTGCAGACAAGTATTCCTGATATACTCATGCCATTCATCAGTATACCCAATATGAATATGTACACAATCATGAAAGAATCCTAAACAAATATAATCGTCATAAATTTTAACTATCCATATTTTAGGATAGTTACCCCATTTCAACCTAATATAAGTCTCCATTAATTTTTATTCCTTCTATCGTGTCGAAGTCTGGATAAGCCAGCCGGTCTTTATTATCTCCCCAAAATCTATATAGCAACAAATAACAATCCTACTGATATAAGAAATTCAACGCAGAAAGGAAAACTTCCATTTTTTGTACAAAATATTGGGTATATTCAAATCCGCAATAACCGTACACCGTTAATTTAACATATTATTTGCGTCCAGTCAACCGTGCGCTGTTAATATTACGAACAGATATTCTTTATAATTTGCTTAGTTATTCTGTATTAAAGGGAGAATTTGTATGACCTATTCGGATGCAGTAATTAAGCGATTAACAGATTTATGCAGTAAAAAGAATATAACGGTTAACAGGCTTGCAACATTATCTGGTATAACACAATCTACTGTTGATAATCTGATAAAAGGAAAAACAAAAAATCCGAAATTAAGAACCCTTCATAAATTAGCTGTGGGTTTAGATATGACGATTTCCCAATTATTAGATTTTCCTGAAATGAACGAAACTGCTTTTGAAGATGAATAAATTTTAATAATCCAGAATATAACCGCACACCGTTAATATATATTTTTAAAATCTCCTATACTCTTTTTAACGTTGTATTTAAAGGAGATATTATATGACCTATTCTGATGTAATCATCAGGCGATTGACTGATTTGTGTACAGAACGAAATATCACAATAAATAGACTTGCCACATTATCCGGCATAACACAATCTACTGTTGATAATCTTATGAAAGGAAAAACCAAAAATCCAAAGTTGAAAACTTTACACAAATTAGCGTTAGGCTTAGATATGACAGTTTCAGAGTTATTAGATTTTCCTGAAATGAATGAAACTATTTTTGAGGATGAATAAAAGAGGGTGTTCAATAGATCAATATCTTGAACACCCTTTTGTACACGTTTTGACAAAGATGCGCCGAAAACCTTTCTTTTACTGTATTTACGGAAACAGGAATGCGTTCATGTCCTATATTCAGGCGGGGAAATAAAGGTACTATATGATCATTTGTTATCGGAGTTAAAAATCATACCTCCCTCATACTCCAAATGGACAGACCACCATACAAAGACCGCAGGCATTTTTTCTTCCATACGTTTTAATATATAGACTCCTTTTTTCATTGCATAGCCTATAATCTATTATATCACTTATCAACACATTTTCTGCAATTTTCCGGACAATTGCTTTTTAAGACTTTGTCGGCATAAACAAATTGCTCATTTATTAAGATCACAGACAGTCTTATCCTTGGCCCATATCTTTCTGTAATAACAACATCATTTTTTCCAATCCAACCCAATCCGGCATTTACTGCGGCCAACTTGAAAGAAAAAGGCGCCGTCAAATCTACCTCATTGTTCTGAGCTACAGGAGGAATGTAATATTTTACTTTATATTCATCAAGCATTTTAAGGAACTGCAAATACTAAAGCAGATTTATAAGCGCTTGCATATTCACTGTAAGAAATATCGGTAAATCCATAAATAACTTCGGGATATTCTGAAAATATACTGCGAATATTCTTTTCAATCATGCAACCTGCCTCCTAAAGAATTTTCTCGATTTATCAATCTGAATTATATCATATGTCGAAGAGCTTTTATCAAATCAATATCTATCAAATTCACGCCAATAACATTCAGTAAAGTTCTAATAACGAAGAGAGTGCCAAAATTTTTGACACTCTCTAAAGGATCCGTTGATTATTCATTTATAAGTGGTGGCTTTTGATAGAGCTTTCTCTCAATTTGCCTCCGCTCAAATTCGATCTCTTTTATAACAGCCTCAGCTTTTTCTTCTTTTGCAACTCTTTCAAGCCTTTCTAAAATGGAAAGCTGATCAAATAGATAACCGTTATATTCTTTTTCATTGTTTGGCATATCATTTTACCTCAATTCAATAGTCTTTACACCGTGTTATTAATATACTTCTGTGGTTATTCCTTTATTTCGTCAATGTCTGTCAGATTTACACCAGAAACATTAAGCAGCGCCTTAATTGTTAGATACTCCTTTTTAAGACTTGTATATGTCTTTATCGCGACTTCTTCTTTTGCTATCAGCATATGACTTTGTACTTTTGTGAAATCATCAAGGGCTTGTTTGATTACTTCAATATCTGATAGCATACAATCACCTGCTTTCAAATTGTGGCTTGTACTTATTGCTACGATATAAGTATATCACAATCAAGGGGCAAAGTCTAATCAATATCTATCAAATTCACGCCAATAACATTCAGTAAAGCCTTTAAAGAAAGATATTCTTCTTTTAAAATTTTATATGTTTCTTTTGCATCTTCTTTCTTTGCCGCTATCATATACCGCTGCACTTTTTTAAATTGTTCAATAGTATCTTTTGCAATTTCAGCATTACCAGGCATACTATTTCATCTCCTGCCCAAGTAGTTCTCACTACTCAGTCCTCAAGTGTTTGTTGTAAATTATCCGCTACTTTTTGCAACTTCTCTTTTTCCTTGCTGCCATCCTCTAAATTTTCAAGGACTTCTCTAATATCATCCAAAACAAATCTCACAAAACCTTTGAACTGGCTATCCGTCATGGCCATATAACCACCTGCTTTCAACATTACAGCCTGTATTGCTACAATATCAATATAACAGAACAGTGGCATGATGTCTATCCAATTATGGATGTACCTGTAAAAGTATTCTCTCTCAAAATAGCTTCGCAAGACTACTTTAAAACATGGCTTTAAAACCAATACCTTCAATAAATATAAAAATAACGACAAACCTTGATTTCTCAGGATTTATCGTTATTTATGCGGAAGATGGGACTTGAACCCACACGAGCGCAATGCTCACAAGATCCTTAGTCTTGCTCGTCTGCCAGTTCCGACACTTCCGCTTGACTCACGCCACGAATGATATATTACCATTTATGACGCAATTCGTCAATACCCAATTTGAATTTTTGTTATGTAAAAAATATTATTTTTTCTTCCACTCATTCGCTGCTTTCTTAAGTTCCTCAAGAGCCTCGCCAAACCGCTTGGAGTACATGCCGGGGTTGCCCTTGATCAGGCTTCTCTGGTAGAAATCCTTAAGACCCTTAAACTGCTGCCTCTGCTCCTTTTCCACAGAATATCTGCTGCGCAGATCCAGAATCTCATCCCGCACATCTGCCATAAACTCCGGAGGACTTATCCTGAAACGCTCTTTCAGGGAAGCAAATTTTGCTTCGATGCTTTCCGTCAGCTCATCCATCCGCATGCTGTTTTCCTGCCTGCGGGTTTCAATTTCCTCATTGGCAACCGCAATAAGCACATCCAGACGCTTCTGAATCCGTTCCATCTCCTGTTTTGCCTTTTCCAGGCCGATAAGCACATCCCGCAGATCCATAGCCGCTTTGAAGGAAAGGGTAAAGTCTATAATAATATAAACCGTCAGCACCAGGGTCACCACCGTAATCACTCTGTAAGGGATCAGGGATACTACCTGTTCTACTCCCCTGTGGACGAATTCTGTCATCAATATGGTCAAAAACCCCCATGCTATGGTAGATGAAAGGCAGATATGTCCCTTATAATTAAACTTCTGGTCGGAGTAATCCCAGTACCGCACCTTGAAAAGAGATTCCATAAGGATTCCTGTCACCAGTTCAAGCGCAGTGGCCCCGATGCACCCTGCAATATAAGTCAGGAAAATATGATCCTGAAAAGGCATGGATACCACCAGCATCATGATGGCCCCGCTTCCATATATGGGAAGGAATGGCCCCCGCATAAACCCTCTGTTTACAAACTTCCTGCTCTTGACCGAGACAAAGGCGGATTCAAAAACCCATCCGAAAAAACAGTAAAAATAAAAGAAAAACAGCCACTGTATTACAGAATACTGATACATGAAACTTCTCTCCCGTACTTTACTTAAATTACATAAAGACAGCCTGCCGGCATGACCTCTGCCGCTTTACATAAAGCTGATCACTGCCTCCTTAGGCGCTCTGGTCTTTTCAACGCTGATGGCTTTCAATACGGGGCCTTCCCCGCCGTAGTCTGCAAAATATTCCTTTGCCACCTTTGCGGTTACCTTGACCCACTGCTTATCGGAAAGCTGATCGCACCCTTCATATTCGCAGGCAAAACCCAAAAACGCCATATCATCCGCACAGCAGGTCATCGCCATTCTTCCAGGCACAAAAAATCCTTTGGGAAAATTTCCCGGCTTTAATACCATACCGACAAACTGTACGGTTTTTCCTACATAGCGCTCCAGATTATCCAGACTGTCCAGATACCAGATGCCGTAGCCTTCATTATCCAGCTCGATCACGGGCGCGTCCAGTGAGTAGGGCAAATCTTCCTCAAAAATCTGGTTGATCTCCCCTTCCGCCCCCTCAAACACAATATCTGCCTGCTGGTTGATGGCCTTGATATTTCTCCTGTAAAGACTTAAATCCTCCACCTCATCACAGCGGTTGAAGATAATCATCTCCGACTTACGCAGCATCTCCGCCAGAAGCGATCTCATGTTGGTGAAGTACATGGGGAACGTGGACGCATCTATAATTGTGATCTGCTGCTCGATCTTCCAGTGGAAGGGAAGCTTCAAATTTTTATAATTCCACATGCCGTTGTATTCGATAATGATGCGCTCCGGCCGATATTTCTTCTCAAGCTCCAGCAAATGGGCGGAAGCTAAATCCTCTTCCTCCTCAATCAGCACCAGCTCCGTGCGGGTTCTTTTAAGAAGCTCCTCATCATACTCTACTTCTCCCTCCTCGCAGAGGAGCAGCAGAGTTTTTCCTCTCACCTGAAAATAGGGCTGGTCTAAGGTGAAAGTGATGAATTCTGTCTTTCCGCTTTCCAGAAAACCGTTTATGATATAAACAGGCTTCATGATAATCCTCCCTGCCATTTCTATGCTCTTGCACTCTCAAAAAGAGTTTTCAGCGCATCTTCCTTCAACTTGGAACCGATCACACAGAATTTTCCTGTCACGTCCGGCTTGCCATCACGCACATTGCTCTCTCCGGGTACATAGTCAAAATACACCCATCCGCCGTCCTTTCCAGGTACCATTCCCTTGGCCCGAAGAACGAAACCATATTCGCTTTCATCCTCAAGCTCCTCCAGAATGTGCCCGATCTCATTCTTGCTGTACGCCGCCGGTGTTTCCATTCCCCAGCTTGTAAATACTTCATCCGCATGGTGATGATGGTGCTCATGGCTTTCCTCATCGTGATGATGATGGTGTTCATGCTCCTCTTCTTCATGATGGTGATGATGTTCATGCTCCTCCTCATCATGGTGATGATCGTGCTCTTCGTCCCCATCATGGCGATGATCATGACCGCAGCCGCATTCCTCACCGTGATGATGGTGGTGATGCTCCTCTTCCTTGTTGCGGTTTGCTGCAAGCTCCGCCATCATCTCCGCTTCCAGATCTCCGGCGCCCTCGATGGTCTCCAGAATATCCTTCCCATCCAAATCTTCCCAGGGCGTTGTGATGATCGTTGCCTTCTGATTATGCTCCCTGATAAGCGCAATGCACTTATCCAGCTTCTCTTCTGAGATATTCCCTGTGCGGCTTAACACAATGGTTCCCGCATGGGCAATCTGATTGATAAAAAATTCTCCGAAATTCTTGATATACATCTTGCACTTGGAAGCATCCACAACAGCAACCGCACTGTTTAAGGCAACCTCCTTCGTGTCAATCACATCCTGCACGGCTTTCATCACATCGGAAAGTTTCCCTACCCCCGAAGGCTCAATCAGAATCCTCTCCGGCGCATAGGTGTGCATCACTTCCTTTAAGGAAGTACCGAAATCCCCTACCAGGGAACAGCAGATACAGCCGGAATTCATTTCCTTGATCTCAATACCTGCCTCCTTAAGAAAACCTCCGTCGATGCCGATTTCCCCAAATTCATTTTCAATCAGCACCACCTTCGTATCTCCCAGCGCCTCTGCCAGCAGCTTCTTAATTAAGGTAGTTTTCCCTGCGCCCAGAAATCCGGACACAATATCAATTTTTGTCATTGCAATTCCTTCTTTCTTATTCTAAAAACATTTCATGCCGCAGGCGAGCCCTTCCAAGTCCAGGGGCTTTCCTGCGGCCATCAGTGACATAACAACAATCCTTATTATAATAAGTTAAAACCCATAAGTCAAATGCGGTAAGGGCCTTTACAGCAGCACTTCGCTGTTGGTTCCGTAAAAGATATCATCCCTTCCCGACAAGAGGCGGCAGATTTCCTCCATGCGCTCCCAGTTTTTTTCCACCTCAAATTCGTAGCTGTGCCCCCAGATATACAGAAGCTGAGGCTTCTCCGGCTTAAGCTTAAGGAAGCGGTCGATCATTTCAAACAAATCCTTCCGGCTGTGGTGGGCGCTTGCTTTCAGTGCCAGAAGATTTTCACTGATCTCAAAATCTCCTGTCTCCTCCACCGTCCTGGCGTATTTGATTCCGCAGTCTCCCACAATCTTCATCACCCGCTCATCATAGGTTCCAAAGGGATAAGCCATTCCACAGATTTCCCTCTCAAAAATTCTCTCCAGGTTTTGTTTATCCAGGCGTATTTCATTGTAAACCGTCTCATCATCCCATTTGGGCAAATCCGCATGGGTCAGACAGTGTACCGCAATCTCATGACCTGCATAAAGCTCCGCAAGTCCATCCGCGTTCATACGATGGATATCCACCCCGTCCTTTTCAAAACAGTTGGCATAGCTGAGCAGTCCGCTGTTCAGATTGAAGGTTGCCTTCATCCCATAGCGGTTAAAAATCTCCACCAGCCGTTTGTCCATCATCACACCGTCATCATAGCTGAATGTCACTGCCTTTAATTTTCCGTTCCACATAACTTTTGTCCTTTCTCTCAACACCTTGCCGTCTTTGCGCTTCGTCTCTTTGAAAATTCATACCGCTATTATATGCTTTTGGGAAAATTTGTACAACCTGCTTTCAAAGGTTTTCTTCCTTCTTTTTCCTTCCGTCCGGCCAAATAGCACCGAAACACCTGCTCCGTCGTATCCGCCAGGTTGGCCCGGGCATTTTCCCTTTCCATGGCTTCTGACAGGGTAGTAATCCCCCTTACCGCAGGAAAAAAGGCGTCAATCCCCTGAGCGTTGCAGCCCCTGGCCTCTCCTGTCACACTGCCCGCCAGGGCAAAAACCGTCTTACCATAACTCTTTGCCAGCCTGGCTGCGCCAACAGGGGCTTTCCCCATGGCAGTCTGTCCATCCAGCCTACCCTCTCCGGTGATCACCAGATCTGCGTCGCTGATTTCCTGAGCAAGCCCTGTTTCCCTGAGTACAATCTGAATTCCCGATTCCAGTTCCGCGTTGGTAAAAGTCACAAATCCAAAGCCCAGTCCGCCTGCAGCCCCTGCTCCTTTTTGCTGTGGGGCTGCCTTCGGGTACTGCTTTTTTGCCAGAGACGCATAACGAGCCATCCACTCATCCATCCTGCGAACCATATCCTCATCCGCCCCCTTTTGCGGGCCGTAAACCGCGCTGCAGCCTGATTGCCCGCAAAGAGGATTTTCCACATCACAGGCAATCTTGAATTCGCATTCTTTCAGTTCCGGCAGCACGTGATCGTCTATGATTCTGCACAGCTTTTCCAGTCCCTGCGCCCCGAACGGAATCTGATTCCCCTCTTCATCCAGAAAATCATAGCCCAGAGCCTGCAGCATTCCCACACCGCCGTCATTGGTGGCGCTGCCGCCAATCCCCACCAGGAAACGCCGACACCCTTTTTGAATCCCGTCGCGGATCACCTCTCCCACTCCATAGGTGGTGGTAAAAAGGGGATTCCTTTTTTCAGGGGGCACCAGAACAAGCCCTGCCGCTCCGGCCATTTCGATAACTGCTGTTTTAGCCGAAACGCCATCCTCACCGGCTGCGTCCCCCTTTTCAATCATCCCGTACCTGCATTCTACCGGCTCTCCCAAAGGGCCTGTTACCGTGACAGACTCCATCACACCGCCCATGCCCGTCACCAGCGCCTCCACTGTCCCTTCCCCGCCGTCGGCAAGGGGCTTTATCACTGCCTCCGCTCCGGGAAAAACGCGGCAAAGCCCCTCCTTCACCGCATTTCCGGCTTCCATGGAAGAGAGACTTCCCTTAAAAGAATCCATTGCTATTACGACCTTCATCCTGTATCCTTTCCCGCTGTATTCTTTTCCTCTACAGCATGGCCTTTCCTCTGCAGTAGGTCTGAATGACCCGGTAATCATCCGCAAGCACCACAACATCCGCGTCACAGCCTGCCGTAAGGCTTCCCTTGCGACCGTCCACTCCCAGCGCTCTTGCCGGATTAATGGTGCAGGAATTCAGCGCCGCATCAAAGGGCACCATGGCCTCCTCCACCAGAATCCTGAGCCCCTGATTCATGTTCAGAGTGCTGCCCGCAATGGTGTCCGTGCCCTTCAGCCTTGCCAGCCCGTCCTCTCCAATCTCGATGGGATGCCCTCCCAGATCATATTCTCCCCCCGCCGGACAATGCTTTGCCCGCAGGGAATCTGTGATCATGATGGCATAGTCCCGTCCCTTGGATGCAAAGAAATTATTCAGCGCCGCCAGATGGCTGTGGCAGCCATCGCAGATCACTTCCCCGTAAATATCCCGCACCCGAAAGGCCGTACCCACCAGTCCGGGCTTTCTGTGATGGTAGGCCGTCATGCCATTGTACACATGGGTCATGCTCATGGCTCCGTTGGCAATCCCCATCAGCGCAGTCTCATAATCCGCCGAGGAATGTCCCATGCTCACCACCACCCCATGCCCGCGGCAGTATCTGGTCAGGGCAAAATCCTCATCATGCTCCGGTGCAAGGGTAATATACCGGATCATGCCATGGGCCGCCTCCTGATACCTGCAAAACTCTTCCACTGTGGCTCTGGCGATGGCCTCCGGCGGCTGGGCGCCTTTATAATCCATATCCAGATAAGGGCCTTCAAAATGAATCCCCAGAATTTCCGCCCCCTCATAGCCTTCCTCCGCCACCCTTGCCACATTGGCAACCGCTGCGGTAAGCACATCCGGCATCTGTGTCACGGTGGTAGGCAGTATTCCGGTCACTCCCTCCTCCGGAATCCGCTTCATCCAGTCCCGCAATCCCTCCGGCCTGGCATCATTGGTGTCAAAACCATAGGAACCATGGGTGTGGACATCGATAAACCCCGGCACAATCCGTGCTCTCCCATAATCCTCATCCGCCTTTTGGGTTCCCCAGGGATAAACGCGCTGAATCTTCTCCCCCTCCATCTCCAATTGTGCAGCCACAAACTGACCGCCCAGCCATACCCTTTTACTCTGTATAACCATCGTTCCCTTCTCCTTTCACGATTCTTCCATAGTGAACAACAAACGCTGTCACGCTCCGCGTTGTCATTCACTGGTTTTACCGTTATTATAGCGAATATCGGGTCTTACTGCAAAGCCTTTTCCGAAACCTTCCCCTCCGTGCTCCATGGTTCCCATATCCGAAAGGTTAAGGTGAGAGGCATCCACCAGCGCGGAACTATCCTCTGCCTGTCCGGAACTGTCAGCCGGGATACTGCCGGAAAGCTGACCCTCCACACTTTCCTTCCGCAGCCTGCAAAATTCTTTCAGCACGGCAGCTCCCGTTTCAAATTCCTCATAAGTATAAAACTTTGCAGGATCCTTTTCCACATAAGGCGCGATCAGCTCCGCCGTTGTGTCAATGATTTCATCGAAATCCATACTTTCCAGAAAATCTGCAAAGTACTGGTGGTACTGCTGAGTATAGGACTCCTCCGCAAAAATCCAGTCCACCATGGGGCGGCTGTCCTCATTTTCCATGGCCGCCTGTTCCTGCATGCTCTGTTCTCCATGCATGGCGCCGCGCCCGAAGTCTCCCCTTCCTCCACTCACCGGCGTGTCAATGGGAGAATTCACCATACTTGTCGCATCGGATGACTGAAAAGTGCCGAAGGCCAGATTATAGTCCCAGGGAATCATGGAAAGCTGTCCATCCTCCTCATAGAGATAATAATTGTGGACAATACTTCCCGTATAACTGTCCCCGTTGCAGACAAAATTGTGAACTACAAAGTACCGGAGCACCTCCTCCACATCCACCACTTCCTCTGTCCCGCTGCCTTCGCTTAAGGATTTCAAAGAGGAAATCAGCCGGACTTTATCCGCTTCCCCTATGTCTGTCTTGGCATTGTCAAAAATATTGGGGTAGTTCTCGAAATCATCGCCAAGATACTGCAGCTTCACATCACTGCTTCCCATTCCTCCACCAGGGTCTCCGGGGTTTTCGGGTCTTTCGGGTCTTCCGAATCTTTCCGGCATATTCGCTATATCCGGCATTTCCCCCGCTCCCTCTTCACCGGAGAAATCCATAAATTCATTCATGTCGAAATTTCTCCCGTTCCCCGGCCCTGCCCCCATATCAGAGCTGTCCGGTTTGTAAAGATTACCATAGTTATTGCCGTAATTTCGCTGCAAAAAGGCTTCCTCCACTCCCTCTACCGCAAGATACAGCCCCCAGTCCCCGCCATTTACCGTGATATAGGCGTAACTGCAAAGAGGGGCATCCACGCCAAAGCTCCCCATCATCCGGTAGGTGAGATAATCCTTCATAAAGGTGGTATCCTGAATCAGATTGTTGAGGCTGAGCTTATCCAGCCCAAAATAGCTTTTTGTGCTGTCGTAGTGATCAAACTCAATCTTAAAGCTGTACCTCTCGCTCCCCATTGCTGCCACATTGGACAGAGAGGTATTTCCTTTTGCCCGGATTCCTGCATTTTTGCAGACTTCCCCGTCTATGACCACCGAGCACTGCTCATATTCTTCTTTTTCACAATTTGCGATAAAATCCTCCCAGTCCTCCATCACAATGTCAATAGTATGAACCTTCGACGTGTCAAACAGCCGGTTTGCATAACCGACCCCGCCGGAAACCGCCAGAACCCCCAGCGATTTTCCATTCATAAAGACCGTCGTTATTACAATGGCAAAAAGGATAACGGCAACGCAAATCCTGTCGATATATCTGTGAGTTGACATAAATCCTCCTTCCCTTCGGCAAAAAGTGCCCATACAAATCCTGCCGTTTATCCCATATAGTCCCCGTTATAGCTGACAAGCACGGCACTTTCCACCCCTTCAAGCTCCGCCAGCTCATTGACAAAATCCGTATTATCCTTCTTTAACCGGATCTCCAGATTCAGCTCCACTGCCCCCTTTTCAGCGGTCTTACTCTTAACCACCAGGCGGCGCACCCGTTCTTTTAAATATTCCGTCGCCCGCTGTTCACTCTCATGCCCGTCGCACCGCAGCACTACAATATAGGGATTTATGTAAGATTTTTTATTCACAAAGATAAGAAGGGTAAGGCCGATCAATACACTGCCAAAAACCGCCAGCGGAATCATGCCCGCTGCCAATACAATTCCCGCCGCAATCGACCAGAACAGAAAGGCAATATCCATAGGCTCCTTGATGGCCGTCCGGAAACGGACGATGGACAGAGCGCCCACCATTCCCAAAGAAAGCACCACATTGCTGGTCACTGCAAGAATCACCAGGGTGGTGATCATGGTCAGCGCAATCAACGTTACCCCAAAGCCGGAAGAATACATCACGCCGGAAAAGGTCTTTTTGTACACCCAAAAGATAAATACCCCAAGGCAAAAAGCAAGCACCAGTGCAATCGTCATATCCAGCAGGCTGACGCTGGTTACATTTTCAAGAAAACCGGATTTAAAAATATCCTGGTGAGTAAAAAGTTTTCTGTAAAAAAATAACCCTTTCGTATGGATTTATGGTATCTTTAAGTTGCTACACTAAA
>ERZ808046.482-NODE-482-length-33977-cov-14.420590_pt1 | contig 33977 bp, 23 predicted proteins | sample MGYA00380196_ERZ808046 | MGnify/ENA primary metagenome ERZ808046 (study PRJEB31490, sample SAMN06133421) | mouse gut metagenome | isolation source: Z6_2 | host: mice | place: China: Chengdu | collected 2015-05 ...
CTGAACTCTGCCAGGGGGATTCTATACCCTTTTAACAGGTTAATTGAGTGATGTCTGGGCGGCATGGATCAATTTTTAGATTCATGATGCAGTTATCAGTTCAGATACTGTTCCGTGAATAATTCAGGATGAACTTCTTAAATTTGGGATTATTTTGATATGCCAAATCACCAAGTGATTCAGTATAGATATTGCCTTCATTGGAACAGTACTTCTTCAGTTTGTAATCATACTTTGCATCATTTAAGCTTGCATTGATGCTCTTATGAAGAAGCAATAACGCACCGATGCTATTTCTCCAACGTCTGAAATCATCTTGGTCAGAATATTCCGCGGTAAACCATTCATAATGGTCTGTAATAATGTGCTCAATCTCAAAGGGATTCTTTGTTTGAGTGTTCATGTAATTGCAGTAGTTTGATGCAACATCGGTCTGTTCTTCAATGAATCCTGTGATACGTGCAAGGATATTCTTAATGTATTTCTTAGTAAAGCTGTTAAGTCTTAAATCACTTAATGCTGCTGCCGGGTCAAATGCGAGATTGATATACTGCTGTTCTAATTTCTGTTTCAATGTAGAAATATCTGTCATGCGGATATCCTTCGTTACATTAAAAACAAACTTTTTGATTGTACTGTAATCAACAGAGCGATAATTGGTTACTCTGGATACAATTAACACATCTATAAATCTAGCCACCAGATTAATCTTCTCAACGATTACCGGCCATGAATCCTCATAGCATACAGGAGCCAATAAAAGCTGTGGCTGTAATGTGAAGTTAACCTGAGCATTGTAATATACATATTTTGTTTCTTCAGCAAAGGTTGTTTCTGCCTGACGAATACGCTCATAAACCTCTGCGAGTTTTGCAAACATCCTGAATATCCTGATAACGACCATAAAGATTTTTCACGGACTCACCGGCACCAGTAGTATCAAAGTCAGTATCGTTGAAAATTGCATTCATACAATCCTGACGGTCATCAACATTGATATTAAAAGACTTCGTGCCAAAGGACTCAGAGAAAATCATGGTCTCAATCATGTTATAACTCTGACCGATGCTCTTTAATCTGTTATTAAGATACATCAGTAACAATGTCAAAGATGAGAATCTTTGCTGACCATCGATAATGGCATTTTCTCTTCCTGCCAGAACAATAGAGCCCATGAAATATGCACCGTAGTCTGCTACTGCTTGTCTTGGGTCATCTGTCTTATAATATTCCAAAAATTCTGATGTAAGGTCATCAATCAATTCTTCTATGTGCTTACGCTGCCACATATATTCACGCTGGTAATAGTAAATTGAATATTTTGTATTCTGTAATAATTATCTTCGTAAAAACACAAGTCCATTTTTCCCAAAAGTGCCCGAAAAGCCCGGAAAATCAACGTTCCTTAACGAGAAGAGCGACCGTTTCAACATGTGTTGTCATCGGAAACATGTCCACTGCCCATGCCTCCACCGCCTGATACCCCTCCTTCTTAAAGCAGACCAGATCTCTCGCCAGGGTTTCAGGCCCACAGGACACATAAACCACCCGTTTCGGGGCCAGAATGGCCACTGCATGGATAAACTCCGCGGTGCTTCCGCTCCTTGGCGGATCCATGAAAACCACATCAGCCCGGGCCCCCTCAGAAGCCATCTGAACCATAAATTTTCCTGCATCATTATTATAAAAACGAACATTTTTAACCTGATTCATCCTGGCATTCATCACTGCGTCGCGGACAGCGTCCTGATTCAGTTCCACACCGATCACATTCCCGGCCTTTCCTGCAGCCACCAGGCTGATGGTGCCGATTCCACAATATGCATCCACCACAGTTTCCTTCCCCGTAAGCCCGGCCGCCTCAATGGCCAGGTTATATAGCTGCTCTGTCTGGACAGGATTGACCTGGTAAAAAGACCTGGGCGAAATTCGGAATTTCCGTCCGCAGAGCTCGTCCACCACAAAGCCCGGGCCGTAAAGCACATGTTCCTTATCCCCAAGAACCATGCTGGTACCACGGCTATTGACATTCTGCACCACTGTGGTAATTTCCGGATGCACCTTTCTTAAAGCCTTTACAAAATTATTTTTAGACGGAAACACAGGGGAAGCCGTCACCAAAACCACCATGATCTCTCCGGTCTTATGGGCGGTCCGTACCAGCACATGGCGCAGAAAACCATATCCAGTGTCCTCATCATACACTTTCATTTTAAAAGATGGAAGGAGCTTCAGAACTGTTTGAATAATCGCATCCGCCCGTTCATCCTCAATGAGGCAGGTTTCCACCGGAAGAACCCTATGGGTCCCTTCTTTGTAAACACCAGAAATAACATTCCCCTTCCGGTCCCTGGCCATAACCGCATGAACCTTGTTGCGGTAATGGAAGGGATGTTCCATTCCCACAATGGGACTCACCTTGCAGAACGGTTTTAAAAGAGCTGTCAGTTCCCTCTGTTTTTTCTCAAGCTGCTTTTCATAGGGAATATCCAGATACTGACAACCGCCGCACTTTTTAAAATTCGGACACTGATTCATAAACTTTATCTCCATATTCTTGATTTTTTTACCTGATACTTTATAATAATATAGGAAGTGAACAAAATGTTTGCATTTTGATTCGTCTCCTGCGCCGGATTTGCGCCACAGAGCGGCATATTTCCTATGCAAATCCGTGTGGATCCCCAGAGGGCTTATAGCAAACGGCAAATATTTTTGTCGTTTGCTATAAATTAGTAACGGCTCCGTAATCTGCACTCCGTTTCGGTCTGTCCCGGACAAGTGCCACAGGCACTTAGAACCATCGCCGGCAATTTTAAATGGATTTTTGTTTGTATCTGTGAGAAAACAAAACAGTTATGTAAATTATAGCTTCTTTCTGGCTAAAGCGCCAGCATTTTCGCTATAAATCGTCTGCCGCCAAACAGATGGTGCAACCATTAAGAGATTACCTAATCTGTTACCGGGCGGCATACATTCGGGAATGCCAAATTTGCCCGCCGGACTTTCATGCATGGCGACACATCTGCAAACAGGCGTATGAAAATTTAGAGAGGATATGAAGTACATGGATTTTTTTGTTGATAAAATTGTATATGAGGGAGCTCCCAAAAACACAGAGGGGCGCCTTCAAAAGGAATTAAAAACATATGAACTGCTGGATTCCTTAAAAATTCCCTATACCCGCGTGGATCACGAAGCTGCCTTCACCATTGAATCCTGTCTGGCTGTGGAGGAAATCCTGGGAATTCACATCTGCAAAAATCTGTTTTTATGCAACGCACAGAAAACAAGCTTTTACCTTCTGCTGATGCCGGGAAACAAAAAATTCAAGACAAAGAATCTTTCCAAACAAATCAACTCCGCAAGGCTCTCCTTTGCCGATAATGAGCATATGGAGTCCTTTCTTCATATTACCCCTGGCTCTGTCAGTGTTCTCGGACTGGCCAACGATACAGAAAACCATGTACGGCTTTTGATTGATTCGGATGTATTAAAAGACGAATACTTCGGCTGCCATCCCTGCATCAACACCTCCAGCATAAAAATAAAGACAGCAGACATTCTGGAAAAATTCCTGCCTGCTGTCCATCATGAATATACCCTTGTAAATCTTCCCTGGGAAGAATAACTGCTTACTGCATGGCTCCGCTTCCGTCAAACGTGTAGGATACGCCGTCAATGATCATAGTTACATCAGCAACCATGGCTCCTCCGTTTTCCGGATCCAGATAATACCATTTTCCATCCGGTTTCACCCAGCCTGTGTAGCGGTTTCCTTCATTGACAAAATACCAGATTCCGTTTTCACTCTGCCATTGTCCCGGAGTTAATCCGGTGTCTGAAGGCGCGTAATCTTTAAAAGCAAATTCCAGGCAGACATAGCCGCTTATTCCGCTCACGGTTCCTTCCTGGGTAGACTGCCATATGGTACGGTTAGGATAATTATTGTCGCCGCCGTATCTGGCCAGCCAGATCTCATATGGAATCTGGGCGGTGTCCATTTCTGTGGTGAATTTCGAGTAGTCGCTGTATACAATGGGAGTATATCCGGATTCCGCAATCACCTGACAGAAAGCATTAACCACATCTGTCAGCTCCTGTGTGGACAGCTCAAGAATGTAGCTGGATTCGATATCCACAGCGATCGGATATGTAATATCGTAATTTTTAGCAGTCTCAACAGCAAATCTGGCTGCCTCCCTGGCCTCCTCAACTGTTTTCGTCTGCAGGTATATATAGGGGGCTACATGGAGACCATTTGCCCTTGCTTCCCGAATATTTTTTTCAAAGTATTCGTCCATGGTATAACCCCCCTCATATCCATAAGAAACCATGCGGACGAAGGCAAAGGATATGTCATCCTGTGCCACCTTGCTCCAGTCGATATCTCCCTGCCATTTGGAAACGCTGATTCCGCGAAGCAGGGCGCCGGATATGGGGCTGCCGTTATTATCAACATAAGCTCCGTTGACTTTTGTCCATGCCGGAATCGTCCCAGATGTTTCCGGGGTTTGGGAATTTTCCGCAACATCTTCGAAACCGGGGCCAATTTTGTTCATGTCCGACTGGGATGCGCTCACGGCGGCAAAGGCAGTAACAGAAAGCTGCATGGTAAGGCATGCGGCAAGAAGCGGAAGTGTAACCGGCCTGCAATTAAATTTCATGTTTCGCATTTCTCTAAAAGTCCTTTCTCTGAAAGATTTGTTCTAAGGGAAGCAGAAGACGACACGGGCATGCACCGTATGTCTTCTGATGTCACGGGTGGTGTGCTTTGTTCTCCTGGGCGGTCGTGATGTCTCGGCTGATCTGGTATCTGAATTCTGCTTTCGTGCAAGCACGACGCAGCAGCTTTTCCTGGGGCTGGGGCCGCAGTGCACGCTCGCATCCGCTTTGCGGCTTCTCGCTCACGGGCTTTCGCCCTATGGAAAAAAACAGACTGAATTCTGCTTTCGTGCAAGCACGACGCAGCATTCAGTCTGTTTTTTTCCGCACTGCTCATTGCTTTCGTGGACATTATAACACACTCCTTCTTTTAATCCTTTAAAAAACAATTAAATTTTCATTACTCAGATCATAATTTTACGCGGCAAAATTTACGCATAACAGTTCAGCCATGCGAAGATTTAGAGCGAAAAAAGTGTTGAAAACTTGTTTTCATAAGCACTTTTCACTCTAAATCTTCATAGGGCGGACGCCCGGCGCTTCTTGTCCGCGGTACGCGGGCAAGAAGATGCAAGGCAACTGTTACATTTACGCATTTTTCTATCTCTTCCACCTATTTACTTCCTGAGTTTTCCATGTTATGATGTTGGGGGTAATTTGAGTAACAGTTCAGCTTTGCGAAGATTTCATGTAAAAAACGTTGAAAACTTGTTTTCATAAGCGTTTTTTATGCGAAAGCTTCATAAGGCAGATGCCGCAAGCTTCTTGTCCGCGGTACGCGGGCAAGAAGATGCAAGGCTGAACTGTTACTAATTTGATGGTATCTTCTGTGATGCCGGGTTGCTCTGCACCTAATGTTACATACGAGGGAGGTATTATGAACGTACTGAAAAAATTTGCCGCCTATTATAAGCCTTACAAAAGGGTATTCTTTCTGGACCTGCTTTGTGCCACTTTCATCAGTGCTGTGGATCTGGCCTTTCCGCAGATTTTGAGACGGGCTGCCAACGACTGGTTTACCAGGGACCAGGAGACTATTTTTCGTTCTCTTGGCTTTCTCCTTGCCGGTCTTCTTATTCTTTATATTTTACAGACAGCCTGTAAATATTATGTTACCTATCAGGGACATGTGATGGGAACCTGGATTGAGAGAGATATGAGAAAGGAGCTCTTTGATCATTACGAAAAGCTTTCCTTCTCCTACTATGACAAAAACAATACAGGGCAGATGATGAGCAAGCTGGTTTCCGATCTGTTTGAAATCTCAGAGTTCGCCCACCACGGACCGGAAAATGTGTTTATTTCTTCCATTAAAATCATTGGCTCCTTTGTTTTCCTCTTCTTAATCAACGGAAAGCTGGCCCTGCTTTTGGGTGTAGTGGTGATTCTCATGGTCATTTTCTGCTTCATGCAGAACGCCAGCATGCAGGAAACCTTCATGGATAACCGGAGAAAAATCGGCGACATCAATGCCAGACTTCAGGATACTTTATCGGGAATCCGTGTGGTACAGTCCTTCGCCAATGAGGACATCGAGCGGAAAAAATTCCATTACAGCAATGAAAATTTCGTCCGCTCCCGTGACAGAAACTACCGTGCCATGGGTAAGTTCCACTCCGGAACCCTGTTTTTCCAGGGACTCATGTACATGACTGTCCTGGTGGCCGGAGGCTATCTGATCGCAGCTGGGGAAATGGAGCCGGCAGATCTCGCCATGTATGCTCTCTACATCGGAATTTTCATCAGCCCCATTCAGATTCTGGTGGAATTTACGGAAATGCTTCAAAAGGGCCTCACAGGATTTAAACGTTTTCTGGATGTTGTGGAAACGGAGCCTGAAATCGTGGATTCACCGGATGCCGTGGACTTAAAAGACGTGAAAGGAGACATTGCTTACAAAAATGTAAGCTTCTATTACAACAGCGGGGAACCGGTTCTCACGGATGTTTCCTTTACAATTCCTCATGGGAGGTCCGTCGCCCTGGTAGGGCCCTCCGGCGGCGGAAAAACCACCATCTGTTCTCTGCTGCCCCGTTTTTATGATGTGTCAGAGGGAGCCATCACCATTGATGGCAAGGATATCCGTCAGGTCACCTTAAAATCACTCCGCAGCTCCATGGGACTGGTACAGCAGGATGTATATCTGTTCGGCGGAACCATCCGTGAAAATATTGCCTATGGAAAACCGGAAGCAACCGAAGAAGAAATCATGGAGGCCGCCAAAAAGGCCAATATCCATGATTTCATCATGGAACTCCCCGATGGCTATGACACCTTTGTGGGAGAACGCGGTGCCAGACTTTCCGGCGGTCAGAAGCAGCGAATCTCCATCGCCAGGGTATTCCTTAAAAACCCCCCGATTCTGATTCTCGATGAGGCCACCAGCGCTCTTGATAACGAAAGCGAGCGCCATATCCAGAAAAGCCTGGAAGAACTTTCCAAAAACCGCACCACCGTCACCATCGCCCACCGTCTTTCCACCATCCGTAACGCTGATGAAATCATTGTCATCAATGAACAGAATATTTCCGAGCGCGGCACCCACAGTGATCTTCTGGCAAAGGGCGGCCTGTACGCAAAATATTATGAAATGCAGTTTGAGGGACTGGAATAAATCCCCGTATCTTTTAAATGGCTGAGAGCAAAATTCCTGCTTTCAGCCATTTTTTTAACCGTTGCCATTCTCTAAAACAGTCCGGAGAACCTCCAGACTGTCGTGCATAGCCGGGAAACATACAAAGTATGAAAAATATGAATTTGCTTCCATTTCATTTCTATTATACTATGAAAGTGTTGACCGACAGCCGTGAGACGGCGCATGCTCGCATGCAGAGTCTCATGGATATCGGGCAACCAGGCCGGTATGAGCAAAAAAGCCATGCGAACGAAGTGAGCAGGGCGATTTGCGAATACTGGCGGCAGTTGCGGGAGCACGAAGTGCGGAGCAACTGACTTTCACGCATGGGGGTTACTATGAAAGCTCAGCGCTCCGCCGCTGAGCTGTGCGAAAACGGGGTCGCGAAGTGATATCTTCCACCCCCGTTTTCTGCACATCCCCCGGAGGGTTCATAGGAAACCCCACTTTCATTCATGGTGGTGCCTTAAGCAGGGCATGGGGGGTTACTATGAAAGTGTTGACCGACAGCAACTTTAAAAGCTTATTAAGATATGGAGGAAATTTATGGACTATCAACAAAAAATTGCAGAGATAGTGAAAGACGCAAGCGTAAAAAAGGCGCTGGAATTATTAAAATCTCAGGAGCAGGAGACTCTGGATGTTCAGTTGGAATTGTGTGCAATCCAGTCTCCGTCCAACCAGGAAGAAACCCGTGCACGCAGATTCTATGAACTTATGAAGCAGATTGGACTGGACGACGTTTATATGGACGAAGTCAATAATGTGATCGGACTCAGAAAAGGAACCGGAAACGGCCCCACTTTAGTCATCGCCGCCCACATGGATACGGTCTTTAGTCAGGATACCGACTGCACTCCCAGAAAAGACAAGGACGGCTGGATCTGGGCTCCCGGAATCTGTGATGACACAAGAGGAATGGCCGAAGTATATTCGATTGCTAAAGTTTTCTGTGAAGCCGGCATCCGGTCCGCAGGCGACATCTACTTTGTCGGAGATGTTGGAGAAGAAAGCATGGGCGATCTGAAAGGATCCCGGCATCTCTTCGACTCAAATAAAAATATCGATGCGTTCCTCTCCATTGACGGAGCAAAGCCGGAAAATCTGGTCATTCATGGCATCGGAGGATATAAATACCGTTTTACCTACACCGGGCGCGGAGGCCATGCGTTATCCGCTTTTGGTATCCCCAATGCAAATAATGCACTCGGCTATGCTGCCGCCGGGATTGCGGCCTTAGAAGTTCCGGAATCTCCCCGGACAATCTTTAACATCGGGGTCATGAACGGCGGCGTTTCCGTAAACGCAATCCCCACCGAAGCCATGATGATGTTAGATATCCGTTCCATGGGACAGGATACCCTTGAATGCCTGAATCAAAAAGTTTTAGATATTGTAAAATCGGCCTGTGAGAAAGAAAACAGGCGCTGGAATCATCCCACGGAAAAAATTGAACTGAAGATTGAGCTTTTAAGCCATCGTCCCTGTGGCACGCAGAATATTTCAGACCCGATTGTTCAGGCCGGTATTGCTGCCTATAAACATTTTGGAATTACCCCTTATATCACACCGGGAAACAGTACTGACTCCAACATTCCGATCAGCCGCGGCATTCCGGCCCTGACTGTCAGCCGTGGGGGAATACAGTTAGACGGACATACAGTAAATGAACGCTTTGATCCGACGGACGCTTATATTGGTCCGCAGAAAGACCTTGTCCTTGCCCTCATGATTTCAGGACTTGACGGAATCTGTCCTTCCGTACTCCGAGAGAAATAAGAAAGCTTTAAGCAAAAAAGAACCTGCCAGGCAATTCACCAAAGCAGGTTCTTTTTATTATTTCCCACAGTCAGAGATGTCTCCCTCAGGCAGTTACGACTCTGTCACTGTATTTCCTAACATTCTGATTACCATCAGCGCCCCGATCATCAGAATAATCCCAATGGCAAGAGAAATCCATGCCGTCTGCACAAAGCCGGCCACAATATAGGTGACAAAGGAAATCGCGGCCGCAGTCACCGCATAAGGGAGCTGGGTCATTACATGGTTCACATGCTCGCACTGAGCGCCTGCCGATGCCATGATTGTAGTATCCGAAATAGGCGAGCAATGGTCTCCGCACACAGCGCCTGCCATGCAGGCGGAAATGGAAATAATCATAAGCTGCGGGTTGCTGTTTTCAAATACAGCGACCACAATAGGGATCAGGATACCAAAGGTTCCCCAGGAAGTTCCGGTAGCAAAAGCTAAAAGGCAGCCCACTACGAAAATAATGGCCGGAAGGAAATTTAAAAATCCTTCTGCACTGGAGGCCACCAGGGAAGCCACATACACATCGGCACCCAGGCTGTCGGTCATGGCCTTTAAGGTCCAGGCAAAGGTGAGAATCAGGATGGCCGGAACCATGGCCTTAAAGCCCTCCGGAATACAGGCCATACAGTCACTGAAGCTTAAAACTCTCCTGATCTGGTAAAGTCCGATGGTGATTACCAGGCCAAAAAAGCTTCCCAGTGTCAGTCCCAGAGAGGCATCGCTCTCAGAAAATGCCGTCACGAAATCCGTTCCCGAAAAGAATCCGCCTGTATACAGCATACCGATCACACAGCAGATAATCAAAGAGAGGATAGGAATTAAAAGATCCATTACCTTTCCGCGGGCCGCCACCTGCTCGTCTCTGGCATAATCGTAAGGACGGCCCGGTGTGGTGTAAAGATCCCCCTTCACCGCATTGTTCTCATGGGTCTTCATGGAACCAAATTCCACCTTCATAACCACCATGCCAATCATCATCACGATGGTTAAAAGGGCATAGAAATTATAGGGAATCGCACGGATGAAAATAGAGAATCCGTCTTCCCCCTCCACAAATCCGGTTACTGCCGCCGCCCAGGAAGAAATCGGGGCGATGATGCAGACAGGAGCTGCCGTTGCATCAATCAGGTAGGCCAGTTTCGCACGGGATACGTTGAATTTATCCGTCACCGGACGCATGACGCTTCCCACGGTCAGACAGTTGAAATAGTCGTCAATGAAAATCAGAACGCCTAAGAGCACTGTCGCAAGCTGTGCTCCCACACGGCTGTGAATTTTGCTGGCGGCAAACTGACCAAAGGCGGCCGAACCTCCTGCCTTATTCATCAGGCTTACCATGGCTCCCAGAATCACCAGAAACACCAGAATTCCCACATTGTAGCTGTCGGACAGGACGCCGATAATGCCATCCTCAAAAATGTGGACAATGGTCATTTCAAAATTCAGACCGGAATACAGAATTCCTCCCATTAAAATTCCCACAAACAGGGAGCTGTATACCTCTTTGGTGAGTAACGCCAGTCCAATCGCCACAATCGGAGGCACCAGGGCCCAGAAAGTGGAATACACCGCCGGTACATACTCTTCTTCTTCCTCCGCCCCAAAAGCTGTCATGGCAAAAACCATCACAAACATCAGTGCCAGACTTACGAGGAGAAACCCTTTTCTCTTTCTGCTGTACATGTTCTCTTACTTCCTTTCTGCTTTTTTAAACAAAAATACCACAAACGACAGTCCCGGATGGAAAACGCGTTTGTGGTGTAAATTCAAGAAAGCACAGTAATCAAACCAACAACACAAGATAGCGCTCCACGTTTCGTGACAGTCCAGTGCATATTCTGCGCTGTCCCAGAATCCCTGTCCCGGACCGGACAAAAATTCTTCGGCGGTTTCCCCTTTCCTGCATCCCGGCGGTCCAGCCTGTGAGATGCAGTACTCTTGAATTCCGCGCCTCTATCCTATCAATTCTCTGCTTCGTTTGCAGAAACCCTTTTGTTTGTGTGCTATTGTATCACACCTCCCTGAAAAAAGAAAGGGTAAAATTTTCTATTTTGCAAAAAATGCGTAACAGTTCATCCATGCGAAGCTTTAGAGTGAAAAAGCGTTGAAAACTTGTTTTCATAAGCATTTTTCTCTCTGAATCTTCATAGGGCGGACGCCCGGCGCTTCTTGTCCGCGGTACGCGGGCAATCCCGCTTCATCTCCCCAACCCCTCACTCATGAGGAGCTTGTCCGCTTTGTGCGCCGATGTGCGATTGCTAAAACAGCCTTCCTTTGCACATCGTGTGTATCCACGCGGAGCGTTTTGTCTTATAGGAAAAGGCTTTCACGCTTTAATGAGACAAAGTTTTTCCTATAAGACAAAATAAGGGGACGCCATAACAGACGCCCCCTGTTACCAAACTGCCTTATCTTCCGAACTCCCCGTATCTTTAGAACTTTCCTTCATCAGCCGCCTGCTGCACGCTGACTGCAACCGCCACGGTAGCGCCTACCATGGGGTTATTCCCCATTCCGATGAGACCCATCATCTCCACATGGGCCGGAACAGAAGAAGAACCTGCAAACTGAGCATCGGAATGCATGCGGCCCATGGTATCGGTCATGCCATAGGAAGCCGGACCTGCCGCCATATTATCGGGATGAAGGGTACGGCCGGTGCCGCCGCCGGAAGCCACGGAGAAATACTTTTTCCCCTTCTCCACACATTCCTTCTTATAGGTTCCTGCTACGGGATGCTGGAACCGCGTGGGATTGGTAGAGTTTCCGGTGATGGAAACATCAACGCCTTCCTTCCACATGATGGCAACACCCTCGGTCACATCGTTGGCGCCATAGCAGTTTACCTTTGCGCGGGGGCTCTCCGGGTCTGTGGAATAGCACTTGCGGAAGACTTCCTCCACCTCGCCTGTATAATAATTCATCTTTGTCTCAACATATGTAAATCCGTTGATGCGGGAAATAATCTGCGCCGCGTCCTTTCCGAGACCGTTTAAGATAACGCGAAGAGGTTTCTTACGAACCTTGTTTGCCTTCTCAGCGATACCGATGGCGCCCTCAGCGGCAGCAAAGGATTCATGACCTGCCAAAAAGCAGAAGCAGTCGGTATCCTCTTCCAGAAGCATCTTTCCAAGATTGCCATGTCCAAGGCCAACCTTTCTCTGATCCGCAACGGACCCCGGGATACAGAAAGCCTGGAGGCCCTCGCCGATGGCGGCAGCAGCGTCTGCGGCTCTGCGGCAGTTTTTCTTGATGGCAATGGCCGCGCCTACGGTGTAGGCCCAGCATGCGTTCTCAAAGCAGATGGGCTGGATTTTTTTCACCTGGTCATATACGTTTAAGCCCGCATCTTTTGTGATTTTTTCAGCCTCTTCAATAGAAGCAATTCCATAGCTGTTTAATACGGAATTGATCTTGTCAATTCTTCTCTCATATGATTCAAATAATGCCATGATACTATTTCCTCCTAAATAATGACTCTTCTCTTACTCCTGTCTCGGGTCAATGATCTTTACAGCATCAGCAACACGGCCGTACTGTCCCTTTGCTTTCTCGTATGCGGTATTGGGATCGTCGCCTTTCTTAATGAAATCAGTCATCTTTCCAAGGTTCACAAACTGGTACCCGATGATCTGGTCCTCTGCGTCGAGGGCGATTCCCGTTACATACCCCTCTGCCATTTCCAGATAGCGGGGACCTTTCTTTAAGGTTCCGTACATGGTTCCAATCTGGGAACGAAGTCCCTTGCCAAGGTCTTCCAGTCCTGCGCCGATGGGAAGCCCATCCTCGGAAAATGCGCTCTGGGTTCTTCCATAAACGATCTGGAGGAACAGCTCTCTCATGGCTGTATTGATTGCATCACAAACAAGGTCAGTATTCAGAGCCTCTAAAAGAGTTCTTCCCGGAAGAATTTCTGCTGCCATAGCTGCGGAATGGGTCATACCGGAACATCCGAGGGTCTCAACCAGAGCCTCCTGAATAATTCCTTCCTTTACATTGAGGGTCAGCTTACATGCACCCTGCTGCGGAGCGCACCAGCCAATCCCATGAGTCAGGCCGGAAATATCTTTAATCTCCCTGGACTGTACCCACTTTGCTTCCTCCGGAATCGGAGCGGCGCCATGGTTGACGCCCTGAGCAACTGTACACATTTTCTCTACTTCTTGTGAATAAATCATGTTAAGACTCCTTTCAAAATATAGAGGATTTCCTTGTTAAAAAAATCACATCATTCTTTCTACATTTTCTCACAAATTACCAGATTCGTCCATAGTTTTTTTGATAAATTTTTCATTTCTTGTAACAGTTCAGCCAACCCCTGAACCGTTACCTTTTTCTTTCAGTTCCTTTAATATGCCAAGGACAATCACCGCCGCCATAATTGCGGTACATACATCCGCCGTTGTCTGAGAAAGCTGAAGTCCCGTGATCCCAAAAAACTTCGGCAGCGTTAAAAGGGCCGGAATAAAGAAAATCCCCTGGCGTCCCGCTGCCACAATGGATGCCCGAAAGCCGTAGCCGATGGACTGGGTCAGCATATTAGACATGATGATCCAGGCCTGGAGAGGCATAGTCAGACACTGGAACCGCAGAGCCCAGGTTCCGATTTCGATGACTTCTCTGTCACCTTTACGGAATACCCCCATAATGTTCTCCGCTCCCAGAAAGCTTACAGCCCCCAGAGTGGTAAGAAGAATCAATGCCACCTTCAGACAGAACCAGAAAGACTCCAGAACCCGGTCATACCGTTTGGCCCCGAAGTTAAAACCGCACACCGGCTGAAAGCCCTGACCAAAGCCAATCAGAGCTGAGTTAATGAACATCATATACCTGGTCACGATAGACATGGCCGCGATGGCCGCGTCCCCAAAGGGATTGGCCGCCACGTTGAGGACCACCGCGGCCGCACTGGCAAGACCCTGACGGCAGAGAGAAGGCAGTCCCGCATGGAGAATTTCCCCATAAATCTTCCCTGTGGGCGTAAACTTGCTGATACGAAGTCTGATGCAGCCCTTTCGGAAATTACACTGGAAAAACAGGATTCCAAAACTGATGCACTGGCTTAAAACCGTGGCCAGAGCCGCTCCGGAAATTCCAAGCCCGAAGCCGAAAATAAAAATCGGGTCCAGAATCATATTCAAAATACCGCCTGTGGTTATTCCGAGCATGGAATAAAAAGCAAAGCCCTGGGAACGCAGGAGATTATTCATTACAAAGGAGCCTGTCATCACCGGCGCCCCCAGAAGAATATATCTGGCATAATCCCTGGCATAAGGCGCAATGGTCTCCGTGGCCCCCAGTATACGCACCAGGCTGTCCAGGCTCAAAAGACCTGTGACGGTCATCAGAAGTCCCACGGAAACCGCCGTATAAAAGGCCGTCGCCGCCGTGCGGACTGCAGTTTCTTCGTCCCTTTTTCCAAGACTCCGGGATATGAAATTTCCCGCACCCATTCCCAGAGTAAAGCCTATGGCCTGAATCATGGCCATCAGGGAGTAAATAATACCCACGGCTGCGGAAGCGCTGGTATTGATCTGGCTTACAAAAAAAGTATCGGCCATGTTGTAGATGGATGTTACAAGCATACTGATGATGGTAGGCACCGCCAGACTGGGAATCAGTCTGGAAACCGGAGTCTCCGTCATCATTACGTACCGCTCCTCCTGAGTCATGTTTTTCTTCATAAAGCCCCTCCATCTGTTGTTTTTACCTTCTCCTATGCCGTTTCCGGCATTTTTCTCATGGTTGCCATAAAATAAATCATATACACGATTCCTTTTAAAACGCTGGACAGGGTGATGGCCCACCAGATTCCGGAAAGTCCCAGAGGTGTCATCACAAGCAAAAGCGCCATGGGAATCCGCGCCGAAGTGAGAATAATGCTGATGACAGAAGCCTGCATGGTCTTTCCAAGACCGGAAAGAGCTCCCGTGGTAAGAATTTCCTCACACATAAACATCTGGGATACCCCAAGGACCTGAAGATAAACAATTCCATCCGCCACCACATCAGTCTCGCAGATAAAGATTCTGAAAATAGGCTCCGCCGCAAAAATCAGAAGTCCTGTGGAAAACATCCCCCACAGAAACATGATCTGGGCCGCCTTTATATATCCCTTCTTCACCCGGTCCCACTGCTTTGCTCCGAAGTTCTGTCCCACAAAAGAATTGATGGCCGCCGCAAAGCCGTCGGCTGCCATCCAGGACACCGACTCGATCTGGCCCCCTACCCGCTGAACCGCGATGGCCGTATCTCCGAAACCTGCCACCAATCTGGTAAGAATCATGGAAATGCCGCTGTAAATCATGGTCTGGATTGCCGCCGGAAACCCGATTCTCACAATCTGTTTCATATGAACCACAGATGTGGGACGCAGGATCTGCACCTTGTCAAAAAGAATGGTGTCACTGCGGACGGAAAAAAGGAACACTGCCGTCACCACTGCCTGAGCCCCCACTGTGGCAAAAGCTGCTCCGGCCACTCCCATCGAAGGAACCGGTCCCAGGCCAAAAATGAAAACCGGATCCAGAATCATATTGATCACAAGTCCGATCACATTGGATAAAAACGGCGTTCTGCTGTCTCCGGATGCCGTGAGAATTCCGGTAAAAATCGCGTTTAAAAAAGAAAACAGAATCAATCCGCAGGTGATCATCAGATACAGCTCTGCGTCCCGGATAATTTCCGGGTTTTTCATATTAAAAAAACCGATCAGGCCCTTCCGGCATGTGATGGTAAGGAAACTGAAAATCAGGGCAAACAGAATCCCAATCTGGATCGCTCCCTGGGCGTATTCCGCCGCCTCTTTTCTGTCTCCCTGTCCAAGGGCATGGGCCACCTTCACCTGCCCTCCCATTTTGGCCAGGTTGCTGACGCCCTGGGAAAACCAGGTAAACATAGATGCTGAGCCCACCGCCGACACGGCTCCCACACCCACACGGCCTATCCAGGCCATATCCGTCAGATTATAGGCCATCTGAACCAGAGAAGTAGCCATAATGGGAAGGGCAAGTCTGGTTAAAGCCGGAAGAATCGGTTCATGGAGCAAATCAATATTTCTTCTCATTATACTTATCTCCAGGGTAATCGAACAAGGGAGGCTTTTTGCCGCCCGTCTTGCCTTTATACATTAACATGACAAAAGCTTTTCTTTGAGCGCTGAAAGAACTGCCGCAGGAAAATTCTCCTGCGGCAGCATCCAAACGTCTTCCATCGACTTTATTTATTGCTCAAGTACTCATGAATCCCACGGGCGCCTGCTTTTCCTGCCTCCATGGCAAGAATTACAGTTGCCGCGCCAGTTACGGCATCGCCGCCAGCAAATACGCCTTCTCTGGAAGTCTGGCCGTTCTTTTCATCGGCCACGATGCATCTGTGCTTGTTGATTTCCAGTCCGCCTGTTGTGGAGGAAATCAGCGGGTTCGGGGATGTTCCAAGAGACATGATCACGGCATCGCAGTCGATGGTGAACTCAGAACCTGGAACCTCAACCGGACGTCTTCTTCCGGATGCATCCGGCTCGCCAAGCTCCATACGGATTACGGTCATGCCCTTTACCCAGCCCTTCTCATCCACAAGAATTTCCACCGGGTTTGTGAGAAGGTCAAAAATAACGCCCTCTTCTTTTGCATGATGCACTTCTTCCACACGTGCCGGAAGCTCAGCCTCACTTCTTCTGTATACAACATGAACTTCAGCGCCAAGGCGGAGTGCGGTTCTTGCGGCATCCATGGCCACGTTGCCGCCGCCCACAACAACAACCTTCTTATTTGTGGAAATCGGGGTATCGTAATCGTCACGGAACGCTTTCATCAGGTTGCTTCTTGTCAGGTACTCATTGGCGGAAAATACGCCGTTGGCGTTCTCACCGGGGATACCCATGAACTTCGGAAGTCCTGCGCCGGAGCCGATAAATACGGCGGAGAAGCCCTCCTCGTCCATCAGCTCGTCAACGGTTACGGATTTGCCGATAATAACGTTTGTCTCAATTTTAACGCCGAGCTTTCTTACGTTGTCGATTTCCGGCTGTACCACTGCCTGTTTCGGAAGACGGAACTCCGGAATTCCGTATGTAAGAACGCCGCCCGGCTCGTGAAGAGCCTCAAAAATCGTCACATCATAGCCAAGCTTTGCCAGATCGCCCGCACAGGTAAGGCCTGCAGGACCGGAACCGATAACTGCCACTTTCTTTCCAAGCTTCTCTTCTGCTGCCTTGGGAACAAAGCCGTGCTCTCTGGACCAGTCTGCCACAAAGCGCTCCAGCTTACCGATGGAAATAGGCTCACCCTTGATTCCGCGGACACATTTTCCTTCACACTGGCTCTCCTGCGGACATACACGTCCGCAAACTGCGGGAAGTGCGGAGGATTTTGCGATTGTATTGGCCGCATCCTCGTATTTTCCTTCTTTAACCTCATTGATAAAAGTCGGAATATCAATATTTACCGGACATCCGGCAATACATCTTGCATTCTTGCAGTTTAAGCAGCGCTCTGCCTCTGCAACCGCCTCTTCTTCATTATATCCGTAGCATACTTCCGCAAAATTGGTAGCACGCACCTTCGGATCCTGCTCTCTTACAGGTACTTTCTTCATTACGTCCATGTCTGTTCCTCCACAATTAATTGTCGCTGCAGTGTCCGCAGCCGCCGTGATGGGTATCGCCTTCGCGAAGCTTAAGGAGAGCTCGTCCCTCCTCTGTCTTGTACATCTGCTGGCGCTTCATTGCTTCATCAAAGTTTACTGCATGTCCGTCAAATTCCGGTCCGTCCACACATGCGAACTTAACAGAATCTCCAACGGTTACACGGCAGGCGCCGCACATTCCGGTGCCGTCTACCATGATCGGATTCAGGCTGACAATAGTGGGAAGTCCCAGCTCTTTTGTCAGAAGACATACGAATTTCATCATGATCATCGGTCCGATTGCCACACAGACATCGTATTTCTTGCCCTGGTTCACAACCAGATCCTTGATTACCTCTGTTACCATGCCCTTTCTCATATAAGAACCGTCATCAGTTGTCACATAGAGATTTCCGGCAACAGCCTCCATCTCCTTTTCCAGAATCAGAAGATCCTTGGTCTTGGAGCCCATAATAACGTCTGCATCAATTCCATGCTCTTTTAACCATTTTACCTGCGGGTAAACAGGTGCGGTACCTACGCCGCCTGCCACAAACAGGTATTTTTTCTTCTTTAATTCCTCCAGGTCCTCCTTCACAAACTCGGACGGATTTCCCAACGGTCCAACAACGTCACGGAACTGGTCTCCGGCTTTTAATTCCGCCATCCTGTCTGTGGAAGCGCCTACAATCTGGAATACGATTGTGATGGTTCCCTCTTCTCTGTCATAGTCGCAAATTGTCAGCGGAATTCTCTCCCCTGCTTCATCAATCTTAACGATTACAAACTCACCAGGCTGGCAGTTTTTCGCAACTCTCGGCGCTTTTACTACCATAAGATGAATTTTATCCGCCAGCTTTTCTGCCTTCAAAATCGGATACATAATGCTCAACCTCCTGTGTAATTTCTGCAATTCCCCTTGAAACTGCTCATATATGTTAAGTTTATCATGTTCTTGGTTTTATATCAACCCAAAAGTAAATTTCATTTTTGGAAAAATGTACGAAAATCGCCTTTTAAGCAAACTTAACGGTTATTTTCGCCCGGTTACCACAGGAGGACCGTTTGCGGGGGGCTTCTTGTCCGTCTTACGACGGACAAGAAGCATCGGGCGTTCGCCCGATGTGGAAAACCGGACGAAAATCGCCTTTTAAGCGAGCTTAACGGCTATTTTCGTCCGGTTACCACAGGGGGCCATTTGCGGGGGGTCTTCTTGTCCGTCTTACGACGGACAAGAAGCATCGGGCGTCCGCCCGATGTGGAAAAACAAACGAAAATCGCCTTATAAGCGAGCTTAACGGCTATTTTCGTTTGTTTTTCCCCGCCCCGCAAACTGTAACTTGGTATTTTCGGAATTCGTAGCAGAGATTGAAGTATGTCTGCTCATCGCTTTCTTCTGTCAGATGCCAGTCGGGATCCTGATCCAGATTGGGAAAATATGTATCGGCCTCATAGGAATAATCAATCCAGGTCACATGAGCGGTATCACAGTATGGTAAAAATTCCCGGTAGATCTCCTCTCCTCCTATGATAAAAATATCTTCATCCGGAAATTGTTTCAGAAAGTCCAGTGTCTCCTGCACTCCATGGAAAATGACGGCTCCTTTTTTCGTGTAACCACTTTTCCTGGTGAGCACCACATTGGTCCGCCCGGGAAGTGGATTTCCTCCCGGCAGGCTTTCCATTGTTTTTCTTCCCATGACAATGACCTTTCCCATGGTCTCCTCCCGGAACAGCCTTTGATCTCCGGGAATACTGACCAAAAGCATCCCTTTGTTGCCGATGGCCCAGTTTCTATCCACTGCCACAATCAGGTTCATGTCTTTTCCTCCATACATTCTCTGCCAATAAGTCTTAAGGTTGCTTTTGCATTTAAAAGAAAGGCAAAATCCGGCTGTTCTCCCCTGACACAGATACTGTCATGGTACCGCTCCTTCATGGCCAGAAGCTGCTCTTCCTCAGTTTCACAGGTATGAATAATCCCGATAATCTCCTGTCTCGTCTTTATAATCTGAGATTCCAGGAAGTCCCAGATTTCCTCCGGGCTTCTTTCCTGAATCCCCCGATGGGAGATAAACACGCGTCTGGCCCGGGCTTTCCTGAGCTTTTCCACTGCGTCCAGGCAAATCTGGTATCCCACCAGATAGCAGGGCATATACCGTTCTCCGGAAAAGAGCCCCACGGTTTCACTGGCAAACATCACATCCCGGTCCACCAGATAGGAAAGGGAACACCTGGTATGGCCGGGAGTTTCATACACGGCGATTTCATGGTTTCCAAGTACAATCACATCTCCCTCTTTTACAGCCACATCCACCTGCAGACACTCCTCATCCCAGGGCGGCACCCCGGAAACTCCGGCTCCCCTGGCCGCATCCTCATTAAACTTCCGTATAGTGTTCCGGACCGATGATTTTTTCAGGATTTCTGCGGCATGAGCGCTCCCATATACCACTGCGTTCGGCCACTCTTTTTTCACATAGGGAAGAGCCGCCACATGGTCATAGTGGGAATGGGACAAAAGCACGGCATCCAGGGGCGCATCTTTAAGTTCCTTTTTCACGTTCTCAATCATTTGTTCTGCACTGTATGCCATTCCGGGATCATAGAGAATGTTTTTTGTTCCCTTAATCAGCCAGGAAACGTTCGAGACGTCCCCACACACGTTTACAATATAATCCTGCATCTTCTGCTTTTCCTCTCTCATGGTGCTTTCCATATTATATACGAACCGGCCGCCCGGAATCAATCCATTTCCCCAAACCAAATATCCCCTTGCCGGATTTTTATTTTCCCTATATAATAAAATTCTGACAGTCAGGCCTTGTATCTTCTTGCCCGCGTACTGCGGGTAAAAAGCACACGGAGGCCGCCTTATTGACTGATTTCCTTTCAGGAGAGGAGTACCAGATGATAAAATTAGAACGCACCAGCGTCATGAATCTTGAAAATGCCATCCGCGGGGCCAGAAACCCCATGAACAGCTGGGCACGGATGGACAGCCATTATGATGAGGATGGAAATTATGTCCTTGGTCCCAACGATCTGGACCTGGCCAAACGGCTCCGGAAGGCCGGAAGCGATCACAGAAAATACATCCGCCAGGTTTTCGTTTCCGTGGACATCACCGCCCCCCTTTACTGGTGGAAGGAATACGATACCTATAAAATCGCCACAGTGGCGAACTCCACCAGCACCATGCATAAGATCCATTCCAAACCTTTTTCCATAGAAGATTTCAGTCACGATCACCTGACGCCGGATGGTCTGGCCTTTATGGAAACGATTGTGGAAAAGCTGGAATCCATCCGCCTCCGGTATATGGAAAACGGCAAAAGAAAAGAGGACTGGTACGACCTGATCCAGCTCCTCCCCTCCAGCTACAACCAAATGCGTACCTGCACCTTAAACTATGAAACCCTGATTAATATCTATTATGCCAGGAAATCCCACAAACTGGAAGAATGGCATGAGCTTTGCCGATGGATTGAATCCCTGCCCTATGCAAAAGAACTGATTCTCGCAGAAGACTAAACCGCCCTCTGGCTGCTGCAAAATGACAGATTTCCACAATACATGTAACTGTTCAGCCTTGCAAAGATTCCAGGTAAAAATCGTTGAAAACTTGTTTTCATAAGCGTTTTTTACCTGGAATCTTCATAAGGCAGACGCCACAGGCTTCTTGTCCGCGGCACGCGGACAAGAAGATACAAGGCTGAATGTTACCAATACAGACCGGGAATCCAACAGATTTCGTCTATACATTGTGGAAAAGATGAATTTTACGACTGCCTTGATTTTTTATCCCACCAAAATTTCTTTTTGAAGCGCCAGAGAATAAATCACTGATTCCTTCACCGGCTTCCCAGTAATCTGTTTTAAGGCCTGTCCATAGTAAATCATCTGGAGGCGGTAGCGGTCTAACAAAACAGCTTCCTCCCCTTCCTGAACCCGGTCTGTTTTATAGTCCACCAGAACGATTCCATCGTCCTCCTCAAACCAGGCGTCTATGATGCCCTGAATTAACACCAGCTCGTCGGAATCCGCCTCGTCCATAAGCCTTGCCGGAATTCCCATGACAAACTGGCTTTCCTTATGAAGCCTTCCTTCTTTGTCCGCCTTTCGCATCCGCTGGGCAATGGGGGTGGAGAAGAATTTCCACAGTGCGCCGGCGGATACCAGGGACAGTGCCTGTGCATCCATCCGTTCTTCTTTTTTCATCCGGGAAAGCTGGCGCTTCATCTCTTCCATGGAAGTAATTTCCTTAAAAGAGAGCAGCTCCAGCACGCGGTGATAGGCTGTTCCGCGGAAAGTGCCTCCAAAGGCACCGCCCTTCTTTTTTTCTTCCTTCTGCTCTCCTTCCTTCAAAAACGCAGGGAGCGTCGGGAGAAAGTCGCTTTCGCTATCATCCACAAATTGTCCCCTCTCTTTAAGCTCCGATACGGACATTTTTGCATGAAGCCCAATATCCGCCTCATGGGGATAGGAAAAACGAAGTTTTTTATTAAGCCTTTCAAAATTTCTCGCTTTTCCTTCCTCCCGGAGCTCCCGAAGAAACAAATGGATCCCCGTCTTTTTCAACTGGCTTTTCGTTTCCTCTTTCAAAAGCTCCTCCACAGGCACAGTCCGGATGGATATGGAGTCCCTGGCATTTCCCGAAGCCATTAAAACCCAGTCCAGATAGGACGAGGCCGCGCTTAAATAGGTGAACGGAAGATTCTTCTGCCCGGGGAGCTTCCCCCATTTCTCCAGCTTATTTTCCAGGTATTTGTCGGCCGCCGTGATGACAAGCTTTTCTTTTGCTCTGGTCATGGCCACATAAAGGATTCTTAACTCCTCTCCCATACTCTCCAGATTCATCTTTCTTGCCAGCACGTTTTTCTTTAATGTGGGGGATTTTGTTCTCTGTTTTACATCGAGATAATCCGTGGCTACTCCAAGCGTCTCATCGATGAGAATTTTTCCGCGGGAGTCCTGTCTGTTGAAAGCTTTTCCCGCTCCGGCCAGAAACACCACAGGAAATTCCAGGCCCTTGCTTTTGTGAATGCTCATGATCCGCACCGTATCGTCGCCCTCCCCGGCCCTTGCAGCCTCACCGAAATCGGTGCTGTATTTTTTCAGTTTTTCAATATATCGGATAAAATCAAAAAGGCTCTGGTAACTGGTCCGTTCAAAGGCGGCGGCTTTTTCCACCAGCATATTCAAATTGGCCTGGCGCACCTTTCCCGCAGGCATAGCGGAAACATAATCATAATATCCGGTCAGTTCAAACACCCGGTATAAAAGACGGTGAACCGGAAGGTATTCCGCTTCCCGGCGAAGCACAGAAAGAAGTTCCCAGAACCGGCTTAATTTCCTGGCCGTTTCGTTTACAGCAGGTCCGTTCGCGGCATTCTTGTCCGCGGCAGTCTCATTTGCATCGCTCTTATCCGCAACAGTCCCGTCTGCAGTGCTCCTATCCGCGGCACTCCCGTTTGCAGCGCCTTCGTATCCGGCGGTCCCAGGCTCTGTCGTTCTTTCTCCCTCCGCTTCGTACCCAGTTTCCCCGGACTCCGCCGGCCCTTCTTTCTCCGGCCAGCATCCGTATCGCTCCAAATACAGCTTCACCGCTCCGTAAAATCCCATATCCTGGCCCTTATCCGCACACTGCTTAAACTCTGCCATAACCATAGAAAGCTCCCTGTCGGAAAGTCCGGCTATGGGAGACTTTAATACTCCCACCAGCGGAATGTCCTGCATGGGATTGTCAATGAGAGCCAGCATATTGAGAACGGTTTCCACTTCCACCGCCGTAAAGTACCCGGTCCGGGATTCGGCAAAAGCCGGGATTCCCTCGGCGCTTAAAACGCTTAAAAATTCCTCCGCCCAGCCGCTTAAGCTCCTTAAAAGAATCACAATATCTTTTTTCTTAAGGGGCTCATACTGCGCCTTTTTCCCGTTCCATATCTTCATTCCCGTCTCCGGATCTGTCATTTTCTTAATTTTTGCGGCAATGAGCCTGGCCTCCGCCTCTCTGGCCGTATAGTCAGCCCGCTCCTCATCCATGGAAAGGAAACGTTCCTCCCCGGTGTTTAGCAAAAGGACTTCCGTTCTGGCCTGACCGGCTGTTAAAACCTCAGGATATCCGGCCCCCGGATGAAGGGCGGTATCCTCGGTATATTGAATATCTCCCAGATTTTTTGTCATGATGCTGTAAAACACATCATTGATTCCCGAAAGCACCTCCGGACGGCTCCGGAAGTTTTTGTGAAGCTCAATTTTCTGGTACAGCCCTTCTTCCTTTTTATAGGTCTCATACTTTTCCAGAAACAGCTCCGGCTTTGCCAGCCGGAATTTATAAATGCTCTGCTTCACGTCCCCTACCATAAACACATTGGGAGTTCCAAACCGTTCCCTGGAAAGAAGACGAATGAGAGTCTCCTGTACCTCATTGCTGTCCTGGTACTCATCCACCAGGATTTCCTCATACTCTTTAGAAAGTTCATCTGCCACCGGGCCCGGCCCGTGATCTTTGGAACCTCCTGTGAGAATGTCCAGGGCAAAGTGCTCCAGATCACCAAAATCCACCAGATTCTTTTCCTCTTTTGCCTCCTGATATCTTGCCGCAAACTCGGATGCCAGCTCCAAAAGCATGAAAACCGGCTCCCGGCTTGCCATCAGATCCTCATACATCTGTTCCATGGTCCCCGGCGCATACAGGGCCTTCATTTTCTTCACAGCATCCTTCACCCGGTTTCTGATTCCGGCGGCCTTCTCCTTTTTTTCCGCCGAAACCTGTTTTCCCCGCACCGCCGCCAGACGGCCAAAGGAAATTTCTGATAAAAGCCCGTAAATCTCCTCATAGGTGTCTGCAAAAGCCAGACGTTCCATGTTTTTCATGTCTTCAGTCAGAACAGGGATGTAGGCAGACGGACCATCTTCGTTTTCCGCAAACTCAAGAGCCTCATAGAGCTGCTCAGAAAACTCAGACGCCTGTTTCTTTACATCCTGAATCAGATACCTCATCCATTCCGTCCCATCAAGAGCCTTCGGATCCCCGCCTTCTTCTAAATATAGCTCTTCCCTGCATCTTGAAATCCATTCCCCGGGCCAGGGATTGCTCTGAGAAAAGTGCCACACCTGCAAAATATAGTCTTCCAGACCGCCGTCAGCCCTCCCAAGAGCATAAGCATCCACAAAGCTTAAAAACCGTTCGTCCTCTCTTTCATAATACTCCTCCAGAAGCGCTTTCATCACGTCAGCCTGCAAAAGCTTAAGCTCTCCCTCATCTCCGATCCGGAATCCGGGATCAATGTCCAGCTCATTGAAATGCTCCCGCAGAAGCTTCAGGCAGAAGCTGTCAATGGTGGTGATTTTCGCATGGTGAATCAGGGTCGTCTGCCGCTCTAAATTTGTATCCCCCGGGCATTCCTCCAGGCGCCTCTCCAGGGCATCTCCAATTCGTTCCCGCATCTCGGAGGCAGCGGCATTGGTAAAGGTCATGACCAAAAGCTTATCAATGTCCACCGGATGATCCTGATCTGTCACCATCCTGATAATACGCTCCACCAAAACCGCCGTTTTTCCGCTTCCGGCCGCCGCTGACACAAGAAGATTCCGGTCCCTGGTCTCAATCACCTGCATCTGTTCCCTGGTCCACTGTACGAGCGCCACACGCCTCACCTCCCTTGTTCTTTCCTGCTTTCTCACTGTTTTCTTCTCGCTTTCCCGCCGCCCCGCTCACTTCTTTTTCGCCTTTTCCTGCCGCCCTGCCCGTTCCTTTTTCACCCTTTCCTGCCGCCCCGCCCGTTCCTTCTTCCCAGCTCTCCTCCTCTTCCTCCGGCTCAATTTCTTTCCAGATTTCCTCCGCCTTCATGGGCCGGAATTTCCTGAATCCAAAGCCCGCAGTCTTTAAATCGAAGCCGCAGACACTGTGGTAGGGGCAGTAATCACAGGCGGTCCGGTTTCCCTGTTTATAAGGATTCACTGCCGTCTTCCCTTCCATGATTTCCTCCCCCATGGTCTTCAGGCTCTCATTTACAAAATCCGTCAAATGGGCAAACCGCTTTCCTCCGGCGACAGAAGACCGGGATTCCTGTATGAAGCCGTCCTTTAATGCAACAGGAATCACATCCGACTCCTTTTCGATTTCCCTGTCCATGTGCTTAATCACATCCAGACTGCTGTTTACCAGGCCATCCATACGAAGCTTTTTCAAAATTTCAGACTCGATTTCCTCCGGCGACATGTCTTTCTGTCTGTCAATCATCGGATCCTCAATATGATAATAGAAAATTCCGGCGGGAACTGCTTCCTTTCCCGGATGGCGTCTCTGTTCCAGTTTTAAAGCCGCATCCATATAGACCACCAGCTGGAGCTGCAGGCCATGATATAGCAGGGAAAGATCAAAAGAAGTGCTGCCCGATTTATAGTCCATGATTTTTACATAAACTTTATCCTGGTCCTCAAACACATCCATCCTGTCAATTCTTCCCCTTAAGTTCAGCGCTTCGCTGCCCTTTAAGGGAATCCTGGTACTCACATCCACTTCAAAGCCCTGCGGCTCAAAATCTCCCTTTTTTATCTGGTGAATCAAAGCCCGCACGGTCCTGTCGGCAATCCGCTCCACCTTCCGCTCCAGATAATGATTCCTGGCAGAGCTCTTCATGATGGTATTTCTGTATTCCAGGGAGACCTGCTCCACACAGGCCTTCACCATGGACCTGCGCTCAGAATCTCCGATTGTCCTGAAGTCCCTTCCCTGTTCCTTTACCTGATGGAAAAACAGATCAATGGAGCGGTGAAATAAATTGCCCATATCAGAAAAATCCAGCTCATATTCCCGTCTTCTCTTAAGCTCCAGCCCATGACTTAAAAAGTGGGCAAAGGCACAGGCGGCATACCCCTCCATTCTGGTGACGCTGCCATTGAGAAGCTGACCATAAAGGGCCCTGGCCGCCTCCCGGCCAATCCCCTTTTCTTCATAAGAATAGACGCAGGCCTCTCCAAGCCGCTCCATCTCCCCGGCCATATTTCCCTTTCCAAAAAGCCAGCTGTAAAGAGCCCCCGTCTTCGGATCCCGTTCCAGGTTCTCCGGATCCTGAAGCCAGGAAATTACCGCTTTCCTCGCCGCATTTATATGGATTTCCGGGTCTCTCTCCCGGGCAGCCGAGCATACGGGAACTCCGGGGAAACGTTTCCTTAAGTTTCCAATGAGGCTGGAAGGCCGCATGGTCTTTCCCTCAGAAGAAAGGGTACTCCAGGACAGGCTGAGAAGCTCTGAGGGCTTTGTCATGGTCAGATACAGATAAAACCGCTGCATAAACCCCTCTTCCCGGGCTGTGGGGGCCAGCTCCATGGAGTTTCTCTTTAAAACCTCCCTTTCCTGATCTGTTAAAATTCCTCCCTTTCCCGTATCCGCGGGAACAATTCCCTCATTGACGCCAAGGAAAAACAGAGCGCGGATACCAGATAACCTGGTTCGCTTTAAATCTCCTGCCACCACCCGGTCCGCCCCTGCGGGAATCATTCCCACCTTAAGCTCTCCAAAGCCTGCGTTTAAAATATCCAGATATTCCCGTTTGGAAACGACCTCTTCTCCTAAAAGTTCATAAAGCCTCTCAAACAGCTCCATGACCAGGCCATAAATTTCCTCATACTCTCTGGCCTCCCGTTCCATTCCCCGTTCGGCAAACCACCTGCTTTTTTCCTTTAACTTCCTCTCAGCCTCCAGCGTGACAAGAAGATCCGTAAGAGCCTTTGTCATGTCACCGATGGAAACGCCCCGGTCTCCTGCCTTTTCCTTCCATTCCTTTAAAGGAGCCAGAATCTCCTCCCGGAACTGATTTAATTCCAGAAGATTCATCCTGCTTCTGCCCTCACAGGTCTTCTCCCATGTCTTATCCCAGTTTTTAAATCCCCGGATTCCCATGGACCGCACATAGGTTTCCAGGCGGTCTGTTTTTTCCCTGTCCTCCGTCACCAGCCCGGTTCTCAGATACTGAAACATGCTTTCATAGTCAAAGCCCGATTTTATGATTTCCAGACACCCCTTTATTAACCGGATCAGAGGGTTCCCCGACACATCTCTTTTTTCGTCCAGGAACAGCGGAATTTTATTTTCCTCGAACTGATGGGTGATCTCTCTGGCATACCCCGGCAAATCTCCGCAGACCAGAGCCACATCCCGGTAACGGTATCCCTTTGTCTGAATCAGAATCTGGATCTGATTCACCACTCCCTCCACCTCATCGGCGGGATTTTCCGCCTGGACAAACCGGATTCCGCCGGCATCTTTCCTGTACGGTGTATATGGATATCGAAACACAGTTCTTTCCAGGCAGTCCAGGGCCGGATTCTTCAGAAAACGCGGCAACGGGCTGGCTTTTAAGGAAATGTCACAGGATACAGAAACTCCCACTTTCCCGGCCAAAGCCTTAAGCTTCCCCGCCATTTTCCGGCTCATGTCAAAAAGATCCGCTTCCGAACCAGGACCGGAAAGATCCACGCCGTCCGTAGCTGTCACTGTTACATACATCTCTTTACACATCTTAAGAAGAAGCCCCACAAGCCGGTACTGAACAGGAGTAAAACCAGTATATCCGTCCAGAACCAGAACACTGTCCCTTAAAAGCGCAGAACGCTCCACAGATTCACACAGTGCATCCAAAAGCTCCTCCATAGTAATATAACGTTCTTTCGTAAAGCTCTGAAATGCCTCATAAAGAACGCTCATATCCTCCAGCTTCCTTTTTAACACCTGGCTCATGGTATCTGTTTTCATCTGCCCTTTTAAACCATCCGGCGTAACACCATACTGATAAAACTCCGACAGCATAGACTTCACTTCATCAATGAAGCCCGCCTGACTTAAATGGGATGCAAACAAAATTAACTGGTTGCGCTTTTCTCCCGCCAGTTTCCTTAAGACCATGGTTTTTCCCGTATCATCCAGAATTTCCGGCTGAGGAAGGGACAGCTCCGAAAAGATCCGGTATGCCAGACGCTCAAAGCTTACAATGTCTATGTTCATGGTGCCGTGGCGGGGGTGGAGCCTCACAATATCCTTCTGCGCCTGCATGGTGCTCTGCTCCGGCACGATCACAAAAAACTGCCGTCCTTCTTCCTTTATGGACCAGTCAATGATTTTTTTATATATAAATTCTGTTTTTCCGGAACCAGATCCTCCGGTCACCAGGGTAAGCCCCATGCCTCTCTCCTCCTTTTCCCCGCCGCCTATTCCTTATAGGTTAAAATCTCGCCGATCAGTTTATAGCTGGACCAGATGGAAAGCCCATATCCAATGATCAGATCCTTAAAAAACATCGGCCAGAGCTCACAGTCTGTCATGAGTTCCGAAAAATTCACTGCCACATAGCGAACGGTGTCCATGCTGACCTCAAACGCAAAAAACGCCTGGCAAAGGAGAATAAAACATTCCAGAACATTGGCAGCCGGAATCATAAAGGCTGCAATGACAAGGCAGATCAGGGCTCCCCGCCTGTCCAGCTTTCCGGCCCCCTTCTGATATCCCTTCAAAGCAAATTTAAGCATCACAAATCCTGCAATCCCGGCAATAAAATTAGCAAAACCAATGAGGATCCAGAGTCCGACACCGATGAGAGAGCCACCGATGGCGCCCAAAATACCCAGGACCACATTTCCTTTCTGCCCTGTCCTTTCTTTTTCCTCCGTATCCTTCCATTGGTTCTCCCCGGCAGGCTTCGTAAACTCCGCTTCATAAGCTCCTGCTCCACAGGTTTCGGCCTCACAGCCTCCTGTTTTACTAATCTCTGCCCCGGGAGAAGTTCCCTCTCCCTCTGCTTCTTCCTCTAATTCTTCTCCTTCTGCCGTCTGCCGGTACATCCGCGCATCCGCAAACCCGCGCTTTTCTCTTTCGAGGGCAGCCGTAGCCTGACCTCTCCTTTTAATCTGGAAAACAAGCAGAAAGCCACCTGAAAACAGGCATATCAAAGCAGCGGAAAGCATGCCCATTGCTCCTTCCCGATCCCCGTATCCTGCCGGCTTTCTTGTAAGATCCAGATAACACTGCCCCACATACTGGTCAAAACCCTGCCTGTCCAGGAAGCCCTCGCCTCCGATGACATTCAGCGCCTGCAGGGCATATTCTTTTATATCATCCTCCATAACCGCAGCCGTTCCCCGTATTGTTACAGGTTCCGGCTCTTTTCCGCCGTAAAGCAGGTAATCTGCCAGCGGCTCCATTTCCTCCGGAAACTCCCCCTTCATTTTTATCACCCGAATTTCCAGATTATTGGTAAAAGCAAGGTAATAATGGTAAGTTCCCTTAAAATCTTCCGCGAAATCATAAGAAAGGCCTATGATGTCCATGGTCTGATAGGAAGACTCCAGGCCCGTTCGCCGAAACGGATCAAAGACTTCTTCCTTCTCCCGGCTCTCCCCCGCCTTTACCCCGGCATCCAGAAACAAGGCGCCCGCCACAAGAAGAAACGCTGTACCCAAAATCATGACAGCAATCCCCACTCCCATGAAAATTGCCGCATTCTTCTTTATTTTCCTGTAATCCGCTGCTCCATTCATCCCATAGCCCTTCATGCTCTCTTCCATCCTTCCTCTTTTGTTCCCACATGGTGCTGCCTGTTTTCTCAGATATATCTGTTTTTTCAGGCGTATCTGTTTTCGCAGGCATTATGTTTCAAGTATACCACATTCCTTTCATTCCTGCACAGCATTTTTCGTCCGGGAATATCCGGCCCTCCTTCCACATAAACTGTATCAAATGGATTTAAAAAGGACGAAACCATGAGTTCAAAAACCAGAATCGTTGTCCTGCGAATGAAGGAAATTATTTACACCGCCATTTTTATCGGTCTTGCCATCCTCTTAATTATGCTGCTCCTTTTCATGTTCCGGCCTAAAAGCAAACCATCTGTACCAGCCAAAGAACAGACGGCTGCCACCTTTGCCCCCGGACTTTATTCTGCATCCATTGTGCTGGGGAGCCAGAATGTCAATGTGGAAGTGGCCGTCAGCGCGGACCGCATCAATTCCATTGCCCTGGTGCCCTTAAGTGATTCCGTCACTACCATGTTCCCCCTGATGCAGCCGTCCATGGATTCCCTTGCCACGCAGATCGTGGAAAAACAGTCTCTGGAAGGCATCGAATATCCGGCGGGCTCCCAATATACCTCCACGGCTTTGATGAACGCAATCAAGGCCGCCCTGGCAAAAGCAGAGAAAAAGGAATAAATAATTGTCACCACTCCCGGAGCTGAAAATAAAAAAGAGCTGTAAGCCAAAACGTCTGCTTTGGGCATTCTGTACTCATCCACGGGTGCACAGGAAACTGCAGGCAGGGGCAGTCCCCTACATAAGGCTGCCCCTGTCCAATCTGACATCTTCCCATTTTCCAGGTTCACCGGAATCTGTTCCAATTTCTGCTTTTACTTTTTGCTTAATGCTTACTGATTCTCTCCCAGATACTTTTCTGTATGTTTGGTATTCACTGCCTCGCAGATTCTCTTTAATCCTTCCTCCAGGACAGCTTTTGGGCAGGCCAGGTTCAGACGGATAAATCCATCGGAGCTTTGGACAAACATATTGCCGCCCTCCAGGAGAACTCCTGCTTTATAGGCAAAGAACAATGGCAGATTCTCATCCGGTTCAAAATACGCATTTAAATCTACCCAGGCAAGGTAAGTAGCCTCAGGGATTCTAAACTTTGCTTTCGGAAGATGTTTGGCCAGATATTCCCTGGTAAACTGAAAATTCTTATCCAGGTAGGCCCTCAGTTCCATCAGCCACTCATCTCCCTTTCCGTAAGCGGCCTGCACAGCTGCGATGCTTAAGGGGTTATCAAAATTGTAGTGATGCTCCAGCCAGATCGCCCGCATCTTCTCGTCCCGGATTATCACGTTGGAGATCATCATGCCTGCCAGATTAAAAGTTTTGCTGGCTGCCATACAGGTGATCAGACGCTTATAATCGAACATGATCTTTCCCATGGGAATATGGTGCTCACTGAGCCGGAGCAGGTCACAGTGAATCTCATCGGAAATCACCCACAGCCCGTTTTTCTCACAGATATCTGCCAGGCGCTTAAGCTCATCCTCCTTCCATACTCTTCCGCTGGGATTATGAGGATTGCAGAAAATAAAGAGGGTCGTCTTCTTATCTGCCGCCTTCTTCTCGAAATCTTCAAAATCAATGGTATAATATCCATCCCTGTAAATTAAGTCAGAACATATATAATCCCGTTTGCCTGCCTCCGCTGCATATTTAAAATAAGCATAGGAAGGCGTCAGAAAGAGAACCTTTTCGTCCGGTCTGCAGATATACTCAACCAACTCAAACAGTGCCGGAATAATTCCGTTGGACATAACCAGCTCCTCCGGCTTAAAAATCCAGTCATAGTGCCGTCTGCACCATCCAGCGAAGGTCTCGTAATAACTCTTCTCAAACACTCTGGTATATCCGAAAATCCGTTTGTCCAAACGCTCTCTCATACCATCGATGACCACGTCCGGCGTGGCAAATTCCATATCTGCCACCCACATTCTGATAAATTCCTCATCCTTATACGGAAAGGTCATGCTCTCATCTGCGTGGAAAATGTAATCGCGAAATCCGTCAGTATTCATGGCATTTGTATGACGGCGGTCAATAATCTCATCAAAATTATACATTTTTCTGCTCCTTTTCTTCTTTGTTTTGAGAATTTTTATTTGATAACCGGATGTAACTGTTCAGCAGGTCTGTGCATTAACTGCACTGACCGTAAGAGATCCCGGGCCAGAAGGCAAAAATCCCGTCGGCGGAGCCGATTTTAAACGAATTTTGGCTCGTAACTGTGAAGGTACTGAACAGTTACAACTGGATTGTATCAAAATGAAAGCAGAAAATCAAAAAGGCAAAATTCTATTGTGAGTGGAAAAATGAATTATTTTTTTCGTATTTTATGGATTTTAAGAATGATTTATTGTAGAATGAAAGATAACTTGTAAAGACAGTCGAGATTTGCGTCTTTTTTGATTTATATTCACTTTTTGAATGGGGGAAATCAGATTGAACGGGGAAATCCATATGCAGGAAATCAGCGCCCTGGTGGGAAAGCAGATACGCTCATGCCGCAAACAGAATAAAATGACTTTGGAAGAAATGTCCCAAAACATCGGAAAAAGCAAATCCACCATATCCAAATACGAAAAAGGAGAAATCCCTGTCGATATTGAAACCCTCTACCTGATTGCCAGGACTCTTCACGTACATATTGAGTATTTTCTATATACCCTCCCTTCTGTTACTCCCCTGTCCCGGCCCGTCAGTGTCAGTCCCTCATTTTTTGCGGGACTGTCCAGCTTCTATTCTTATCTGTTTGACGGAAGGAATAACCATCTGATCCGCTGCGTATTTGACATTCTGTCCGGGGCCGTGGACTCCGGATGTAAGATTATGATGTATATGAATTTCAGTGATTATGAGCACTATCAGGTCTGTGAAAATACTTACCTGGGATATATCGAACATTATGATGCACTGACCAATATCCAGCTGACCAATCAGGACAGTCCTATGGAAAAGGCCAGTGTACAGATACTGGCCGCTTTCCTTAACTCAGATACCAAGTGGGGACTGTGGAACGGCTTTTCCACACGCCCCATGATGCCTGTTGCCACAAAAATGCTCTTTTCCCGAACCCGGCTTAAAGAAGATGAAGCTCTTTTAAAGAAGCTGAAAATATCGCGGGAAGACATCCGGCTTTTAAAACTCTACAATATGCTTTCCGTTTTATGAAAAGCAGTTAGAGGGTATCTGAACTGTTACCATATTTCCTGTACCGTTCCTCCGCCTCCTCTTTTGTCAGCGTAAATTTTTCGATCAGTTTTATGATGATTTCACCGGAGGGCACACCAAGTTCCTGGCAGGATTCCACCAGCGCCTGTATTCCCCTCTCCATTCCTTCCTTCATTCCTTCTTTGATTCCTTCCTCAATTCCATCCTGTCTTATCATTTCTCCCAGTATTGTCATTTTGATTCCCTCCTTTACCTCCATCAGTTCCTCCGTTGTCAGAAATTTCATTGCAAATGCGTATAAAACCGCCTGCATCCGCGCTGTGTCTTCCTGTCCCAGAGACTCCTTCTCTTTTTTTACCATATTCAGGCATTTCTGGATTCTTTCCGGCTGAGACATTCCGCCTCCCATCAGCGGCACCAGAAGCAGCTTTATCAAATCCTCCCTGCAAAGCCGTCCTTCCTCCTGCTTTTTCTCACATTCTGCAAT
>ERZ808046.483-NODE-483-length-33860-cov-7.676494_pt1 | contig 33860 bp, 30 predicted proteins | sample MGYA00380196_ERZ808046 | MGnify/ENA primary metagenome ERZ808046 (study PRJEB31490, sample SAMN06133421) | mouse gut metagenome | isolation source: Z6_2 | host: mice | place: China: Chengdu | collected 2015-05 ...
GCACAGTTATTGTTTTTGGAAGCGGAAGATCCGGGTAAGGATATCAACTTATATATTAACAGTCCTGGTGGTTCTGTGACTGCAGGCATGGCAATCTATGATACGATGAACTATATCAAGTCCGATGTATCAACTTTGTGTGTCGGTATGGCAGCCAGCATGGGAGCGTTTCTTTTAGCAGGTGGTGCTAAGGGCAAGCGTTTTATTCTTCCGAATGCGGAAGTGATGATTCACCAGCCGTCTGGTGGAGCACGGGGACAGGCGACAGAGATTCAGATTGTGGCGGAGAAGATTTTACAGACAAAGGAAAAGCTGAATCGCATTCTTGCGGCCAACACGGGACAGCCTTATGAAGTGGTATGTCGCGATACCGAGAGAGATCATTATCTGACAGCGGAGGAAGCAGTGAGTTACGGACTGGTGGATCAGATTTTGGTGAAACATTAGAATAGCAGTCATTGTAGTACGGCGGATATTAAGAAAGAATGATTGGTAAGAAAGGATAGAGGTGTGTTATGCCGAGCAGAATGGATGACCGAGTAAGATGCTCTTTTTGCGGGAAGACTCAGGATCAAGTAAAAAAGCTGATTGCCGGTTCCAACAATGTTTTTATCTGCGACGAGTGCATTGACCTTTGCGCAGAGATTCTGGAGGAGGAGCTAGACGAGCAGGAAAGTACCGGTCCAGATTTTGATGGAATTAATTTGCTAAAGCCAAAGGAGATTAAGGCTTTTTTGGATGAATATGTGATTGGACAGGAATTGGCAAAGAAGGTGTTGTCGGTTGCCGTTTATAATCACTATAAGAGAGTGACGGCTCCCCGGGATTTGGATGATGTGGAGCTTCAGAAGAGCAATATTATCATGCTCGGTCCTACCGGATCCGGTAAGACCTATCTGGCCCAGACACTGGCCAGGATCATCAATGTGCCTTTTGCAATAGCAGACGCTACAACGCTGACGGAGGCCGGTTATGTAGGAGAGGACGTGGAGAATATCCTGCTTAAGCTCCTTCAGGCGGCGGACTATGATGTGGAGCGGGCGCAGCTTGGCATTATCTATATTGATGAAATTGATAAGATTACCAAAAAAAGTGAAAATGTCTCTATCACCAGAGACGTATCAGGAGAAGGCGTACAGCAGGCGCTCCTTAAGATTGTGGAGGGAACCATTGCCAGCGTACCGCCTCAGGGCGGAAGAAAGCATCCCCACCAGGAGCTGATTCAGGTTGACACTTCCAATATCCTGTTTATCTGCGGCGGAGCATTTGACGGCCTTGAAAAGATTATCGAAAACCGTTTGAACCGCAATTCCATAGGCTTTGACGCTGAGATTGCCATTAAGAGCAAACGGGAAATCAGCGAGGTTCTTAAGGAAGTGACACCGCAGGATCTGGTGAAGTTTGGACTGATACCTGAGTTTGTGGGGCGTGTGCCCATCACAGTTTCCCTTGACGGATTGGATGAGCAGGCGCTGGTGAGAATTCTGACGGAGCCCAAGAGCGCGCTGATCAAGCAGTACCAGAAGCTTTTTGGATTTGACGATGTGGAGCTTACCTTTGAGAAGGATGCGGTGGAGACCATTGCCAAACTTGCCTATGAGCGCAAGACCGGAGCAAGAGGGCTTCGTTCCATTATGGAAAAAGTCATGATGGATGCCATGTTCCAGATTCCATCGGATGAGACGATAGAGGAGTGTATCATCACGAAAGATGCGGTGGAGGGCAAAAGCGAACCGATTTTGCTTCATCGGGAAGTGATGCGCAGAGCCAGATAAGAAATGTTTTATTTTCAGAATGCGAGAGATGCCGCCGTGAGGCGGCATTTTTTTCCCGGATTTCTTGCCAAAAAACACATTGCAGAACGCGCCATTTATTGTTAGTATTATGATGTGAAAGAAAAGCATGATTGACAGAGGATAAGTGATGAGTGAAATAAAGGAAGAGACAGAACAGATGATTACTATGCCCGTTATCCCCTTAAGGGGAATGACAATTTTGCCGGGGACGGTGATTCATTTTGATTTAAACAGGGAGAAGTCCGTTCAGGCTCTTGAATATGCCATGATGAAGAGCAGCAGGATTTTTCTGGTGGCACAGAAGGACGCCGGGGTGGATGACCCGGAGGAAGAGCATTTATTCCGGATGGGAACGGTTTCTGAGGTGAAGCAGGTAACACGGCTTCCTCAAAAGATTGTCCGCGTACTTGTGGAGGGAATTTGCCGCGGGGAGCTTGAAGGGATAAACGCTGAGAATCCCAGGTTTTTGGAGGCGTATGTTAAGTCTTTTGAGAAAGAAGAGCAGGAAGAAGTACTCGATCAGGTGGAGGGGGAGGCAATGCTCCGTCAGCTTAAGGAGTACTTTACCATTTTCGCAACTTACTATCCCAAGCTGGATAAAAATGCCCTTCAAAGATATGCCCAGATCAGGGAGCCTGGGAGCCTGATAGACCAGATTGCCATGAATCTGCCCTTTGGCTTCGAAAAAAAGCAGCAGGTGCTGGAGGCAACAGATATCCGTGAACGTTATGAGATTTTGTGCGAACAGCTTCTCAACGAGATTGAAATTGCCAGGGCCAGGGAGGAGCTTGCTTCCCGGATGAGGGAGCGGGTGGATAAGAACCAGAGGGATTATCTGCTCAGGGAGCAGCTTCACTATATCAGGGAAGAGCTTGGCGAGGAAGGCTCCTTTTCCGATGCGGATCAGTTTGAGCAGGCTCTGGGTGAGCTCTGTGCCTCAGAGGAAGTGAAGGCAAAGATCAAAAAGGAAATTTCCCGGTTCAAAAGCCTTTCGGGGAGCAGCTCCGAGGGAGCTGTGGAGCGGGCTTATATTGAGACGCTTTTAGAGCTTCCATGGGATAAGGCATCCAAAGATAATGAAAGCATGCAGCGGGCCAGAGAGATTCTGGAGCGGGAACACTATGGGCTTGAACAGGTGAAGGAGAGGATTCTGGAGTTCCTGGCGGTCCGGTGCCTGACCAAAAAGGGAGAGAGTCCCATCATTTGTCTGGTAGGACCTCCGGGAACGGGCAAAACCTCCATTGCAAAGAGCGTTGCGCAGGCTCTCGACAAGAAATATGTGCGGATCTGTCTGGGAGGCGTCCGGGATGAGGCGGAGATCAGAGGCCACAGGAAAACTTATGTGGGAGCCATGCCGGGACGGATTGCCACGGGCTTAAAGCAGGCAGGGGTTAAAAATCCCCTGATGCTGCTGGATGAGATCGACAAGGTGAGCAACGATTATAAAGGGGATACTTTTTCCGCCCTTTTGGAGGTGCTTGACGGGGAACAGAATGTAAGGTTTCGGGATCACTATGTGGAGATTCCCATGGATCTTTCGGAGGTTCTTTTCATTGCAACCGCCAACACCACCCAGACCATACCAAGGCCTCTTCTGGACCGTATGGAGATCATTGAGGTGAACAGTTATACGGAAAATGAAAAATTCCACATTGCCAAAGAGCATCTGATCAGGAAACAGATGGTCAGAAACGGCATTACAAATAAGATGTTGTCCATTCAGGATGGAGCCCTGAAAAATATCATTACCTATTACACCAGGGAGGCAGGCGTCCGGGAACTGGAGAGGAAGATTGGGGATATTCTGCGCAAGTCTGCCAGAGAAATTCTGGAGGCAAGGGAGGCAGGGGAAGAGCCGGAAAAGATTAAGATTACGGCCTCCAATCTGGATAAATATTTGGGAAAAAGAAAGTACAGTCTGGATAAAGCAAATAAGGAGCCGCAGGCCGGAATCGTCCGGGGGCTTGCATGGACCAGCGTGGGAGGAGATACCCTGCAGATTGAGGTAAACATGATGCCTGGAAAGGGCGAGGTGGAGCTTACCGGACAGATGGGAGACGTGATGAAGGAGTCCGCCATGATCGGCCTGAGCTTTGTGCGCTCCGTGGGAGAAGAGAATCACATCTCGCCCAAAGTATTTAAGGAAAATGATTTCCACATCCACATCCCTCAGGGGGCGGTTCCCAAGGACGGTCCGTCTGCGGGGATTACCATGGCAACGGCAATTTTCTCGGCAATCACCGGAAAGCCGGTGCGCAGTGACCTTGCCATGACAGGCGAAGTGACGCTGCGGGGAAGGGTGCTTCCCATCGGCGGTTTGAAGGAAAAGATATTGGCTGCACGGATGGCAGGGATTAAGGAGGTACTGGTTCCCGCAGAAAATAAAAAGGATATCGAGGAGATTTCCGAAGAAATTAAAGAAGGGCTCACCATCACTTATGTAAAGAACATGAAGGAAGTGTTAAAGCGTGCTCTGATTTAAGAGACGGAGCCTTTGCAGTTGACACAGGGAGAAAATTTGAAATGGTTATTAAGAATGTAAGTCTGGAAACGGTGTGCGGCATTACCAGTAAACTGCCGGTAAACACCCATATGGAGTTTGCCTTTGCGGGCAAGAGTAATGTGGGGAAGTCTTCTCTGATTAACGGGTTGATGAATCGGAAGGCTCTTGCAAGAACCAGCGCGCAGCCGGGAAAAACCCAGACCATCAATTATTATAATGTCAATGACCAGCTCTATCTGGTGGATTTACCCGGATATGGTTATGCAAAAGCAAATCTGGAGATCAAAGCTGAGTGGGGGAAGATGATTGAAAGATATCTTCACAGCTCCGCCCAGCTCAGGGCAGTATTTCTTCTGGTGGATATCCGGCATAAACCTTCCGAAAACGATAAGATTATGTATGAGTGGATTCTGCATCAGGGATTTGAGCCGATTATCATTGCAACCAAGCTGGACAAGATCAATCGGAGTCAGATACAAAAGCAGGTAAAGCTGATAAAGGAAGGACTTAATGTGGTGGAAAATACGATCGTAATTCCCTATTCCGCCCAGACGAAACAGGGGCGGGAAGAGATTTATGAACTTCTGGATTCTTATCTGGAGGAAAATGGGGGCGAATAACAGATGAAAAACAGAAAAACTTATCTCAAAGTTTTGGTAAATCTGGGGATTATGCTGATCTCTTTGCTGATGTTGATTTTTGTGGTTCCCAGAATCATCTTTATTTTCATGCCTTTTGTGGTGGGCTGGGTGATTGCGTTGATTGCAGGCCCGCTGGTGAAATTTTTTGAAAAGACTCTTAAGATTAAGCGAAAGGCCGGCTCCGCGTTCGTGATCATCGCAGTGATTGCCCTGGTAGTTCTTGCAGGATATTTTCTGGGGGTGAAGCTGACAGAGGAGACGGCAGGGTTTTTTGCTGAGCTGCCGGATATGTGGGAGAGCACTTTGCAGGACTTTACGGAAGTCGGAGAGAAGTTTGCCAATGCAAATAAGTATCTGCCTGAAGCAGTACAGTCCACTTTCAAGGGAATTGTAGATAATGTGGAGGGCTACATAGGAGATCTGATCGGCGGGCTCTCTACGCCTACCATTGAAGCTCTGGGCCGTTTTGCCATGAATCTGCCTTCTATTATTATCGGAATTATTATGAGCGTTTTGTCGGCCTATCTATTTGTTACGGATAAGGAGTATGTGCCGAATCTCCTCTCCAGGATTATGCCTGAGGCAATTATTGAGCGTTGGGATATGGTCAAGAGAGGTCTGCGGCATGCAGTGGGCGGTTATTTCAAGGCACAGCTGAAAATTGAGTTCTGGATGTATCTGCTTTTGGGAGTTGGATTCAGCCTGTTAAAGGTGAGATATGCTTTTATCATCGCTGTTGGCGTGGCTTTTTTGGACTTTCTGCCCTTTTTTGGGACAGGAACGGTTCTCCTGCCCTGGGCGGTGATCAAGTTTTTGAGCAGTGACTATACTATGGTGATTGGACTTCTTATCATCTGGGGAGTGGGCCAGCTTGCAAGACAGCTGATCCAGCCCAAGATCATGGGGGATTCCATGGGGCTGGCTCCGATTCCTACGTTGGTTCTGCTCTATGTCGGCTATAAGGTGGGAGGCGTTTTCGGAATGATTATTGCGGTCCCCATCGGAATTATCGTGCTGAATATGTACGAGGAGGGTGTCTTTGACACCACCATAAACAGCCTTAAGGTTCTCTACGCCAGCATCAGCAATTTCCGTCACCTGGATGAGGAGGATATGGAAGCCGTACGTATTTACAGGGAAGCGGAGAAGAGACGCATAGAGGAAAGAAAGAAACAGATAGAGCAGAAGGAAAAAGAAGAAAAGGAAGAATCATAAGAAAAGATATAAGAGAAAAGAAATAAGAGAAGAGGAAAGCGGAACAGAGGATGAAAGTAGTTGTATATAATTGCAGGGATTTTGACGAAAAGGCACTCTTTGAGAAGTATGGAAGAGAGCTGGGGATAGAACTGGTATTGTGTCCGGATGCGCCGGATAAGGAAAATGCCGCTCTGGCAAAGGAGGCGGAGTGTATCGATATTATTACTTCAAAGATGCCAGAGGAGCTGCTCAAAGTTTTTGCCGGATATGGGGTAAGGTATGTGACTACCAGAACCATCGGCTATGACCACATTGATGTGAAGGCCGCCAGGGAGCTTGGCATGACGGTCGCCAACGCGCCTTACGGCCCCTGCGGCGTGGCGGATTATGCGGTGATGCTGATTCTCATGACGATCCGGAAGATGAAGCGGATCCTGGAGCGCACCAATATCCAGGATTATTCCCTGAAGGGGATTCAGGGAAGGGAATTGAAGGATTTGACCGTGGGAGTCATTGGAACCGGAAGGATTGGCAGAACCGTACTTCAAAATCTTTCCGGCTTCGGCTGTGAGAGAATCGCCTATGACCTGTATGAAAATCAGGAGGTCAGGGCATCAGGAGTGCCTTATGTGACGCTGGATGAAATGTGGCGCAGGGCGGACGTGATTTCGCTCCATGCACCTCTTACCGATGAAACCTTTCACATGATCAATGCCCAGACGATTTCACGGATGAAGGACGGTGTGATGATTGTAAATACGGCCAGAGGTGGACTCATTGACTCGGAAGCGTTGATTTGCGGAATTGAAAACGGGAAGATTGGCGGGGCAGGCCTTGATGTGGTAGAAAATGAGTTTGGATTGTATTATTATGACCATAAATCAGATATACTTAATAACAGAGAGCTGGCTGTGCTGCGGGGATTCCCCAATGTGACCGTAAGCCATCATATGGCTTTTTATACGGATGACTGTGTGGAAACGGTTGTCAGGGATTCGCTCCTTGGATGTAAGTATTTTGTGGAGGGAAAGGAAAACCCCTGGCAGGTCTGAGTATTTGACTTTTGGAGGATAAAAGTTGCGGAATTTTAAGATGACACTGCAGTATGAGGGTACCAGATATCAGGGGTGGCAGAGACAGATCAGTACGGACAACACAATTCAGGGAAAGCTAGAGACTCTGCTCTCCAAAATGGAGAAAAAGCCCATAGAGGTCTGCGGCTCCGGCAGGACAGATGCCGGGGTTCATGCCATGGGGCAGGTAGCCAATTTCCATAGTAATATTCAGATGGAGCCGGAGGAGATCATGGATTACATGAATTTTTATCTTCCGGAGGATATCGCCGTTATCTCCCTTGAGGAAGCGCCGGAGCGGTTTCACAGCAGATTAAACGCAGCCGGGAAGACCTATTGTTACCGTGTATTGAATACAAAGATTCCGCATGTGTTTGACAGGCGGTATGTGTATGTGATGGAGGAGAAGCTGGACATGGAGGCGATGAAGAGCGCCGCCGGGTATCTGCTGGGAACCCATGACTTCAGGGCCTTTACCTCCAATAAGAGAAGTAAAAAATCAACCATTCGAAGAATTGATGAGATACGGATTGAGCAGGCAGGAGATGAAATACGCTTCTGGTACAGCGGGAACGGTTTTTTGTACCATATGGTAAGGATTATGACAGGCACACTGCTGGAAGTGGGCATGCACAAAAGAGAACCCAAAGAGGCAGCGGAGATTTTGGCATCCGGATGCCGGGAGAGAGCAGGAGAACTGGTCCCTGCAAAGGGACTTACTTTAATGGAGGTTCGTTATCGGTGAAAAACAGACAGTTTCAGGGGAAGAATCCTTCGGGAGAGCACTCTTGCGGGGAGAATTTCTTCAGGAAACATGTCAGGCTCATCTTTTTTCTTTATTTGCTTGTAGTCATTAAGGTGATTATTTTTAAATACCCTCTGGATCAGCTACGGGCGATTGCGGATACCTGGAGCAGGGAAGTGATTCTGGAGGGGCTTGATACGGCTAATTTTACGTTGTTTAAGACCATACGTATGTATATAGATTATTCCTATATGCTGAACAGCTTTGAGAATCTTGTGGGAAATATAGTAGTGTTTATTCCTTTTGGTTTTTTACTGCCCTATGTGATGAAGTGGGGCAGGAATTTTCTGGTAATGCTCCTGAACGCCTTTGTGTTGGTGTTGGGGATAGAGGTTTTTCAGCTTTTCAGCGCTTTCGGCGCCTTTGACGTGGATGATATCCTTCTCAACTGCTTTGGGGCGGTACTTGGATATATGGCTTATCACGCGTATGAAACCGTTAAAAAATGGCGGTATAATAAGAAAAGGAGAGGTTGATATGGCAGAATTTTTAAAAGGACTTAAGGCAAACTATACGGTGTCAGCGGGATTGTGCATGGCGCTTGGGCTGGTGCTTTTGATCTGGCCGGGAACCACCACCCGGATCGTGTGCATGCTGCTTGGCAGTGTGCTGCTGGCTTATGGGGGATTTCAGACGGTGGTCTGTCTGATCAATAAGGAAAAGACATTTTTTTCCCAGGGGATGCTGATCTTTGGTATTGTGGTGGCTGTGGTCGGACTGTGGATTCTGCTGCGTCCGGAAATGATCATTATGGCCGTACCCCTGATTATCGGTGTGCTGATTATCATTCATGGGGTTCACAATGTGATACAGGCGGTGGATTTGCAGAGGGAAGCTTATGATAAATGGTGGATAGCCCTGCTGTTTGGCGTTCTTACAGTTATCTTCGGAGGACTGCTGGTCTATAATCCCTTTGAGGCGGCGGAAGCGGCAATCAGAATTATCGGACTTTCCCTGATCTATGACGGGGCGTCGGATATGTGGATTTTGTCAAGAGTTTTCAAGGTGAAACGGCATAAGGAAAAGGTCATCGATGCGGAGTATGTGGATTTGGATGATTGAGGCATGCGTTTTTCTGTTCGTATCGGTTTACTTACTTAGAATATATTCCCCTGCCGTTTTCAGGGCAGGGGAAAGTAGCACAGATTTATTTCTTCTTAACAGGAATCCATATCTCAGTATAGTAATTTTCGTCGTTTGTTCCCTTTGGATATTTGTTCGGCATGTCATACATTTCAACACAATATCCTGCCGCAAATTCATAATCCTGCAATGCCGGAAGCCACTCGGAAAATATCCTTGTGTTTACATCCTGCAGGGAATACGGGAGAGCGCCCTTGCAGGGAAAAACTGCCCATGTCAACGCAGGAATCATCTTTACCGTCAGTCCGTTTGGAATGTCTGCAGACGGGTTGTAAATGTCGGCAATCAGGTATTCAAATGTTTCATTTCCCATCTGCGGGTCAATATTGATTCCAAACATTCCGCAGACATACTCACCTTTTCCCGAAGAATAATGCTCCTGCCAGAACAATGGTATTTCCTGTTTCGCATTTTCATAACGAAACTCCTTTGATGCGCCCAAAACAGTAAAGGCTTCTTTTTTGACGATTCTGTAATCCATAATATAACCACCTTTCAATGAAATTGTCAGTTTCAGCGGTGCGAAGGTTTTAATCATCGTTTTGTCCCTGCGCACACTTAAGGGTGTACGGCCGTGAAAGCGGGAAAAGGCTTTGGTAAAACTGTCGGGAGAATCATATCCATACTTTAGGGCAAGATCGATAACCGTAATGTCGCTTGTAATCAGTTCCTCCCCTGCAAGCGACATTCTGCGGTTTCTTATATACTCCCCTATGGAATATCCGCATAAGATACTAAACCCCTTGTGAAAATAGAATGGCGAAATGTTTACATGCTCTGCCACTTCATACATTGTAATATCTTCTGTGATATGGTTCTCAATATATTTGAGAGCTTCACTGATTGCTTCTGCCCATTCCATGACAATTACCTCCTGCTGTGGTTAAAGTATAGCCTTAATGATTCCTGCTGTCCCGACATTACTTGTTTTCTTTTGTCGGAGGGGGCTGCCGGGGTCACCTGCCTGCCAGGGGACCGGCCGACTTGCCGGGGCAGATTATTGCAGTATGGGTTGGTACACCACATAGGTGACAGTCCCATCCTCATTCAAAATGCAGACATCAATCTTCAAATCTTCCAGTCCTGTTTCCGAATAGTCGCATCCTGCAATCAAAAGATCGCCTGCCTTGCCGGAGGAGAGAAGTTTCTCCACAAAGAGGGCGCCACTGGCAGCACCGTCATCTCCCAGGTCATATTCAATCATAATACAGCCGTCTTTATCGGGCGTGCAGATTTGCCGGGTGCTCTCAATGGGCGCGGCATATTGGTCAATATTCTCACTTGTAAGCATATCCACAAATTCCTCCACTGCCAGATCAGTGGCATCCATCTCCGTAGGCTGGGAAGGAGCATTCAGGGACTGTTCCAACTCTTCCAGATAACGAGCTGCCGCTTCCGGGTCAGCCTTAGCTGTGTCCATGGGAAGCTCGAAGAGAGCATTTACACCCTGATAGATTGGATTGCGGGTCATAATTCCGCTGCTCTCATCATAGAGAAAGGCTTCCGGGTCATAGAAAGAGCCGGAATTTACTCCCACGTAAATTCCTTTGTCGGCGAAGATCTGGGTATTGTCCATCTCTATCATCCGATATTCAATTCCATCCTTCACGAAAGACGTGTAACCGCCGTTCATGCTCATGGCATTGTATTTGCCGGGATCCAGCCCGCGGACATAAAGAGAGACAAAGAAAGGCTCCTTTCCATAATCCGCCGAACTGGTATCCGGCATGGGGGTGCCGTCTGCGTGTTCAACTGCCACCAGAGTATAGGTCCGGTCATCTTTCAAAGTGCCGGTATCGTCCCATGCCAGAAAGTCGCTGATATTTTTGCCGGCGACACTTCCCAGAAGAGTGATACGATAGCCTCCGGCTTCCTGGGTTTCATTTGTTAAAACGGCATCTTCCCCTGAAAATGCTTTTTGTAATTTATCGTCTTCGATTCTGGCTGCCGCCTCATCAGGGCTTAAATAGCGGTGTGCGGCAAATACGGTAGCGGAACCAAAGACCAGGGTGCAGGCAGCGACGATGGCTGCCGCAGGCATTCTTTTTTTTCTATGCATCATTTTTCTCTCCTTTATTTCCCGAAGAACCTGACGATTCAGCCTTTCATCCGGAACATCCATTGGAGTAAGCGCTGTTTTCAGTAATTGATCCATATCATATTTCATAGTGGCAATCCTCCAATCTCTGTCTTAAGATTTTTTTGGCTCGATGAAGCCTGCTCTTTACGGTGCCTTCCGACAGGTGCATAATCCCTGAAATTTCAGCGATGGACAGCTCTTCCATATAAAACAGCAGAACAGGGATGCGGTATTTGTCCGTAAGACCCTTAACCGCCCCACGGAGTAATTCGTATTCCTCCCTGTGCAGAATCTGCTCCTCCGTCATTTCTTCTTTGGAAGGAAGGGAGGAAGCGGCATCTTCTACGGATACCTGCGTTCCAAGAATTCTGCGGCGGACAGAGTGTTTTCGCTTATAATTTCTGTAAAGATTTACGGAAATGCCCATCAGACAGCTCTTTGGATTTTTGGTAATCAGCAAAGTTTCCCGGATCTCATACAGTTTCAGAAAGGTATCCTGATAGAGATCCTCCGCTTCCTGACGGTTTCGTGTCACTGAGCAGCAAAAGGACAATAAATCCTTACCGTAGGCGTATATATAATTTTCAAGTTCTTCCTGGCTCATTTTGACCTCCATGTATCCTGGCTTAAAAAGAACAGGCTGCGCAGCATCCCTTTTAGCCTGCCGAAAGCAGCTCAAAATGGCGGGCTGCTTTCGGCCTTTACATTAAGATAGGGTAATGAGGGGAGAAAAGGTTGCATTTGATATTGATATCATACATAAAATATCGAAGTACATAAACAGAAATTTAAAATTTTTAGAATATTTCGGGAATTAGAGTGTACACTATTGGCAGAGTGTACACTTTTACTATAATGGAGGTATGGAGGAGATGAACGATATGTTGATGGAACAGGCTACGGCTGTGAGGAGAGAGTGGAGCGCTGTCTGTGACAGTGTTATCCATGAAAAGCCTAAATTTATTAAGCGCACGAGAGACAAAATGTGGTTTTCAAACCTGGATACCATGTCTGAGATTTTGCAGGCCTATCAGTTTTCTGCAATAAAATATCAGGAGGAGGATGGTTCGGTTACATTATCTCTTAATGAAATCGATTTGATCGAAAACGGTGCAGATGAAAAGGAAGCGCGTATTAAGCTGGGAGAGGCGATCTTAGAATATTCGCTGGAATATTATAACGAATACGAAAAGTATTCTCACAGTCCGAACAGAAGGAAACATATTCCGTATATATTCAAGGCATTGATTATAGATGACCCTGAAAAGATAGGAGATATACTACAGTGCCAAGATGGAGAGAACTAAAGAGGTTTTGTGATAGAGACGGCTGGGGGTTATAGTGAACGACAAAATAATTTGTCGTTCACTATAATTTACGTTATGCATATAGCAGGTTTAAAATGGCAGAGGTGGAAATTTTCAAAAATCGTCCGTCTCGTGGTGGCAGAGTAATGCCGGTAGAAGCAAGTGACTTTGCAGCTAAAAGTGCACTGTTTCTTCCGAAAGAAGCGCAGTACGATTATTTATTAAATCTTCCGGATGATATTGCATCTGCGGGGTTAGTGAATAGAGACGGACAGACAATGACCAGCCTTGGTGAAGTAGTTAATAACGCAATGGTACTGATAGAAGAACAAAGCGAACAGCTTACAGGCGTATTGCCTAAAAGCTATACTGATTTTTCGGACGAGCTTTTATCAGAGCTTCTTCGTATTTTTAACAACAATGCACTTGATGAAGTTGGCGGTGATATTATTGGGCGTATCTATGAATACTTCCTTAATATTTGTATCGATTGGAATTACCATATCCAGGAAGCAAACTGCAAAAAACTGCGTCTGTTTTAAGCCCATGCCATCCAATAGCGTTACAATCTGTGTAACATAGGCCTTATCTTTTGATGAGTGACTTATAAATATCTTGGGAATTTTATCTACCATAGTTTTCTGCTCCTTAATTTCCTGACTTTTTTCCAACCCGTCCGGGTAATATTTGCCGATATTCTTGCGGATAGCTTTCAGTTTTCCCTTAATTTCTGAAAAAATCTGCTTATCATTCCATCCGTTCATGCTCTTGTTAAAATCAGTCAATGTTTCCCATACAAAATGATCTTTGGTACGGTCATGAATATCTCGAAGTTCAAGATGTACTTCTTGAAACCAATCCTAAAATGTTTGAACATCGTATATAGTATCAACTGTGGGCATACCGTTCCTACCGACTGTATGAAACAGTTTCTCTATCTCATCTATTGAAGCAATCAGAGTAAGTAAATCTTGTTTCATTAACATCACCCCTATTCCACACCAAGAGCCTTAAATACAGCATCCACGGCACTACTGTAAAAAATCAGGTTAAAGCATCCGATCAGTTCTGATGGAACTGCGCCGATGTCCGCTGCCGAGGTGATTGGTAGCAGCACTTTCTTTGCACCACTATCCAGACAGACTTGCAGACAATTTGCCAGTTCGTCTACCTTGAGCATCGTACCACTAATGCTGATTTCCCCCATTACTACTATGGAACTCAGCACAGGCTTTCCGATAGCAACAGAACACAACGCGATTAATGTGGGCAAGGCCAGCTTACCGGTCATACCAATTCCCTGCAAATCCTGATAGTTGATGATGTAGTCCTTTGTGGTAGTGCTGATTGCACCGCTGATCCGATTTCCGTTTGCTTTCAAAAAGTTAAAAGCAGTGTTAGAAGATTCCTTCGCTTCGCGATCGGAGCCTATGCCTGTACGCTCAAACTTGCCATTTCCAGGTAGCATCTGCGATTCCAAGCGGAACACACCAATCATACCAGACTTTCCCTGGCTGACGGTATAAACCTGTCCGGGATTACACATTCCTTCCGGGATCAGTTTTCCGCCGCCCTGCTCCGGCACAGAAACATACTGCTCCTCAAAAGTTTCATTGTCAATGTAAGAAAAATTCACATCGTAGAACTCCATGCCGCCGAGTTTTTTCAACTGTTCTTTAACGCGGCGGCGCATTTCCAACGCAAACCGTAGAATCTCTTCCAGTTGTTCTTTGGTGAACTCACCATTAGGGTAAAGCAATTTCAAGAAGCCGCCGACCATCTTACGAACAGCGATCGTATCGCGCTGATTCAAGTTCTTTCCAAGATGATAATACTTATCCAGGGCATCACCATGTTGTTCCTTGCGGAGTTCCCTCATAAACTCTGCGAGGTAATCTGTGATGAACCCATAATCATCTGTAAAGTGTTCCGGGCGAAATTTCGGAATTTCCCATCCAGGTATGTAGCAATGCATTCGGTCGAGAAACGCCGTGTCAGTTCCCATTTCAGGTGGGAACGGGTCAAAAAGACTGGACGTTTTGAGCAGAACATCCACACTCTGATTGATGTTGCCTACGAATACCATTGACGCAGAAGCCGCCTTTTCTTCCTTGCCTCGGGCAAAGGAGCCGGATGCCATGTAGTCCTTCATGATCTGGATGCCATCTTTGTCCTTGAAATTGATGCCCGCAACTTCGTCAAAGGCTACACAGTCCCACAAGCCTACCAAGCCAACAGTCTTTCTTCCCATGTTATAAAACAGATTAGCGACCGTGGTCTGACCGCCGGATACCAGTATGCTGTTTGGAGAAATCTCCTTAAACAGGTGTGACTTGCCGGTGCTGCGCGGTCCCAATTCGCAGAGATTGAAGTTGTTCTCCACAAGTGGGATCATGCGGGCAAGCAACAACCATTTTTCCCGCTCTTGCAGGGCATCAGGCTCCATACCGATGGAACGGAGAAGAACATCGATCCATTCTTCTTTTGTGAAAGCTTTTCTTCCCTGTTTGAGTTCTGCAATGTCAACATGAGGCATCTGGATGGGGGTCAGCTTCCGAATGCGTATCGGAGTACCGTTCTTTATATCCTCTTCGATATATTCGTAATCAAGCTGCACAATGCACCAAATACCGCCGCAGAGCAGACGATCGTACTTCTCCGGGTATTCATCGGCGACAGGTATATTTTTCAAACCGAGGTTGGAGAATTCTGCCTCGTAGATATTCTTCTTGATATTCAGACTGACGGTTATCTTGTCGATAACAGTGTGACTGCCTTTAGAGCGCAACACCGACAAAATTTTCTGTGCCTCATCTGGGCGGACAAAGTTGTCAGCCAAAATATGTTTTACATTCGCCACACCTGCCTCAATTACAGCTTCATCATCGGAACTGCAATACTGACCGAGAAGAAACTCAAGAACATACACCGGTACATTTGCGCCCTCTTTGATCTTCTTTGTCAGGTCTTTGCGGACAATCTTTCCGTCAAAGTGTTGGCGAAGTTTCAATTTGATGATTTCACGGGTACTGGCATCACCATCAAAAATCTGATCCATATTTTCCCTCCGCATTGTTTTAGCTGAAGAAGTCAAACTCATCTATCGCAAAAGCGATATCAATCTGAAACTCTTCACGGGATACTGGCAAACCATCCTCATCTGCAATGGTGAGGTAATAGGTTTCTGTATTGCTGTATTTCAACGATTTCAAATTGAAGCTGCAACGGAATGTGCGTTCCTGGACATTATCGCTTATCTTGTCTGCAATAATGCGGGAGGTATCGCTGATGACCTTTCCAGAACTATCTGTAAAATACAACTGATAAACAGCCGCCTCGCGGTTTGCCGCCACCGCCTCTTTCTGATAAAAGCTCAGCGAGAAGATCATGTTGCTGATTTTGTGGCTTGCGGACAGTAGGCTTACCGTGACAGGTTTGGTGTCATACTTGCTTCTGTTGCGTTTATATTCCTTAGAGTCATTACGCAGGAAGTGGTATTCAATAACCGGTACGACCAGTTCCTGTAGGCTGATACCGCCATGCACAAAATTTAAGCTGCCGCCCTTCATCTTGATCCGGCTGCTTTCTCTTGGGGTGAACGCGCCATATTCTGCCTCTCCGCCCAGGAATTTTACCGGGAGCAGATATTTTGGCGGCATCCCTTTCTGCATGATGAGATAGCGTCTGCCAATCTCAATATCCTGTTCACTTTCCGTGGTCTTGTCCACTTTTTCATCCTCGTTCAGGGGGCTATAAGTATATAGAAAACCATGGTCGGAGGTAATGAGAATATTCGCTCCTCCGAATTCATTTGTGATAATGCGTACAACATTTTTTAATTCGTCAATCGCCTCATCACATGCTCCGAAGATAGGCTTATCAAGATGCCCTGCCTCATCAATAGTGTCGTGATAGATGTACACAACATCCATGCCCTTCACCAGGGCTTGCCGATCGGCACGTTTCATCCCAATGATATCTTTGTATTTTAGTGCAACGCTTTTTTCATTCGCATTCTTCAGTAACCTGTCTCTGTTGTTTGCATCTGTAGGCTGCCCGTCTGCAAGCACAGCCAGCCGATCGATTTTTCCAGATTTAAGTTCGACCGAAAGCTTTTTATGGGGCAGGAGCGCCGCCATCCCAAACTTCGTAATGGTCGGGAAGATCCCCTGCATGGAGTTGATACGAACCTGACTCTGGGTTTCCCGTTGGAGAGTTTCTGCAAGCTCAACGGCTACTTCATAGCGCATGGCATCGGATATGACCACATAGGCCTTAGAATCGGAAGATGCAATTTTGCTTCGATAAAAATCCGTCTGTTGTGGTATTTCAAGAATCCTGCCGTATTCGCACAGATCATTGGCACAGGCATCTGACCAGTTGTTGCCGAGTTGTCCAAGAAACCAGTTTGAATACAAGCCTTCGGCTTTTTCCATGACAGTAGCGAACAAGTCGGATAGCTCCGCACGATAGGTCTTGAGGCTTGCCGCATAACTTTTGTGAAACCTGCGGTAATAGGTATCCATGATGTAATAGGTAGAGGTGTATTCTCCCCATACCTTTTTCGGCTCCACTGTATGGAAACCGGCAGAGTGCATTTTATAAAACGCCTGCATATTGGAAACCTGGAGAATGCTGTCATAGAAGTTCTTCACTTCCTCGTACCAAACGCAAGTGCGCCGTTTTTCCACGGTTCGGTTAATAACATCCACATCAATAATGTGGTCGCCGATTTCCTTCATCAGTTTAACGAGTATAACTTCATTGATGCATGGGAACACCTCGGTGTCAACTAAGTCATCCACCATTAACTTCATAAACCTTTGAGGTAGCCTTGCCTCTGACTCCACATACTCTGCGATCTTATAAAGTGTCTGGTCATCATTACTGTGCAGCCAGTCCGAAACGAAGTCATAGCAATATGCCTGATGCGCTGCTGAAATAAAGCTGTCCAGTCCCACAAGAAACTCCTGCCTCATGGTGCGGGTAGCCGCTGTGAGCAGAATGTGCATAGCAAACCTGCCAAGATCAACATCAGGCTCGTGATAGCCTGTACCTTGCGCCACCATGCGCCAGAACGCCTCATCAATTTCATAATTCACAAAGTCCTGATATACGCTGTTGCTGTTGATAGAAAGGCCGCCTTTCAGAACAGCCTTGATGATATGATCCGGTTTTGCGTCTTTCAGTCCCGCAAGCGCACCCATTACCGCCGTCTGTAGATGTGCGGGTGTGGTGGGAATGTTTGCCTGCATCGTTATCCACCTGCGGCGCTCCTTGGCGTTAAAAAATTTACGGTATGACTTGACCCTTTTACGGAGTCCCGGCGTCTGTGGGATGCCCATCTCATCCATCCATATGGAAACAAGATCGGCGTGGAATTCCTCGCTGTACAGTTCGATATCCAAGAGCCAGTTATCTTCCTGAGACTCATAGGAAATGGGGCAGTACACGAGATAATTGCTGGAGGTATCATCAACACAGAGAAGTTTCTTTGTTGAAAAGAAGTTTGTTCCTGTGAGTGCCACGATTTTTGCGTTTGTCAGCGTGATCTCCGAAATCTTATCCGCAAACTCTCCGTCTTCATCATGCCATATGATGATGCGGCGCTTGTAGAATTCCGGCAGAGGCGTGGCAAAGCGCCTATCCAGATCTTGAAGTATGATATCCATGTCCATGCTTACCATTTTTGAAATCTCCTTAGCCCTTTTGCGGAAGACGTGTGGCGGCCTGTGTTTTACAAACCGCAAGTTAGTTGTAAATTGGTTGTAAGTATCTATTGGCATAACTCATATTGCTTTGGAAGAATTCGATTGGTTGCAATCTAAAAGCAATCAGAAGCAATTATTGCTTCAGTCAAAAGCAATTCATACGCCTCAATCTATCGTATGCCAACGAGCATTATTGGTTTTCCCTTTGCAAAAAACTTTCCCTTCATCCCGCAACTCGCGCAATAAAGTCTGTATTTGGCTTCTGCTGTGTCCAGGAAGAACCTGATACAACTCTTTAAGCGGTGTGCCGCTTTTTCCGTTGCTCCGAATATGCTTCAAAAGCAATTCTTTATTGGTATCCCGATCCAGGCCTACACGTCGCGTATGAACGCCAGTCTGACCTGTTGCAGCATATAGGCTTCGAGCCAAAACATATTTATTTCGGCCGGTGTGTTCTACGATCCCCATATCAGTAAGGCGCTTGAGCCGAGACCGTACTTTATCCGTCAGCGGTTTTTGGTGATAGAGAGCGTCAATTGCCAGAAAATCGTCTGTGGATAGAGATTCCATACGCTCATCACCGATTCGGTTGATAACCGAAAGCATCGCTTTGTCGATGATCAGGCCATTGAGCGTAACGCTGACAAAATAATCATCTGTGCCGGTGAAATCGGGTAGGGGCTTTGCCTCCTGAACACTCAACTCATACATTAGATTCATGCCCTGTCCGGAGCGTTCCACCATACCACACAAGGAAAGCATTTCCGCAATGCGACGGTTGCGCGGAGCCTGTCGGTCCAGTATATTGTCGAGCGAGATACCCAATGGAAAGCCACCGGGACTCTCGACTACAAGCCTGTCGCGGTACTGGCGAACAAACACATTGCCGCTCAACTGATAATTTCGATGGCTCACGGCGTTCAGAATAGCCTCTCGGACAACACGCTCGTTGAATGTTGAGATGTCAAATACGAAAAATCCCTCTTGATAATGTTGTTTGTCATTTCGCAAATTGACAAGTTTCCATATGCGATCATAACAAGCGAAAAAGCCTATCCTGAACTCTTCCCGCTGGTTCGCCGGGCCGGATACCTCAGAGGATCGGTATTCAAAAACGATCTCCGCCTGGGGCAAATACTTAGCAAGAGCAGCCTTTTTGCCAAATAGGATCAGAGCAGCATAAGTCACGCCGTCATCGGTGATTGCACCACAATCATGGAGAAGCTGCTCCTTTGAGAGTGTGGCGAGCTGCTTTTTTCCGCTTTTTTCAATCCAGTTGGCGCGGAAATTCTCAATGGCCGTTTCATCAAGGTCATCAACCGCTGCACCGGCGCATACTGTTCCGGAAAAATCGATGCCGATCTCCTCGTATATCCTGCGGCGCATATCCTCTGGCATGGGTTTCAGTGTATCGCCTTCATAGATCCATGCTACACCCTCACATTGGACAGGAAGTCCAACAGGGCGCCTTTTTACATCGAAAACCAGCACCCTTTTTCCGTTGTGATCGAACAGTTGAAAGTCAACATTTACTTTCAGTTTGTCGATCAGCCCCATGCGTGTCCGCTCTGGCTGGTCAAATGCTGCACTACCTACTACGCTGCGAGGCCTTTTATCCGTTATGCCGAATACCAGCTTACCGCCGCCATCGTTTGCCAAAGCACAACAGCATTTAGCCGCTTCACCAAAGTCAAAGCGGTTCTTTGCTTCCTTAAACTGTATATTCTCCCCCTCTTTGGCTTCCAGAAGTTCTTCAACAGTATTATGATCCGGCATGGCCTACACCTCCTATGGTACAGCAAATGTGTTTACTTGATTTTTGTCAAAACATCCTGAAATATTGCATAGTTCTTCTTCACACCGTCATCCAGATCGATTTTAATCATCTGATCGGCGAGGTGATGAATTTTTTCTTCGTATTCCCTGATTTCCGCGGCCTGTGCCTGGAGTGCGGCAAGGCGTTTGTTCAGCTTCACCCGATCGGAGGTAGACACACCGCCCGTGCGCTGTTCCAAATCGGCAATCGTCGTGCGGTAGCGGGCCTGCTGCTCGTGAACATAGTCGGTACGGATACGGGCAACGGTGTCCGGCTGATAGCGGTGCAGATAGACAAGGCACTTAAACCCGTTCTTTTTACCGGAATCGAACAGCCAGTAGATGGGCCGCTTCTGATAAATTTTGCAATGGTCGGCATAAAAATCGCCCAGGAAATATTTGCGGATGACCTCGCGGGGGGAACCTTTGCCTCCAAGGGCGTCCGCGATGAACTTCAGGTTTTCTTCCAGAGTTTCCTTGCCGTAGACGGTCTTCACCCACTCAACAAACCGACCCATGATATCGTCCTCGAAATAGTCATCGTCGCAGATGGGGAGGATGGCATCCTTGTCAGGCTGGAAAGTGGCATATTTAGTCGCGTCCCACTCGCCGCCCGCATAGGCCAGACCCTCCACATCCAGGGAGTAGCGCCCGAACAAACAGCCCACGGCGTAGGAGATCAGGCTGCGGATGTCCCGGCCCAAATCGGCCTTGCGGACGGTCACGTCCTTGTCCTCCACCTCCGGGGTCAACTCGTTCTGCAAGCCGTAGATGTCGATGAAAATACGGTTGAGTTCCTCCTCGTTGGCCTTGAGCTGCTGAAAGCGGTCATTACACACTTGTTCCCAACGGCGATAGGCATCAGCCAGGTTGTTCATGACAAGAAAGCCACTATTTTCTTCTTGGCTGATTCGTTCCGGGCTCAATGCGGCATAAGTCACCAGCGGATGGCGGGTGAAGTCCCAAGAGGTTTCAAAAGCATCCCAATCATTTTTGCACAGTTCAATGTTTTCATTCACAAGATTGCTCACATAATCTCTAAGGTTAGACTTAATTACAAGTGGTATCTGAGCAACTATTTCTGCTCCCGTATTGATTGTGGGATTCATTGCATTGATGAGCATTTCAAAAGCATTGCTGTTCAAATACCCTAATATATATGCGACATTCTCGCTATTTTTAACAAATAAACTTGCAGCTGCATGATCGAAAACAAATCCGTTTCCATAGTATCGCCCATTGAATTTGTTTGATGATAACACAGACCAAGTTATCCCTTCTTGAAAGAAGGCATACTGATAAGTGCTTCCGTTTCTGTGAAATTTAGGCGATTTGCTCCACATGGCTACATACTCGTTATTGCCATACCATTTTCTAAAATAGCCACCCTTATTACAGGGAGCATAGAAAACTTCTGCATCGGAAAATTCAGAATTACTTTTTGCATTAAAACATATCTCTGATGCAACGACTTCGTGCCAAAATTTCAGATATTTATCATTGTCGCCAGTAATAAATCCATAGCAAGCATCTGCGTAATTGGCTATTATTTCTCCCTCAAATAGTTTAAGTGTTGACTCGCCAAGCCAGTAGGCAATTTGCATTCCGTCTATGTGTAAATACTCACTCTGCTTAATTGTATATGTTTTCGCTGTAGATAAAAACGCTTCCTCCTTGCTGTCTTGGTTCAGAAAATCTACCAGACGTTTGTAGTGACCCTTATAATCAATCAGCGAATTATTCAGTATAACAAAAGTCGTTGTCTGTACAACTTCTCCGCTAATTTCTTCAAATGCTCGCGTTCCAAGATGAGCCATGTTTATAAGCACTTTTTTTAATATATCTGTTCTTAATTCTTTAAAACTATCTAAGAACATCCACGCATGTTGCGTTATCATTGCCTGAAGGCCATTGGGATGAAGCATTATCCCGATTCGTTCAATAAAGACGGCAAATAGATCGGACTTCGTCTTTGGAAAATTTTGTTTTGTGTATTCTCCCAAACTGGAGTTCATGCGCTTGGCACCCATATACGGTGGATTTGTACACACCACATGATACTTCTGCGTTAGTGCAATCGCGATTTTTGCCAATTCAGGGATAATGTCCTTGATAGCGTCATACCACAGTAGCAGCCCGACATTCTCAGCGGTCTGTGATGCAGTCAATTCCCACGCTTCGATAAATCCGGCGTAATCACGCTGCTCCAGTTGGAGAATAGCGCCATACTCCTTGGCATCTCGGAAAGAATCTATCAAATAGTTCAGTGTTTCTTGATGCTCTTTGGACAGAAGGAAATCGCCCATATCAAACGGGAATGCCCCGCCGATCCAGTTGCTCTCCTGAATCGCATATACATTCGGCTGAACCGGGTGGGCGAAAAAACGCCGGTCATACTGCCGGGCCTTCATCATAACAGCAAAGTAGGCCAGCTGCGCCGCCCGGCCGTCGATGTCCAGCCCCCACAGGTTTTTCACCACGATGCTGTTCACTGCCTCCCGGGCGGTGTGGCCGTAGTCCTCGTAGATCTGCACCAGCACATCGAACAGATAGCACAGGATATGCCCGGAACCCATGCAGGGGTCGATGCACCTGATGTCTTCTGGTGTCAAGGCAGCATATTCCCTGCGGATGGCGTCAAGCTGCGCCTGCACTTCGGCTTCCTGCTCCGCCTCGTCCAGATAGTATTTCCACTCAGATTTCAGTGCGTCATTGGGATGCCCTTCCAGCCACAGACGGCCCAGGCTGTTTTCCACCATATAGCAGACAATCCAGTCTGGGGTAAAAAGCTGGGTGGCGGCGGGAATGTTTTCCTTGGTAATTTTGATGTTCTTTTTCAGGTCGGCAAACACCTTGTCTTTCGGCTCGGTGTTATAATATTGGTACAGCCAGCCGATGATCTGTACCTGGTCCCGCCAGTCCTCCTCCGGAATCAGGACGATCATCTGGTGGAGGACGCTGCCTTCCCGCAGCAGATAGTCCGGCAGAAGAAGCTCCGTGTCATCGACAATGCGCTGGAACATCTTCGGCAGTATAGGAGACAGGGCGTTGCACTGGGTGACAAGGAGATACTTGAACAGCTCCTCGTCCTGGTTGGCGCTTTTCAACTCATAGACCTTATCCATACTCAGACCGTCCAAATCGAGATGGATGGCCTCGGACAGAATTTGCGGCTTGAACTCGCCGGCATCGTTGGTAAATACCCGCACATAGGAGGGCAGATAGCCGTTTACCTCCATGAAGCGGAGGGCAGCAAAACGGTTGAACCAGGTATAGGCGACTTCTTCTATTATCTGCTCATATCCATGCTCGTTTACCTTGCGGATGAGCGCTTTGCGTTGCTTCTTCTCGGCATCGGTCAAAAGCCGTCCGTTCACGCTGTCCGCATTGGGGTCGGCTTTGCCGTCCGCCGTGATCCCATATTGTAACGCTTTCTGGGAGACGCGCTCGATGAGTTCGCGCCTTGCCCAGACTGCGTATTTTTTGATCGCGTTTTTATCCATTACACACTATCCTCCGAAGCGCCTCTTCAGCTATTATGAATCATTTCTGCGATTTCTGTGGCGATTTCTTCGACGGTTTCTTGACTTGTATTCCTGGCCACCTTATCCGCCAAAGAAGGGCTATAGTCGATAACCTCTTGTTTAGTTATATCGTGCCATATGGGTAAAAGTATTTGTTGTCCAGAGACAGCTTTTGTCATCAATCCATCCAGTTCATAGTTTATCCATCCCTTTTTTATAAAGGGCCGTGAAATAACAACAATACCAAAACGGCTTTTAGATAAACCCTGATCTATCTTCCGTCTAAGGCTATCACCAATTTTTAATTCAAATTCATCATACCATACCGTTATGCCGTTGTTACGCAATGCATTTGCGAGTGGACGAACAACCGCATCTTTATCTTCAGATGCATGAGAAATGAACACGTCATATTCCTTGCTCAAATCAGAAGTTTCAACATACAAATTGGGTTCTTGGGCTAAGGGAACTCTTTCTTTTGCAACAGGAAGTATCCCCGGCAACACTTGTACACCATGACGCAGACTTCCAGCATAGCCGCCAAGATCAATTGTCACATACCAATGAGCAGAATGTGGAACAGGAATCTTAAATGGGCTTTGCTTAACATAACCACCATAGTACCGATGACGCTTACCATTCTTGTAATTGGCAAAATTCGATGAATCCATTAATTTGACATTAGCCGCTTTTGTAAGGGTAACCTCTACAATTTTGCCACTGCTTACTTGTCCTAAATCATAATATGAAAAATTCATTGAATACCTCTCTAATTCAACCTAATCCCGTCACAGCCGTTTAAAAGCTGTTTCATCTGTGTGCGAATTCTCTCCACATAAGTATCAATGTCAGCCTCAGACTCCAATGTCTTTGCCGGGAACATTGCCTGCCGGTGAATGGTTTTGATAACTTTCTTCGGAACCAGCGTTGGGGTCTGCCCGCCTGTCGGAGGCGGTGTAACGACAGGCGGACGCCGGAGGGCTTCCATGCGTTCGCAGGTCTCGTCCTTATACTGCCACATGGGAGGCACAAGGCCGTCCAGGAGCGCCAACACCTTGATTTCGGCAATCTGTTCCTTCTTCTGGGCGAAAAAGATATCTGCCTTATTGGAGATTGCCCGTGCGTTTTCGTTGTCACCGGCCGCCGTATGGATTTCCTCCATACACTGACGCACGATTTCAAGAAGCTCAGTGCGCTTTGCCTCAAGCATAGCGCCGTGTTTTTTCTCCACTATTGCCATCAGACCATTCAGCTCGGGAATACGGCTATAGTTGAAACTGCCGTTTGTGGGCATCATCGTAATCAGGCGGACAGTGTTGAGCGCCTTGTTTGCTTCTTCATCCTTGGCAATATAATCGAGATCGACACGCAGGTCGGCTTCGTATTTCACAGCGGAATCGAACAGCAATACCTGATTTTTGAAGAAACTCTCCACATTCTGCATCTTGTCCTTCAGCGCGTAGAGGTCATCTTCTTTCTTGATGACTCGGTCAATGAGCGCCGTGTTGTCCCTCTGCTGGGAGAGGATATCTTTCATCGCGCAGGCCGCAGAGGAAACCAGCCCCTTGTCCGGGTATTTATGCCCTTCATAGCGGGTCAGCAGTTCCTCATAATGCCGCTGCTCACCGGTGAATCTTACCACGATATGAGCAATCAGCCCGTCCTCGTCCTCCGGCACGTCCATTTCATCGAAATAGTCACGCAGGAACTCCCTGACTTCACGGATTTTCTGAATGGATACGACCTGCCTCTTGGAGATGGAGGTTCTGCCAATCTCGCTTTTTTTGCGGAGCATATCCGGGAGCTTCGGGTCCGTTGGCTGAATGGTTGTTCCGCCATATTTGATGGTGACCTTCTGGTCGTGGATCAGCTGCGCGACCACTGCGGCAATGTCGATTTCCCTCCACCCGTAGGGAATGGCCTGATAACGACTTTGCACATCCGCCATAGAAGTTGGTAAGTTGCGGGTATGCTGCATTTCAAGGTATTCTTCCACCTTTGCCGCTGCGTCACGGTTCGGTTCCGTACCAGGAAGCATATCCGACCCGCCTGTTAAAATGGCCACGATATCCGCATCCGTCTCTGCGTTCTTGCGGATGAGGTTCAGTTCTCTGTACACATGGGTCACAAGATATTCCAGGGCCTGGTCAAGTTTGCTTTTGGCATCGCCGCTCTTGATCTCAATATGCTCTCCATCCACATAGAAGTCGGCTGTTTCGATTGCTTTCTTCAACTCCTCGGCGGCAGTCAGTTCAAATTTTCCCGCCTCCTCCTGGTGGTCACGGATAATATCCTGCACGGATTTCGGAAGCTGTGCCACATTTCGCTGTTTCACATATTTACGGATTTTCATTGCATTTTCCAGCGATTCATAATAAGGTGTATCGGAAAGCACAACAACTGCCTGCCCGGAGGACTCCGTCATCAGCCGGAGCTCAGACTTTTCCACAGTATCCGTGGCCACGGTAAGGATACGCAGACGCATTCCGCCGGTGGCCGCGCCGACGGTCATGGTATCGACCATCTGGTCAAAGGCAAAGTCGTACTTGCCATGTCTGTATTTCTTAGTAGTGTAGATATCGCCGAAGATCATGTGGCCGATGCGTTCCACGATGGAAGAGGTATCCACGGTTGTATTTCTGTAAATCTCGCGCTGGATATCCTGTTCCTCGTCCGTGAGAAAGTGGTAGACTTCACCCGTGCGTCCGATATAGTTCTGGCTCATCAATCGGTCAAGACTGTCGCGCACCTGGGAGCGCTGTATAATCTTATCCAAGCGGATATCATCAGCCATAAGGATCACAATGTTATCAAGGTTCGCTTTTACATCGTCGACATAGCGCACGAGGTAGAGGAGCTTCAATACATCCACATCCTGCGGCTCAATTCCATTTCCGTCTGTGGCTGCACGTTCGCAGCGCTCAATCACGCGGCGGATGGAACTATCCAGGAAGGTATGTACCGTATCGTAGAAGAGATAAAACGGCGCAAGCGCATACTCGTCCTTGTCTTTAATTTTCTGAGCCGCCTCCTGGAACCCGGAAAGCATGGAACGCTCACCACCGGAGAGGTGCTTGCCGGAGTTTCCGTGCTTACGGATTTCCGCAAAGACCTTTTGCATCAGGATGAACTGATACGGCACAAAGGGGAAGTTCCGAACAAATTCACCCGCGCCGCCAAATCCCTTGATATCGAGGATGGCATCGGTAAAGCTGAACAGGTTGCGCAGTACAGAGTCGTTTGCTGCATAGATCTGCTCCAGATCTCTTTCGGCCTCCGGTGTTTTCAGAAGGATGCGCTTCTGAATGACTTCATCCGCAGAGGCGGAAGAGAGGGACAGCCTCGTCTTAAAACGCGCCTGAATACGGGAAAACTCATTCTCGCGGGCTTTGATAATTTCGTCAATGGCTTCCTGACCGGTGCAGACGACCCATACCTTGCCTTCGCATTCGCTGCCAATCTTTTCAACAAGGGACTGGAGATTGATCAGCAAGTCGGTATCACCGCCGACATACTGCCCAACCTCATCCGCCATAAACAGCAGGCGGAAGCCCGCAGGCTGGGCGTCCACATACTCTTTGATTTCGGAAACGAGCTGGGCAATGGAAGTCTCCACAGTTTCCGTTCCGTTAAACCAGTTCTTCGCGGCGCTCTCGCTCATGCCAAGAACCTGCTGCAAAGTCTCTACAACATCATCCTCAAAGAATGCAAAGGCATCGCGGGACTGGAACCAGGATGCGCCATTTTTCTCCTCGAATACACGATGGAACTCCTCAGTCTTGCCTTTCCCCGCAATGAACTGCTCCAGTTTTGCAACCTTCAGATTCTCGCCGTAAAATCCGAGGTAGTTATAGAACATCTTTGCAAACACACGGAGGACAGCCGTTTTGTCCTTATTGATAGAACCCTCGATATCAATATTGAACAGAATGGTATCGGTTCTACTCTTGGTGGCGCTGTCGATCAGCATAAAGGTGGCGGGATCATCGGAAAACTTCTTCCGGAATCGCTCCACGGTTCGCTCTCCCTGAACTTCCTTGTTTTCCAGAAGATAGGACAGCATTTTCAGGAAGTGAGATTTGCCGCTTCCAAAAAAACCGGAAATCCAGACACCGATATCAGCCGTCTTTACCTGAAAGGAGTCACCATAATTATTGAAGAAGGTAATAAAGTGCTTCTTCAGTTCCCTTGTAATGACATATTCATTCAATTCCTGTACGAGAACATCGCTCGCGTCCTGGTCAACTTTAACGACACCATTGATTTTACGGTTGATGTCCTCTTGGAACATTCTTTCAATTCTCATGATACGGCTCCTCTTTATACGATATTGAAGGCTCTGTAATATGGATTGGGCTTTAGCCTGTCAAACAGTTTCACATAACGGCCATCGAATGTGCCTGGATACATGACAAGTATCGGGACATCCGAAAAGTGCGGCTGCATAGCGTCAAGCAGGGAGTGGACGCGGATAAACGGGAAGGCTTCTCCGATGCCTGTGATCAGGATCACATCCCCCGGCCTATGCGGTCCATACTGCATCTTTCCGATGAACGCCGTATTGTTTGCCATGCGTATCATTTGATCCAGAATAAACTGCTTTCCCTTTTTCTCCTCCTGCGCGGGAATCCTTTCTGTGATGCGCTTGTCATCGCAGATGGAAAGGAACACTTTATAGAGGTTATATTCAATGAGATGGCATGAAAGGCTCTGGTCGGTCACCAGCTTTTCCGTGAAATGCCGAACTGTCATCTCGTTTTTCGGGTCATAGCAGAAGATACGAATATTGACCTCATTAGACAGTCCTTTCCCCTCAAGGAACTCTCGGCTTTGTATCAGGCCTCGAAGTGCGTCGAGGCGTTCGTTCATATCGCCCATTTCCAAATTCTCCTCATGTCAAACAGTTGAATGCCGGGAGTGCAATTTCCTGTCCATCCTCACGGATCGCATTTTCAAGCAGCGAACTGATCAGCACCGGATTCAGATGGGTTGCATCTACGCTATCCAGGTATTCATTCTCTACTAATATCTTTGTCAGTACTTGCCGCACTTTGGTAATAGTTGAGTTGCTCCATGTAGCTACCCAATTATCCTGTTCCTGCAAACGCATAAAAAATGCGTTCAGATCCATCCGGCTAAAAGAACCGTCTAATTTCTGATATTTATCCCCGATGACTGTCAACATAAAATCCCATACCAAACGATATTGACACATCATGGCATACAAGCAAATTTGCTTTGCGATACTGCTCGGCTGTGTGGCGATGGCAGAAATCAGCGTATTGTCCTTCAGTACCTCAAGCCTTCGTATACAGGCAAGTGCCATTTTACGAACGGATTTCTCTGTAGGATATTGGAACAGATTTTCTGAAAAGATCCGTTCCACTACATGATCCTTATCCAGGCCCTCATTTAAGAGTTTTGCTGTTATGCGCATTTCATAGAAAAGAAATTGTTCTCTGGTGATGGCGGCATTATATGGACTGGTTTGTTTCAATGCCTTGTCTGCTTTTTGCGGCATTACTTACCTCCTGGATGTGGCAATTCAGTTTTGTTCTCTCGCTTATCTTCATTCGAAACAGGCACAGTTTCTATTATTTCGTTAATATTGCAGTTCAGTGCTTCGCAGATTTTTAGAAGGACATCTGTAGTTAGATTCTCACCTTTTCCGAGTTTTGCAAGAGAAGCGGTGCTGATGCCGCTTATCTCGCGAAGCTCTTTTTTTGACATTTCGCGCTGTGCAAGTAATACCCACAGGGGTCTATAACTGATACGCATACGCACCTCCATCAGTTTATATTGATTATTCTTTTAGCTGTCCATCGGTTATTTTTATTCCCTGCATTTCCGCCGTTTTCTTTGCCCATGACCAGCCGAAAAGTTCTCCACCGTTTTCATGTAGTTTGATAACTGTAGTAGCCTATATAATATCCTGTGTCGTCTGTGTAAAAGCATCTTTCTTATCGAAAACCACAAATATCTGTTTTGGACTGCTTTGGTACAACTGAAAAATCTTATCAATCGGATAAGCACCAAACAGTTTTTCGAGAGCAATAATGGCATCTCCCTGTTTTTCACCGCCGTTGGCAAGAGGCATTTTTTTTGTGTGTTGCCACATCAAGGAACCCCGCAATCTGTGATGCCAGTTCAGAAATGTCGTTCTGACCAGAGTAATACCCACGATAGGTGCGGGGTAAAGTGTCCTCAACGGGATTGTCTTCTGTTTCAGGCAAATAGATTTCCTTGAACAGTTCCTGTGCAAAGTCTTCGGCCTTTCTACTTTTACGATATTTAGTAGCAAGAAGTTGGGCGAAAATTTTGAATTCTGTAGCTGCCAACAGAAACATCTCCTTTCCCCGTGGATATGTACGGTTATGTACACTCTGGATCGGCAAAACTCCCGATTTTTTATATACTCAAGACACAAGAGACGGATGGCCTGCCTTCATACACAATTAAACAATTTTATTATAGCACTTCATAGCACGATGATCAAGATATAATATGCCATCGCAAATTTATAATTTGCATTTCTCTTGAAGCTTTCCCCAAAATATATCTACGAGCCTAATTACGTATAACGGTACGAGGATACAAATATTGGACTTGTCGCTAAAGTCATCGACAAGGGCAATATGAGGTAGCCTTTTATCGCTATGCGTAATTTCGTATTTTGGCTGGCTATACTCATAAGATAGCCGGCCTCTATTTGTCTCTTGTGCTTTTCGCATATCAGGCGGAAAGGACAAGACAAATGAAAGACCTTATGTATTACGACACTTGCAGGAGCGGGAGGCGCATCCAGGAACTCCGCAAGGCCCATGAACCAGGAAGAACAGCGTTATATTCGTGAAGGTTTTGCCAGTGATGAGGAATTTTCACTTTACGATATGCTGTTCCGAGAGGATTTGAGAGAGAACGTAAATGCTTTATCTGATATGGTAAGGGACATATCAGATATTACGGCTGAGAATGTTTCTTTGAAGGTTTCTACTGCATGAATTTGCGATAACTCGCAAAAACTTTCAGTAAGAAAGAAGGATTTATTTGCAATAAAGGATTCAGGCGTTATTATATCCAGTCGGCTTATTGCGATTCCAGAGCAGGCAAAGGTGGAACAGGAGCAACGAGTCCGAACAATTGAGCAGGATTTTGTTTATCTAAGAGCGATATGAAATCTGTTTTGAATAAATCCGTTTACAAAGTGGCAGTTTTCTTCATGGAAAGGGAACTGCCATTTGCCTTATAAAGTTCAACTATATTTTTGCATAATACATAGTGATTTAATGAAGAAAGATTTTTAACAGTGGTTGTTTTTTTAGAATAGTAGAGTACAATATGGATAATGATAAAATTAAGATAAAATTTTGATAAGGAGTGAACGCTTATGTTACAGATTAGACCTGTTTCAGATTTAAGAAATAAGTTTCCTGATATTGAGAGAATTGTAAATGCGGGTGAACCCGTATATTTAACAAAAAACGGATATGGAGCAATGGTTGTACTTAGTCTTGAAGAGTATTCAAAGTTGACGGATGGTGTAGAAGTAGCATTGGATAAAGCAGATAGGTATGCGGCGGAAAACGATATAAGGATGAGCCATGAGGAAGTTTTTGGAGGACTACGGAGGAAAATGAATGTTCAGTAAAAAGTACAGATTGAGTTATCTGCCGCTTTTTTATAAGGATCTTGATGAAAAAGTAACCTATATTGCGGAGAAACTGAAGAATCCAAAAGCAGCAAATGACTTATTGGATAAGGTAGAGTCTGCTATCATGGAGAAAGAGACCATATCTGCGCAAATGTCAGCAGATATGGTCTCTTTGCTGACAGGAAGATTAATAAATGATCTTCCGTATGGAATCCGCAGAGAGATTATATTCCCTGGCCAGTTCCTCCGTAGAGCTTCCGGCCTGATATCTGGCTCGTATCTCCTCATTTCTCTTTTTATAATAAGCTCTGGCGCCGGAGGATTCTCCCCAGGGTTTCTTCTCTTGGATATTTGGAATATAGAGCGTTTTCCCGGAGATATATTGCTGCAGCTCCTTTAGCAGATGATCCGGCAGGATATCCTGCGCATTTTTATACTTCATTCAGAAATTCCTCTTCGCTTTGGTATTCATGGATGATTCCGCCGCCCACTGTGATGGCGCTGCGGATAAGCTGCTGAGCTTCTTCTGCCTTTTGGGCAATCAGGGAGAGGTTATCCGAGTCGTAGTATTTCATCAATTCCACCTTTTTGATCCCAAAATCTTCACATACGCTGTTTAGCTCATTTTGCAGATAGATGCCCCACATGTATACCTTCACAGCATCATTTGTCTGCACATAATGACGGATCCTCAGCCAGGTATAGACGAGCTCGCAGTACCAGTCAGCCAGATCCTGAAAATTGTGTTCGCTGGGTTCTTTGCATTTTTCCTCAGGTTCTTTTTCAGAAAGATAAGCCTGGATAAGGCGGAGCAACTGATAGCAGCCTTTTTTTTGAAGATTTTCATCCTTTTCCAGAAGGATTTGCATATAAAGGGTATCAAAGCCCTCGGGTACATCCTTCATGCCCTTCAGTTCCCCAAGCTGGTCGGTCTGGGAATGTTTAAAGTAGCTGTTGTTGGAGAAGGCAACTGCCCGTCCAAGATAGTCCAGAACATATCCGGCGCCCATCTTTACATCACTGCCGGAGGAAAAGAGCATTTCCAGATAGATACTTTTGGCCTGCCCATAGGCCTGCAGGGCTTGCAAGCGCATCTTGCCTTTGTCAGCAAGATTGTGTGCCAGCTCTTTTTGCAGTGTTTCAAAACGCTCCCGGTCTTTTTCAGTCCGGGCGTATAAGATGTCGGCATCTGCCAGACAGGTAATATTATATTCTTCTAAAGAGGCAAATTTCTCCAGCCTTTCCCAAGGGATGCCCCATATGTCGTAGCCTACGCCTTTCAGGATAAACGTCCGGGCAAAATCCTCCCCCTTTTTGGTGACGGGAACAAAGTAGCTGATGGCCCTGCGGCTCTCATCCATCCGTAACGTGGTGTGGGAAATCACTAATGCGATGTCATCCGCATAGCTTTCTCTGACGGTGTCAAGCACCCATTGTGTGACAAAATCATAACTCATAAAAATACCCTGCCTTTCTGCGGCCTGCCTTCTTCTGTCGCAGAGAAGTCTCTCCAAAGGAGAGCTGTTTAAGGAGGCAGGCGCTGTATATTTTTGATTGGATGGTAACGGGAATCTTCGAAGATTATAATTATTGTAGACGGGAAAAAGAAGGAAGGCAATGTAGAAAATGATTCCGCACTGTTCTTTCCCAGGTGTCCGTGAACAGTGACCAGAGCCTTCCCATAAAAAATACCTCTATTATTGTTTTTCCATTCAGATTTTATGCTGTCAGATCATGTCCCGGCCGCTTCTCTCTGCCGCGTAATCTCATACATCAGTATGGCGCCTGCGCAACTTACGTTAAAGGAGGATGCATAGGAATGCTCAGACATTGGTATGGTACACAGAATATCGCAGTACTCCTTAAAGGCCTTGTTTAATCCCATGGTTTCATTTCCCATCATGAGAAGCACAGGGCCGGATAAATCCGTATGGTAGATTGGATTTTCTTTATGAGCGGTGGTTCCAACGACCTTGAACCCGGGATATTGGGATTTTAAATCCGCCATGTATTGGTACAGCTTTTGATTATCCTCCACCCTTACAACCGGGAGATTAAAGAAGGAGCCCATAGCGGCCACCACCACATCCGGTTCATACAGATCCACGGCATGTCCGGTGATGATCAGCAGATCCGCGCCCATTGCATCACATGAACGGATCATGGTTCCCAGATTCCCTTTATTGGAGGGGCGGTCAAAGAGGACGATAAAGGGGGTGGCGGATAATTGGACATTTTCCAGGGAATCGTTTCTCATTTCTATTACAGCCATTAATTCCGAGGTATCCTCTTTTCCGCTCAGCTCCTTTAAAAGCATGGGAGTAAGGTTGTAATTTGTCTCTGTCTTCACTTTGCGGGTCATGTCCTTTGCCCAGTCGGATAAATGACTTTTATCATAGATCAAAGAACAGATATGCCAGCCGTTGTTTACAGCCTCGTTCAGACTCCGCACGCCTTCCACAAGAAACTGGTGGTATCGGTAGCGCTTATTTCTGTTGGTTTTCAGGACTTCAAATTTCTGGTAGTCATTATTTTTGCTGGTGAGTAAAAAGTTTTCTGTAAAAAAATAACCCTTTCGTATGGATTTATGGTATCTTTAAGTTGCTACACTAAA
>ERZ808046.484-NODE-484-length-33806-cov-10.613597_pt1 | contig 33806 bp, 31 predicted proteins | sample MGYA00380196_ERZ808046 | MGnify/ENA primary metagenome ERZ808046 (study PRJEB31490, sample SAMN06133421) | mouse gut metagenome | isolation source: Z6_2 | host: mice | place: China: Chengdu | collected 2015-05 ...
CCGGCGTCTATCTTTGTAAAGATGTCAATGGATGGAGATACGGGATTTGAGTGGAACCGGGTATTGGCCATGTCATTGATCTCCATCATCCCGTCCCTGGTGGTATTTTTCTTAGCCCAGGATTCTTTTATCGACGGCATTGCGGCCGGCGGTGTAAAGGGTTAACCTTACCAGGTCACAATCTGATCAATGGTCTGCCTCTGCTCAGTGGTGGAATGGGTAAGATAGATCCGGGTGGTTTCAATACTTTCATGCCCCATAAGGTCCGCCAGCAGTGAAATATCATTAAATTTTTTAAGGAAATTTTTCGCGAAACGGTGGCGGAAGGAGTGGGGATAGACCGTATCCGGATTAATGTTGTAGCGGACAGCCAAAACTTTTAAATAAGAATGAATCCAGCGGGGAGTCAGAGGCTTCCCGCTTTTATTGGTAAAAAGAAACCCGCTTTTCCTACCCTGAGAAGTATACCAGGGCAGAGCCTCTTTACAAAGCTTTTCGGGAAAATAAATCCGGCGTACCTTTCCTCCCTTGGAATAAAGATCCATATAGCCCAAATGCAGATGTTCTACTTTAATCTGAATCAATTCTCCTACCCGGACTCCTGTGGACCCCAGAAAATGAATGAGAAAATACCAGCTCATATTGTGGTCAGCCAACAGGCAGGCCTTCAGATGATCGTAATCTTCCTGAGAGATAATAGAATCCAAATAGGTTTTTTGCTGCATACGGACAGCATAAAGACGGTAAGAATCAGGCAAAGGGGCGGCTTTTGGAAGAGGAGGTAAGGAAGAAACGGTTACCTTTGCCGTTTGAGCATGAATAAACGATAAATACCGGTTAATGGCGCTGATTCTGGCGTTGACCGTAGAAGGCCGGTAATGGGCCATAAGCTCCTTACGAAAATCCTGAAGGGCTTCTACGGTAAGTACAGAAGAGTGGGCATAAAACTGCCTGACAGCGGTCAGATAAGAAGCGACTGTATGGGGGGACATCCCCTGCCGGTTTAATTCATTCTGAAAATCTGAGAGAGTTTCTTCTAAATTCATATTATTACTCCATTACCAATCCACAATCTCATTTACCAGCCGGGCCTGCTCACTGCTGGAACGGCGCAGGTAGATCCGGGTGGTTTCAATACTTTCGTGACCTAACAGATCGGAAAGCATGGCAATATCTCCGCCGTGTTCAATAAAGCTTTTGGCAAACCGATGGCGGAAAGAATGAGGGTATATGACATTGGCATCCATACCGTAGCGCGCGGCAAACTTTTTAAGCTGCCCACGGATTCCGGCAGGGGTAATCCGATCTCCGAAGCGGTTTAAGAATATATCTCCTTCCGGACGGTTCTCCCGCGCCAGCCAGAGCATAGTAGCATCACGAAGGCAGGAAGGAATGTAGATACGCCGGGATTTATTATCCTTGGAAAACAGGTCCTTGTATCCCCGGTATACATCCATAGTGGCAAGCTGAATCAATTCCCCCACCCTCATTCCTGTGGCTCCCATATAGCGGACTACAAAATAATAAAGATGTTCCCCGTCCCGCTGCAGGCAGGCTTTCAGATATTCATAATCTGCTTCGCTGATGATCCGATCCAGGTAAGTTTTCTGCTGTATCCGAATCATGGTAAGCCGAATATCGGTAATGCCCAGATATTCCAGATAGCAATTGACTGCCCTGATTCGAAGATTGACGGTTTGAGGTTTATAGTGCTCCAGTAGATAGAGCTTATACAGCTGAAGGTTGGAAGCATTGAGGGCGGGGAAGAGAGTGTGAAACTGCTGGATGGCATAGAGGTACACATGAATCGTATTTTCCGCCATGTTACGGCAGGAAAGGTAGTGGCGGAAAGCGGGCAAATCTTCCTGGGCCTCGGGGGGATCCGGAAGCAGTCCGGCAGTTCCTTTCCTCATAGCTCCTTCCCCTTTCAAAATGTACTTTAAATTAATATTATACCTGATAAAAAGAAAAAAGGCATAAAAATATTCCGAAAAAATTATGAAATCTGTCCATATCAGTCTCTGATAAAAGGCCTTTCCCGCCTGCAACTTTCGATAATTTCCCATATTGGAAGTATAATTGCCCCGTAATGCAAAAAGGATTTCGAGAGAGATTCAAAAAGAAAAAGGAGAGTGCATTTATTATGAGAAAGCAGACAAAATTAGTTGCAGTATTATCTGCAACCGCATTGTTCGCTATCGGTGCATCCATGACCTCCTTCGCTGCAACCGCTCACTGGGAGCAGGAAGGCGAGGATTGGGTATATCTGGACAAGGATGGCGACAAGGTTACTGATACCTGGAAGAAGAGCGGAAGCAACTGGTTCTATTTAGACAGTGATGGCTACATGGTTAGGGATAGCATCGTTATCACCGGTTCCAATGATGACAAGTACTATGTAGACGCTAACGGTGCAAAGGTTAACGGTGTTTGGGTATCTGTCGATAACTCCGACGACAACGAGTGCTCCGATCAGGAGGATAATTCCACCATCTGGTACTTCTTTGGCTCTGACGGTAAAGCTAAGAAAGCTGAGTCTGGTAAGAAAGTATTTACCAACATTCCTTATGGCGAGAATATGGATAAGAAGGGTATCTTCGCATTTGACGAGGATGGCCACATGTTAACTGGCTGGCAGGATATTGTTTTAACCAAGGATACTTATAGATACTACTTCGGTGAAGAGAATGAAGGCTGGGCGCGCTTAGAGTGGCAGTACTTAGAGAAACCCGAGGATGAGTATGACAACTTTGATGATGTAAATCCTTTCGAGGATGAGGCATGGTTCTGGTTCGGTACTAATGGCCGTGCAGCACGCAATACCACCAAGTATATCAATGGTCAGTATTATACCTTCTCTCCCAGCGGTGCGATGAGGGATAAATGGACAAAGGGCACTCCTGGCATTTCCAAATCAACCGGAAAGATTGCATCTGATGCAGATGCATTCTATACCGCATCTATTGGTCACAGAAGAACTGGCTGGATGTACACCTTTGATCCCGATGACAAGGACGAGGAAGGCGAGGAGTATTGGTTCTACCTGAACAATAAGGGTGAAGCATTCAACGATCGCGGCAAAGATACCAAGAGATATGATGCTAAGGGTAATGTACTTGCAGATGGGGACTTTAGCGGAGTTGATGCATCTAAGGTATTAGATCCTACTTCTGTAGCACACAATGTAGCAGCTAAGGTTATCAAGAATAAGACCTACTTATTCGATGACAACGGCGCTATGCTTACTGGCTTAAGATACATTGACGGTACCGTATTACGTCAGGGCGGCAAGGAGTTAGAGAAAGGTACTTACTACTTCAGCGGTGATGGCGATATGCAGACTGGCAAGCAGACCATTAATGATGAAGGCGATAAGTATACCTACTACTTCCAAAAGAGTGGTAAAGCTGAAACTGATAAATTAATCAAGGGCAGCGTATATGGTCACGATGGTGTTCGTCTTGAAGCAGAGTATGGCAGTAAGTATGAGGTTGTAACTGTTAGCCATCCTATTTATGATGAGAGCGGAAAAAATGAATTGATTCCTGCAGGTAGCGATATCATCGTTAACAGCAATGGCTCTGTTAAGAAGAATGCTACTACTGTAGACGTAGATGGCACCAAATATACTGTAGAGGGCTATTTAGCTAAAGTTAAGTAGAGAAATAGTTTACAAATATTTATAAAGTTCTAATTGCCAACTAGTCCAGGCTAACGCGTCACTGACGCATTAGCCTGGATACTTCATAATAAAGAGCTATTGCAAAACCGGATAAAATCCGGTGGAGCAGCAGCTCTTTTTTCTATATCTTCCAATAATACTTTGACATTACTATGTATATCTGATAAAATATTTATACAAAATAGGAATATAAATCCTTAATTATATAAAGGAGCGTTTTATGTATATTTCTAGAGCAATGGAAAGACGAGTCAAAGAACTTGCAAAATATTTCCCTGTTATTATGGTCTGCGGCCCCCGCCAGGTGGGAAAGACCACCATGTTAAAAGAAATCAGTGCACAGCTTTCTGACAATATCAACTATGTTACCTTAGACTATCCGCAGATCCGGATGCTGGCAAAATCAGATCCGGAACTGTTCCTACAGCAATACCGGCCTCCGGTTATCATTGATGAAATCCAATACGCCCCGGAGTTATTGCCTTATATTAAAGTACGTGTTGATGAAAGTCACGAAAGCGGACAGTATTTTCTCACCGGCTCCCAGATGTTTCACATGATGAGAAATGTCAGTGAATCCCTGGCAGGCAGAGTGGGGATATTAACCTTGTATTCTTTAAGTCAATCTGAAATAAGCCGGACGGATAGTACTCCATTTTTACCTTCAAAGGAAGTGTCCTGTCCGAATCCTCCGTCAAGTTCAGAGGTATTTCAGCGCATTTACAGAGGGAGTATGCCGATGCTTATAACCAATCCCGGACTGCCGGTTGAAGATTTCTACGGCTCTTATATGCAAACCTATTTGGAAAGAGATATCCGGGATTTGGTAACGATAAGAGATGAAAATAAATTCCTGAAATTTATTTCCTGCGTAGCCGCCCGGACCAGCCAGGAAGTCGTTTTGGCCGATTTAGCCCGAGATACGGATATTGACGGGAAAACGGCGGATCATTGGCTGTCGATCCTGGTTTCTTCCGGATTAGTCTATTTGCTCCAGCCATATTTTAACAATACTATTAAACGAATTATTAAGCGGCCAAAATTATATTTTATGGATACCGGTCTTGCCTGCTATTTAAGTCTGTGGAATAACCCAAGAGCACTGGAATTGTCCGCTATGGCCGGGGCTATGTTTGAGACCTTTGTGATTTCTGAAATCATAAAGTCCTATGCAAACGCCGGAAAAGATACCAGAAATCATTTGTGCTATTACAGGGATAACAATAATTGTGAAATTGACTTGATTATTTTGGAAAACGGAAAAGCGTATCCTGTAGAGATTAAAAAAAGCGCTGACCCGGGGAAAGCTGCCATTAAGCATTTTCATGTGCTGGAAGATATGGGATTGGATATTGGAGATGGATGTGTATTATGCATGTCTCCTATGGCGCTGCCTCTGGATTCCAAAAACAGGTGTATTCCGGTTTCTTGCATTTAGTGCCAAAAAGCTGCTGCTTCGTCAGGATTCCTCTGGTTTTGCAGCAGCTTTTTAATTTAGATCAGCAGGCCAGCCTGAAATGCTAACAGCATTAACTCAATAGCCTGGGCATCTGTTCTCCGGAATTTTAGGTAATAGTAAAATGTATCCAAAAAGTTTGTGAAAGCTTTTTTCTTTTCTTCATTTAAAACAACATTCAGATTATCCTGAAGCATAAAACTGGTCAAACGTGTCAGAAGAAACTTTTCATTTACGTAAAGCCATTCGTCAGATTCCAACTGCTTTTTTAATTGAAGGGGTTTTCTTTTCAGCAACCAGAAAGTCTCATATGCTTTTATTTTTATCTCATTGACATATTCGATTTTTTGGTAGTCTTTTAATCTTTGAATGTCAGAAAAATAGTCCATTAGGGCATGTGTTAATGCCATTTGATGAATGTATACAAAGTCTTCCAGCTTATAATTTTTTAAAAAGGTGAACATCTCTGTATTAAGCTGTGTAATCCTGCTTTCAACAACTTCTTTTCCCACGCGGGAAAGCAACTCATCATAATTATCGTAAGTATTTTCAATATTGTGCATTATCAGTTCCCCTTAATGTTTCTACATAGAAACAATTTCTGGAATTTAAAAAGTCACAAAACCGTTCACATTCCAACTCTTCAATTTCTCCGGAATGCATCGGGGCGCTGTTGCCCAACTTGTGATTCCTTATTTTCTTTTCTTGTATTAACTGCAGGTTTCTTTTCGCTATCTCTCTGATTTCTGGCTCGTAATACATTCTTTCGTTCATTATAAAATACCCCCCTCATTCCCTAATAACAGCATCCAGACACGCTGCCGGCGTATTTGCCGGTTCCAAAGGACACTTGCTCATATTCTCACGTTCCTCCAAAGGCCCTTTGGAGAGATTTTGATCTTCCAGTACTTTTTCATCTTTAAAAACGGCATTTTGAAGATGCTCCAGCTCTAATCGCTTCACTTCGCAAAAGAAGCTCCCCATTTCATCCGCTAATCCTGCTAATCGGTTTAATAATTTTGTATATTGCAGAAAGATAGTATCATCCTGGTAATATGGGTAAACCATGTTATGGTCAATCTCCCCCCAGCCTTCTTCAAATAGAGTCCTGACTTGTATTTCGATATAGACGCCATGGTATTTTATAATATAGTGTACGGAACGGTATATCTTTTGACTCTTGATTGCATCCGGTTCCAAAAGTTTTTCATAGATTTCTCTGGAATCACCGGTACGAATATGCACTTTTGGCTTTTCCGCCATATAGCAATGCTCTATATTATTATCAAAATCTTTCAGGCAATCATCAATGTAATATTGTGGATTATTTTCAATTTTTCCTAAAATATACTGGTGAAATATAGCCCAATCTGTTTTAAATAAAATAAAACAACGGATTCCGATTAAATCCGTCAAAAATTTCTCATAATTATGTTTATCCAAATTCCTGTACTTTTTATAATTCTCATGTCTTTTTCTTATAATCTTTACAATAAGATGTTCAGCATCCTTGATACGTGTCCGATAGGAGTGAATCCCTTTATCAGAAATATTCCCTAAGTACTCTTTTTCAAAATCCGACAAAATCTGCTGGTAGATTTTATATTTCCTATTAAAATAATCCGCATAAATATATTCTAAGTCTTCCCATGCTATTCCTGCAGTGGCAAACATATCGGGTGAAATATTATATGTTTCCAAGAGCTTTTCTTTTGTAATCACAAAACATCCCCCTTTGTTACATTATCAAAAGGTATTTCTAGTTTACACTATGTACCCTAGTGTGTCAACTATTACTTTTGTTGAAAATGCTTCGTAAAATACTTCTTAAATATGTGAAGACCAGCCAAAAGACAGCCCCTAACTTTCGATAATTTCCCCTATTAGAAGTATAATTGCCTCGTAATGCAAAAAGGATTTCGAAAGAGATTCAAAAAGAAAAAGGAGAGTGCATTTATTATGAGAAAGCAGACAAAATTAGTTGCAGTATTATCTGCAGCCGCATTGTTCGCTATCGGCGCATCCATGACCTCCTTCGCTGCAACCGCCCACTGGGAGCAGGAAGGCGAGGATTGGGTATATCTGGATAAAGATGGCGACAAGGTAACCGATACCTGGAAGAAGAATGGTACTCACTGGTTCTACTTAGACAGTGACGGCTACATGGCAAGAGATGCCATCATTACTTCCGGATCCAATGATGACAAGTACTATGTAGACGCCAACGGCGCAAAGGTTATCAACACCTGGGTATCTGTAGACAACGAAGGAGATAATGAGTGCTCTGACCAGGACGATATTTCTACAGTATGGTACTTCTTTGGATCTGACGGGAAGGCCAAAAGAGGAGATGGCAAAAAGGTAGTAAAAACCGGTATTCCTTATGGCGAAAACATGGATAAGAAGGGGACCTTCGCATTTGACGAGGATGGCCATATGTTAGTCGGCTGGCAGGATATTGAACTGAGCGTAGGGGAGAAGACCTACTACTTTGGCGAAGAGAATGAAGGCTGGGCGCATTTAGGATGGCAGTATCTGGAAAAACCGGATAACGCCGTTGATGAGAGCGATCCTTATGAGGATGAGGCATGGTTCTGGTTCGGAACCAATGGCCGGGCAGCAAAGAATTCCACCAAATACATCAATGGCAAATATTATACCTTTGATGCAGACGGCGCCATGGATGATACCTGGGTAAAAGGAACTCCCGGTATTTCCGATTCCACTGCAGCTGTTGCAAGCGGGGCCAGCGCTTTCTATACCGAGGACATTGGACATAGAAGAACCGGATGGATCTATACCTATGCTCCGGATGATGAGGACGAGGAAGGCGATGAAGATTGGTACTACTTAAACGCCAAGGGCGAAGCATTTAACAACGCTGCCAAGGATTCCAAGAATTACGGCGCAGGCGCTGATGATATGTTTGAGACCGACACCTATGATAATGTGGCGGCAAGAGTTATCAAGAATAAGACTTACCTGTTTGACGGCGATGGCAAGATGATCACCGGCGTTGTAAAGATTACGGATAATAAGGTGAACCGTGTAGGCGGAACCGATCTGGTTCAGGGAGGTATTTATTACTTTAGCGAGGACAGCGGTTCCTCTAAGGGCCAGATGGAGACTGGTAAGACTACCTATGATGACGACGGCGAAGACGTTCACTACTACTTCAAGAAAAACGGCCAGGCTTACACCAACGCTTACGTAAAGGGCTGCATCTATGATGAATACGGCAAAAGAGTGGATGCAGAGGATGGCAGCAAGTACATGCTGTACACAGTATTAGACAACATTTATACAGACGGCAATACCGCGCAGGCGCCTGTAATCACAGCAGGGACCCAGGTCGTTGTGAATACCAGCGGTACTGTTAAAAAGAGCGGTACTGTAGAGGTTGACGGAATCAAATATGAAATCGGCAAGACAAATGCTTATGAGGCTACCGTTAAGCCGAGTCAGGACTAATTTTTAACTCTCGCGGCAGTCGCCAAATGCCTATAGGCAGTCCCCTGGCTATTGCCCGCGGGAATAAAATCTAATTGCTAAACTTAAGGAGCTGATGCTTGACAAACCTGGCGGCGGGTTTGTCAAGGCAGCTCCTTTTTCGTGGAATTTAATAGTTGACAAAAGCCCTTCTTTCGTTTATACTCACTTTTGTAACAATATTTAATAATTTTGTAATATATGAAATAATTTGTAACAAAAAGCAGGGAAAAGTCGAACAGGAGGAATCTTCCATGAAATTATATAAAAACATAAAAAAAACAGGCCGCGCTTTTATTGCCGCCATGGGTGTCAGCATTTTTTCTTTGTTTCCGTCTGCAGGGGCAGGGATCTTCTACATAACCGCATATGGAACCCCGGTCCAGGCCGATCCGGAACAGGAGATTAGCATTCAGACCAGAATTCAGTATATATGCCAGATAGAGGCTCAGGAAGCGCCGGTTTACGGCAGTGCAAGTGAAGGCCTTCCTTCTATATATATGGCGGCCAGAGGAGAGGCGTTTCCGGTATCCGGACAGCTGGAAGACGGATGGGTTCAGGTGGAGACTCCGGCCGGGACGGGATATCTGGAATTAGCCGGACAGGCCTGTGTGACAGAGACTGCTGTGGAAGTGGTAGATCAGAGTGCAGAAGCCAGAAACAGAGTAGTAGACTATGCCCTTCAGTTTGTGGGCAACCGGTATGTGTACGGGGGAGAGGATCCCAATACTGGAGTAGATTGCTCCGGATTTACCAGATATGTGCTGCAGAGGGCGGCCGGAGTGAATCTGAGCCGGACGGCAGCCAGTCAGGCTACCCAGGGGAGAACCGTAAACTCCAGCCAGATGCGCCCGGGAGATTTGGTGTTTTATGCCAAGGGAAGCAGGGTAAACCACGTGGCCCTGTATATTGGAAATGGCCAGGTGGTTCACGCCTCATCCCCCAAAAGCGGAATTAAGATTTCTCAGTGGACTTACCGGACTCCGGTTCGGATCGCCAGTTTCTTATAAGCTCCAGGATTACTGCCAATACAAACCACAATGCTGCAGATATTCCGATTCTGGATATGGTAAGCATATCCCCATGTTCCATGTGCCAGGGATCGTTGACAGTATAAAGCATATGACTCATAGAGATTCCCTGCTCATCGCATAAGGGGCCCAGAAGGCTTTTAGCAGTCTGGGGGATTCCCACCTTTTTGCCCAGAGGCAGGGTGGGAAGCTTACCGGAAGCGGCAGCCCGTGCAATGGTGGGTTCCATCTGAGCCAGCAGCTTTGTACCGTCAGGCAGCTCTACGATATAAAAACGAAGATAGCTGTCAGAGTAGTCTGCAAATTGCTTTCTGGCATCCGCCAGGCGGCGGCCGGATGCGCCATTTCTGCGCCTGGCAAAGGCTTCTGTCCAATTGGCCCGGGAATATACATCAGTCTCTGCAATGCCGGCAGGGACAGCGGCGAGATAATCTATGGTATTGAGAGCATCCTCCCACTCCCGGGCGGAGGTAAGAGGAGAGATGCCGTCCCCGGCCAGATATCCCTGAAAATCAGTCAAATTGCCGGCCTCCAGCTGGGCGGCGGAAACTTCTGACTGTTGCTTTACCCATCTCATTCCGGCCAGGTCAAACCAGCAGTAAAACGCCAGAGCAGCTGCCAGGGAAAGAATGGCTACGATATAGGTTCCGAAATTTTTCATACGCATCTTTTTACGTTTTTCCTCCTGTATTCTGTAGATGTTAAAAGGTATTTGACCCTAACAACTCATTCCTATCATATCAAAGTTAGAGGGTACGCGGAAGCCCTTTCTTGTCTTTTATTACCGAAAACAAACCAGATCCAGGCATCTATAACTCCAGTTTATAAAAAAGATTCCAAATTTCTATATGGCAAATCCAAGAAATCCCTTAAGAATAGTTGAAAGTACCGAATAAATGAGGTATTATGAAAGGAAATATCCCTGCAGTGGGCAGGGAGACCCTAAATACGACATAAGGGCGGAGGAGAAAAAATATGGAATGTAAGATTACATTAATCCCCGGCGACGGCATTGGCCCGGAGATTGTCCGGGAGGCAGTAAAGGTATTGGATAAGGTGGGGGAGGTCTATGGCCACACTTTTCAGTATACAGAGGTTTTAATGGGCGGCTGTTCCATTGACGCTTACGGAGTTCCTCTCACGGACCAGGCTTTAAATACCGCCAAAGCAGGGGATGCAGTTCTTCTGGGAGCAGTAGGCGGCGATGTGGGCAATTCCAGATGGTATGATGTGGCTCCCAATTTACGGCCGGAGGCAGGACTTCTGGCAATCCGCAAGGGCTTAAACTTGTTTGCCAACATCAGGCCCGCGTACTTGTATGACCAGCTGGCAGATGCCTGCCCCTTAAAGAAAGAGATTATCGGCGGCGGCTTTGACATGGTGATTATGAGGGAACTGACCGGCGGTTTATATTTTGGCAAGCGCTATACCCAGGAAGTGGACGGCGTTATGACAGCAGTAGATACCTTGACCTACAATGAAAACGAGATCCGCCGTATTGCCATCAAAGCATTTGACATTGCCATGAAGCGCCGTAAAAAAGTAACCAGCGTCGATAAAGCCAATGTGCTGGATTCCTCCAGACTTTGGAGAAAAGTGACAGAGGAGGTTGCAAAGGACTATCCGGAGGTAACCTTAACTCATATGTTAGTGGACAATTGCGCCATGCAGCTGGTCATGAACCCGGGCCAGTTTGACGTGGTTCTCACGGAGAACATGTTCGGCGACATCCTGTCGGATGAAGCCAGTATGATTACCGGATCCATCGGTATGCTGTCCTCCGCCAGCTTAAACGAAGGCAAATTCGGTATGTACGAGCCCAGTCACGGCTCCGCGCCGGATATTGCAGGCAAAGACATTGCCAATCCCATTGCCACCATTCTCTCCGCAGCCATGATGCTTCGCTATTCTTTTGATTTGGATAAAGAGGCAGCGGCTGTGGAAGCGGCTGTGAAACAGGTCTTAACCGAAGGATACCGTACCGCAGATATCATGGCGGAAGGATGCATGGAAATTGGAACTACCCAGATGGGAGATCGGATTGCAGAAAAAATTTAAGGAGGCAGCCATATGAAAAGCGATGCAGTAAAAACCGGGATGCAGCAGGCGCCCCATCGTTCCCTGTTTAATGCCCTGGGAATAACAGAAGAAGAGCTAAAAAAGCCTTTAGTAGGTATTGTAAGTTCCTATAATGAGATTGTTCCGGGCCATATGAACCTGGATAAGATTGTGGAGGCCGTAAAGCTTGGCGTTGCCATGGCAGGCGGAACCCCCATTGTATTTCCGGCGATTGCGGTCTGTGACGGGATTGCCATGGGGCATATAGGCATGAAATATTCCCTGGTAACCAGAGATTTGATTGCGGATTCCACAGAGTGTATGGCCCTGGCCCATCAGTTTGACGCCCTGGTTATGGTGCCAAATTGCGATAAAAATGTTCCGGGACTTTTGATGGCAGCGGCAAGAGTGAACATTCCCACAGTATTTGTCAGCGGCGGTCCTATGTTAGCGGGCCGCGTAAAGGGGCAGAAACGCAGCCTTTCCAGCATGTTTGAGGCAGTGGGAGCTTATGCGGCAGACGCCATGACTGAGGACGATGTTCGGGAATTTGAAGAGAAGACATGTCCTACCTGCGGTTCCTGCTCCGGTATGTATACCGCCAACAGCATGAACTGCTTAACCGAGGTTTTAGGCATGGGCCTTAGGGGAAACGGCACGATTCCGGCCGTTTATTCGGAGAGAATCAAGCTGGCCAAACACGCCGGTATGGCGGTTATGGAAATGTACCGTCAGAATATCCGCCCCAGAGACATTATGACAGAGAAGGCGTTCCGCAATGCCCTGACCATGGATATGGCTCTGGGCTGTTCCACTAACAGTATGCTTCACCTTCCGGCCATTGCCCACGAGGCCGGAGTGGATTTAAACGTAGATATTGCCAACGAGATCAGCGCAAAAACTCCCAACCTGTGTCATTTAGCGCCGGCAGGCCCCACCTATATGGAAGATTTAAACGAGGCCGGAGGCATCTATGCGGTAATGAATGAAATCAGTAAGCTGGGTCTGTTAAATCTGGACTGTATTACCGTTACCGGAAAGACCGTAGGAGAGAATATCAGAGGATGGGAAAACCGGAATCCGGAGGTGATCCGGCCTGTGGAAAATCCTTACAGCCAGACCGGCGGCATTGCCATATTAAGAGGCAATCTGGCCCCGGATTCCTGCGTGGTAAAGAGATCCGCCGTTGCGCCTGAGATGTTAAAGCACCAGGGACCGGCAAGAGTCTTTGACTGCGAGGAAGATGCCATTGCGGCCATTAAAGGGGGAAAGATCGTAGCAGGAGATGTGGTAGTAATCCGCTATGAAGGCCCCAAAGGCGGCCCCGGCATGAGAGAGATGCTAAATCCCACCTCCGCTATCGCCGGAATGGGCTTAGGATCCACCGTAGCCCTGATTACAGACGGGCGTTTCTCCGGCGCTTCCAGAGGCGCTTCCATTGGCCATGTTTCCCCGGAAGCAGCCATAGGCGGCCCCATTGCGTTAGTAGAAGAGGGAGATACTATCTCCATTGATATTGATAACCACCAGCTTAATGTGCAGGTTTCTGACCAGGAGCTGGCTGCCAGAAGAGCAAAATGGCAGCCCAGGACACCCCAGGTCACGACCGGCTATCTGGCCAGATATGCCAGCCTTGTCACCTCAGCGGACAAGGGAGCGGTGCTGAAGTCTAAATGATACCAGTTCAGAAAGGAACCTAGCCAATGAGTAAATTAACAGGTGCAGAGATTGTTATCCAATGTTTAAAAGAGCAGGGTGTGGATACGGTGTTCGGCTATCCCGGCGGAGCGATTTTAAATATTTATGATGCATTATATAAACACCAGGATGAGATTACCCATATCCTGACCTCCCATGAGCAGGGAGCGTCCCACGCGGCAGACGGCTACGCCAGAGCTACCGGTAAAGTAGGAGTGTGCCTGGCCACCTCAGGCCCCGGCGCAACCAATCTGGTTACCGGAATCGCCACGGCTCAGATGGACTCCGTTCCCGTAGTTGCCATTACCTGCAACGTGGGAGTAAGCCTTTTGGGAAAAGACAGCTTCCAGGAGATTGATATTGCCGGCGTGACTATGCCGATTACCAAGTACAACTTTATTGTAAAGGATGTAAATAAGCTTGCAGGCGTTATCCGGCGCGCCTTTACCATCGCCCGCACCGGCCGCCCCGGCCCGGTTCTTGTGGATATTACCAAGGACGTAACTGCGGCAGAATGTGAGTACGAATATAAAGAGATGGAAGTGGTAGGACCTCAGGTGGATACCATCAGTGAAGATGCCATGGACAGGGCTGTAGAACTAATTCGAAACAGCCAGAAGCCCTTTATCTTTGCAGGTGGCGGCGCAGTAATTGCCGGGGCGTCTGACGAGCTGAAGGCGTTTGCCCACAAAATCCAGGCTCCTGTGGCAGACAGCCTTATGGGAAAAGGAGCATTTGACGGCACCGATCCGTTGTATACCGGTATGGTGGGGATGCACGGCACCAAAGCTTCCAACTTTGGTTTTACCGAGTGCGACCTTTTAGTGGTAGTAGGAGCCCGGTTCAGCGACCGCGTAACCGGAAATGCATCAAAATTTGCCCCCAATGCAAAGATTTTGCAGATTGACGTGGACTCTGCGGAGATCAATAAGAATATTCAGACCTATGCCCACATTATCGGCGATGCCAAAGTGGTGCTGCGTAGGTTAAATGCCCGTCTGGATCCTATGAACCATGATGAATGGATCATGCATATCGAAAGGCTAAAGGATATGTATCCTCTCCGTTATGACAAGAGCTGCCTTTCCGGCCCCTTTATTATGGAGAAGATTTATGAGATTACCGGCGGCGATGCCATCATTACCACAGAGGTAGGCCAGAATCAGATGTGGGCGGCCCAGTATTACCAGTACAAGGCCCCCAGAACTCTGATTACTTCCGGCGGTCTGGGAACTATGGGTTATGGCCTGGGCGCTGCGTTAGGAGCTAAGATGGGCTGCAAGGATAAGCTGGTGGTCAATATTGCCGGGGATGGCTGCTTCCGTATGAATATGAATGAGCTGGCCACTGCTACCCGGTATAACATTCCTTTTATTGAGGTTATTATGAATAACCATGTTTTGGGCATGGTTCGCCAGTGGCAGAACCTGTTCTACGGAAAACGGTATTCACATACTGTATTAAATGACACGGTAGATTTCGTCAAACTGGCAGAGGCTATGGGAGCCAAGGCATACCGGGTAGAGAAAAAAGAAGACTTTGAGCCGGTATTTAAAGAGGCGGTTGCCCTTAACATTCCGGTTGTGATTGACTGCCAGATCCCAAGCGATGACAAGGTATTCCCCATGGTATCACCTGGGGCGCCCATTTCTGACGCGTTTGACGATGTGGATTTAAAAATTGAATAATCCCCCAAGAGAGGGGTTTTATGAAAAAGCTTAAGGCAAAAGAAAGAGGAGGAAACAGGTTATGAGCAGAATATACAACTTTTCGGCCGGACCGGCTGTTCTGCCGGAGGAGGTACTGAAGGAAGCAGCAGAGGAGATGCTGGATTACCGGGGATGCGGCATGTCCGTTATGGAGATGAGCCACCGCTCCAAAATGTTTGAGGAGATCATCAACACTGCAGAAGCAGATTTAAGAGAGTTAATGGGAATTCCTTCCAATTACAAGGTATTATTCCTTCAGGGAGGAGCAAGCCAGCAGTTCGCCATGGTTCCCATGAACTTTATGAAAAATAAGGTGGCAGATTATATCGTTACCGGCCAGTGGGCCAAGAAGGCATTTAGTGAGGCAAAGCTTTACGGCGCTGCCAATGCAGTGGCATCCAGCGCTGACAAGACTTTTTCCTACATACCGGATTGCTCGGATCTTCCGATTTCCGAAAACGCGGATTATGTGTATATCTGTGAAAACAACACCATTTATGGAACCAAGTTTAAGACCCTGCCAAATACCAAGGGAAAACCATTGGTAGCCGATGTTTCTTCCTGCTTTCTGTCTGAGCCGGTAGAGGTGGAGAAATATGCCATGCTTTACGGCGGCGCTCAGAAAAACGTAGGACCTGCAGGCGTGGTAATTGCCATTATCCGTGAGGACATGATTACAGAGGACGTTCTTCCGGGCACTCCCACCATGCTGCGCTACAAGACCCATGCAGATGCCGCTTCCCTCTACAATACTCCGCCCGCATACGGTATTTATATGTGCGGCAAAGTATTCCAGTGGCTTAAGAGAAAGGGCGGCTTAGAGGCTATGAAGGAATACAATGAGAAGAAGGCAAAGCTTCTCTATGACTTTTTAGACCAGAGCCAGATGTTTAGGGGCACTGTGGAGAAAAAGGATCGCTCCTTAATGAATGTTCCCTTCGTAACCGGAGACGCGGATTTAGACGCCCTGTTTGTAAAAGAGTCTAAGGCGGCAGGCCTTGAGAATTTAAAGGGCCACAGAACCGTAGGGGGCATGAGAGCCAGCATTTATAATGCAATGCCCATGGCAGGAGTAGAGAAACTGGTTACCTTTATGGATGATTTTGAGAAAAAGAACCGTAAATAAGATACGCTGCCTGAAACCGTGATAATCATTAATTTAGAGGAGAAAGATTATGAAAAAGATTTATTGCCTCAACGCAATTTCCAAATATGGAACAAACCTTCTTACTGATAATTACCAGTTAACCGATACCCTGGATGACGCAAACGGCGTTCTGGTCCGCAGCGCTGCCATGCATGATATGGAGCTGCCGGAGGGCCTTTTGGCTATTGCAAGAGCTGGCGCAGGCGTCAATAATATTCCCTTAGATAAGTGTGCAGAAAAGGGAATCGTAGTATTTAACACTCCCGGCGCCAACGCCAATGCGGTAAAGGAACTGGTAATCGGCGCGCTGATGCTGGCTTCCAGAGATATCCTGGGAGGTATTGACTGGGTAAAGGCCAATAAAGAGGATGAAAATATTGCCAAGTCTACTGAGAAGAGCAAAAAGGCTTTTGCAGGCGGCGAGATCAAGGGCAAAAAGCTGGGAGTGATCGGCCTGGGCGCTATCGGCGCAGAGATTGCCAATGCTGCAGCGGCTTTGGGAATGGAAGTTCTGGGCTACGATCCCTACATCTCCATCCGCGCCGCATGGATGTTATCCAGAGAAGTGCGCCCGGTTAAGTCTATTGATGCTATTTACGAAGAATGTGATTATATTACCATCCACGTACCGGCCACCGGAACCACCAAGGGCATGATTAACGACGAGGCTCTGGGCAAGATGAAGGACGGCGTGGTATTCTTAAACTTCTCCAGAGACGCTCTGGTAGACGAGGACGCTATGGAAAAGGCCCTGGCTTCCGGCAAGGTAAAGCACTATGTAACCGACTTCCCCAACCCCAAGGTTGCAGGTATGGAGGGAGCCATAGTGATTCCCCACCTTGGCGCATCCACCGAGGAGGCTGAGGACAACTGCGCCAAAATGGCGGTGGAAGAAATCATGGATTACCTGGATAACGGAAATATCAAAAATTCCGTCAATTACCCTTCCTGCGATATGGGAGTTTGCCGCGGCGCGGCCAGAGTGGCGGTATTCCACAAGAATATTCCCAATATGCTGGGCCAGATCACCGGTATTTTGGCAGCGCAGCATGTAAACATTTCCGACATGACCAACAAGAGCAAAGACAAATTTGCTTACACTTTGCTGGATCTGGAGAACGTTCCGGACGCGGATACCGTGGAGAAATTAAGTGCGATTGAAGGCGTTCTGCGGGTGCGTCTGGTAAAGGGTTAAGGAAAAGCTATGGCTGTTGTAAAACCATTTTACTGTATCCGCCCGGCTGCCGGTGTGGCAGCCCGGGTGGCGGCCCTGCCCTATGACGTGTACAGCAGGGCTGAGGCCAGGGAAGCCGTGGCCGGGAAGGAACTGTCATTTTTAAACATTGACCGTCCGGAGACCCAGTTTCCGGAGGACGCGGACATGTACAGCGATGAAGTTTACGCCCGGGCCCGAAGGATGTTGGATGAACGGATAGAGGATGGAACCTTTCTGGAGGATCCGGAAGAGTGTTACTATATTTATCAGCTTACTATGGACGGCCGCAGCCAGACCGGTCTGGTTGCCTGCTGTTCTATAGATGATTACCTGTCCGGAACCATTAAAAAGCATGAAAATACCAGAGAAGAAAAGGAGAGGGACCGCATCCGCCATGTGGATGTGACCAACGCCCACACAGGCCCTGTTTTTCTGGCTTACCGGGCAGACAGGGATTTGGACCGGATGGTATCCCGGGCCATGGAAGAAGAGCCTTTATATGACTTTGTGTCAGAAGATGGCGTGGGCCATAAGGTGTGGAAGCTTGCCGGGGCTCAGGCGGTCAAAGAGGTAGAACAGGCATTTGCAGCCATTCCGGCTACCTACATCGCCGATGGCCATCACCGCGCCGCCAGCGCCGTAAAGGTAGGGTTAAAGCGCCGGGCAGAAAATCCCGGGTATACGGGAGAAGAACCTTTTCACCATTTCCTGGCAGTACTGTTTCCGGATGATCAGCTGAAGATTCTTCCCTACAACCGGGTGGTAAAGGACTTAAACGGACTGGATAAAAACCAGTTTTTAGACCGGGTAGGAGAAAACTTTACAGTGGAAAAATCGGAAACCAGCATTTCTCCCACTGCAAAAGGGCAGTTTGGCATGCTTTTAGATGGCTGTTGGTACAGGCTGACTGCCAAGCCCCGGATTTGCACTCCGGATCCGGTGGCAGGCCTGGATGTATCCCTGCTTCAGGATCACCTGTTAGGTCCCATCCTGGGTATTGGAGATCCCAGAACCGATAAACGCATCGATTTTATCGGAGGTATCCGGGGATTGAAGGAACTGGAGCGGCGGGTAAATCTGGACATGGCTGTAGCGTTTTCCATGTACCCCACTTCCATGGACGAGCTTTTGTCTGTGGCGGACGCAGGGCTTTTGATGCCGCCCAAATCCACCTGGTTTGAACCAAAACTTCGAAGCGGAATTTTTATTCACCGGTTGACAAATACTTCCAAAGGTGTATAATAAAAAGCACAACTAAACGAAAGGAGGCAGCACTGATGAAACGCATTTACACATTTGTAACTAACACAATCGCTCAATCACATATGGATCTACAGCCTGCCGGAACTTTCGGATTCTTTGAGATGGGCGGAGTTTAACACCGCGCCGTTTTGCACAGAATTACTTGCCGCAGTCTGTATGGACTGCGGTTTTTTAGTATCTGGAAATGAGGCCGGATGCTTTGCGATTGCAGGGCATTGCGGCCTTTTTCAGTGTGCAGGCAGCGCAAAAAGGGGGAACTTATGAGATACCTTTGGAACTATGCAAAAAAATATTGGCGATTCTATGCTCTGGCGGTTGTCGCCATGTGTATCAGCATCGGCCTGGATATGATGGTGCCTCAGATTATCCGTATGCTTATTGACGATGTTATCACCGCCGGCCGGATGGAACTGTTTGGAGGCCTTTTGCTGGGATTAATCGGCATTGGGCTGGGCCGGGCCGTATTTCAGTATGGGAAGGAATATACCTTCGACTGTATCGGAGCGAAAATCGGCTGCAGCATCCGGAAAGAGCTGTTTGATCATATCCAGACTCTGTCAGTGGAATATTTTGACAGTCACAACACCGGCGAGCTGATGGCCCGGGTCAAGGATGATGTAGAGAAGATCTGGAACGCCATGGGCTTTGTGGGAATGTTGGCCATTGAGTGTGTGATTCACACAGTGCTGGTCATCATTTTCATGGCGAGAATCAGTCCTGTACTGACTCTGCTGCCTCTTATTGTCATGCCGGTGATTGGCTGGTGCGCCATCCGCATGGAAAATCAGATGGGCCAGGTCTACGAAGAAATCAGTGAAGAGACTGCAAGGCTTAATACCGTGGCTCAGGAAAATCTGGCGGGAGTCCGGACTGTGAAAGCCTTTGCCAGAGAGCGGTACGAACTGAAGAAATTCCATCAGAGAAATGAGCAGTACTACCGGCTCAACATGAAACAGGCCAGGATGATGGCTTTTTACCAGCCCCTGATTTCCGCTTTGGGCCAGGGCTTTTTAATGGCAGTGGTGCTGGTTGGCGGAATTTTGGTTATCCGGGATTCCATAACGCTGGGTGAGCTGGGAGCCTTCTTAGACTATTCCAACAACATTATCTGGCCCATGGAGCTGGTGGGGTGGCTTAGCAATGATTTGGCTGCGGCTGCAGCATCCAACCGGAAAATCCAGAAGGTTTTAAAAGAAAAGCCCAGGATAATGGAACCGGAAAATCCCCGGGTCCTGAAGGAAGTAAAAGGAGGAATCTGTTTTGAAAACATAGGGCTTACTCTGGGAGAACGGGAGATTCTGGCAGATATTAACGTAAGCATACAGCCGGGAAAAACCTTAGGAATTATGGGTATGACCGGTTCAGGAAAAACTTCTCTGGTAAGCCTGCTCCAGAGGTTCTATGATGCGGATCAGGGCCGGATACTGCTGGACGGAGAAGACATCCGAAGCCTTTCTTTAGACCAGCTTCGGGGCAGCATGGCGGTGGTGATGCAGGATGTATTTCTGTTTTCTGATTCCGTCAGTCAGAATATCCGCACCGGCCAGAAGGAGACCATGGAAGAGCCTACGGTAAGCTGGGCGGCTGACAAAGCCAGCGCCCATTCCTTTATTTACCGTCTCAGCCAGGGGTATGAGACGGTCATAGGCGAGCGGGGCGTGGGACTTTCCGGCGGACAGAAACAGCGTATCAGCATAGCCCGGGCCCTGGCTAAAAAGACGCCCATTCTGATTCTGGATGATTCCACTTCCGCCCTGGATATGGAGACGGAGCGGGAGATTCAGCAGAAATTAAAGACAATAGAGGGAGTCACCAAGATTATCATCGGTCACCGGATTTCATCGGTAAAAGATGCAGACGAAATCCTGATTATGGAAAACGGCAGAATTGCGGAGCGGGGAACCCATAAATCCCTGATGGAACAAGGCGGACGATATTATGATACCTGGTGCGTCCAATACGGAGAGGAGGAGACAGTATGGCAGTAAATTCCATTCGCCAGGATGAAGAACAGCTTCATAGTAATAAGCTTTCTATGATGAAACGGCTTTTTATCTACCTTCTGTCCTACAAAAAGGATCTGGCCCTGGTGGCAGTGATTATGACAGTAACCTTAACCATCAGCATGACCTGGCCCCTTTTAATGGAACTGGCAGTAAACCGGTATGTGGCGGCAAAGGATATCCGGGGACTTCTGAGGCTGGGAGCCGCGGCCCTTATTATGGCGGCGGTATTTGCCTGGGGCAGCCGGACAAGGATGATCATTATGGCAAAGCTGTCAAACCAGGTCCTGATGACGATCCGCCAGGAGCTGTACGCGCACATCCAGACTTTGAGCTTCCATTTTTTTGACAGCCGTCCTACAGGAAAGATTCTGGCCCGGATTATCGGGGATGTTAACTCTTTAAAAGATGTGCTGTCCGACAGCATTACCAAGCTGACGCCGGATCTTTTAACGGTTGTTGGCGTGGCGGCCATTATGGTGGCCAAGAATATATACCTGGCAATGGCAGCTCTTCTGACGATGCCGCTGCTGGCGGTTGGGATGTTCCTGCTTCAGACCAAAGCTTATCCCATGTGGCAGCTTTACCGAAAGAAAAGTTCCAACTTAAATGCCTTTGTCCATGAGGACTTCTCCGGTATCCGCCTTGTTCAGAGCTTTGCGGCGGAGGAGGAAAGCCGAAAAGATTTCTACCAGCTTGCGGAAGAACAGAGAAATTCCTTCTGCCAGGCAGCGCGGTGCGTCGACTGCTTTGGGCCGATGGTAGAGATAACATGGGGATTAGGATCTTTTTTCCTGTACTTTATCGGGATTCACTTTTTAGGCCGGAACGCGGTGGAGGTGGGCACCTACCTGGCTTTTTCCACCTATCTTGCTATGTTCTGGAGCCCTATCCGCAATCTGGCAAGCTTTTATAATAAATTGATTACCAATCTGTCGGCAGCAGAGCGGGTGTTTGATATCCTGGATACTCCGGCAGAGATTACGGACAGGGAAGGAGCCGTCATACTGCCGCCTTTGACAGGAAAAGTAGAGTTTCGCCATGTAAGCTTTGCCTATGAGGACGAGCCGGAAAGGCTGATTTTGAAAGACGTGAATTTTACGGTAGATCCCGGAGAAACCATTGCCCTGGTAGGACCTACCGGGGCTGGCAAGACTACCATTGTCAATCTGATTGGACGTTTTCATGAGGTGACGGACGGAGAAATTTTGCTGGACGGAATATCTGTCCGGGAGGTGACGCTGGAAAGCCTTAGAAGCCAGCTGGGCATTATGACCCAGGACAATTTTCTCTTTTCCGGAACCATCCGGGATAATATTCGCTACGGCCGCCTGGATGCCACAGATGAGGAAATCGAAGCGGCCGCCAGAGCAGTCAGTGCCCATGAATTTATTATGGCCCTGGAAAATGGTTACGAGACAGAGATCAGCGAGAGAGGGAGCCGGTTGTCTATTGGCCAGCGCCAGCTTTTAGCCTTTGCCAGAACCATGGTTTCCAATCCGGGGATCCTGATTCTGGACGAAGCCACCTCCAGCATTGACACCCACACGGAAAGGCTGGTACAGCAGGGAATTGAACACCTCCTGGCAGGGCGAACCTCCTTTGTGGTGGCACACCGGCTGTCAACCATCCGCAAGGCGGATCGGATTTTTGTCATTGACCAGGGAAATATCCTGGAACAAGGAAACCACAGAGAGCTGATGGAAAAAAGGGGAGCCTATTACCAGCTTTATCAGAGCCAGTTTGAATAATCAAAAGAGAGGAAACACATGGGAACCGCCAAAACCATCCAGTTTGGAGAACAGTTCTGTCAACCGGGTCAGACAGGCGTCGATTTCCGCCCTTTCTCCATCATCAAATACAGCCATGGCAGCCGCAGCGTGCTCTGCCATGGCTTTTTTTACTTCCTCCAGCAGAGAGATGCCTTTGGAGGAAATGTGGATGTAGACCTGGCGGCGGTTAACAGGGTTGTGGACACGCTCAACCAGACCCTGCTTTTCCAGATCATTCACCAGACGGGTAAGCTGCTGCTTGGTAATCATCATCTCCTGAGCCAGTTCTGACATGGTTAGCTCCTGCCTGGAAAGGAGCTGGAGATTAACCAGGGCATGGAAGGCCAGTGAATCGGCCCGCAGCTCATTTTCTTTGCGAAAATGGTTTTTGGAAAAGGACAAAAACCGAATAGAAAATTCTAAAAAATGCTGGATTCCTGTATCTGAGTACATGATTTCCTCCTGAGGTATTTATGGGTCGTACCCTCAGCGGACAAGCGTCTGCCCTTGTTCACTGAGGGTATCAATTGTGTTTTACCATAGTTGTAAACAAAAGTCAATAAAAGTAAAAAGTAAATAAATATTTACTATAATCTATTGACAAATAATAGAAAACGGGATATTTTAAAGCTAATCCAAAAGAAAAGGAGACGGATTCATGGAGACAAAGGAACGCAAGCCGGGAAACGGCGGCCCAGGCAAAAACCCGATGAAAATGTTTTTATATTACTATGTGATTATTATGATCATTACATTTATCATCAATGCCATGGGATTTTCTTCTTTATTTAAGACCCAGGTCCAATTGGTGACCTACAATGAATTTAAAGAGCAGGTGTATGCAGGCAATGTTACTACTGTGTCAAAGGAAAATGAAAATACTCTGATTTTTATTGCCAATGATGAGGAGGGGAAGCCCGGGGTTTATAAAACCGGTATTTGGGTATGGCCCGACGAAGAGCTGAATGTGGAATTGCAGAAGCAGGGGGTTATTTTTGCCGCTGAGATTCCCACAGAGCCTAACCCGGTGGCAAACTTTATCCTTTCATGGGTAATGCCTATTCTCATGTTTGTGATAATCGGCACTGTTATGTCCAAAATTATAGGGAAGCGTATGGGCGGGAACGCCATGACCTTTGGAAAATCCAATGCCAAAATTTACGCGGAGAATGAAACTGGAAAAACCTTTGCAGACGTGGCCGGGGAGGAAGAAGCCAAAGAAGCGCTAAAAGAAATTGTGGATTTCCTTCACAATCCCCAAAAGTATGCGGATATTGGAGCCGCCCTTCCCAAAGGCGCGCTGCTGGTAGGCCCTCCCGGAACCGGTAAAACCCTTCTTGCCAAAGCAGTGGCAGGGGAAGCTCACGTGCCTTTTTTCTCCATTTCCGGCTCTGAGTTTGTGGAAATGTTTGTGGGAATGGGCGCGGCTAAAGTTCGGGATCTGTTTAAACAGGCTAACGAAAAGGCTCCCTGTATTGTCTTTATCGATGAGATAGACACTATCGGAAAGAAAAGGGACGGCGCAGGCGGAATGGGAGGCAACGATGAGAGAGAACAGACCTTAAACCAGCTTCTCACAGAGATGGACGGTTTTGACGGCCGTAAAGGTGTGGTAATTCTGGCAGCCACCAACCGGCCGGAATCCTTAGATAAGGCATTGCTGCGGCCAGGCCGGTTTGACCGGCGGATCCCGGTGGAGCTGCCGGATATGAAAGGCAGGGAAGCGATTCTGCGGGTTCACGGAGCCAAAGTGAAGCTGTCAGACAACGTGGATTTTAACGCAGTAGCCCGGGCGGCATCCGGAGCCAGCGGCGCAGAGCTTGCCAATATTGTCAATGAAGCCGCCCTGCGGGCAGTCCGTATGGGACGAAGCGTGGTGCTTCAGGAGGATTTGGAAGAAAGCGTGGAGGTGGTTATTGCCGGTTATCAGAGAAAAGATGCGGCTGTTTCCGAAAAGGAGAGGAAAATTGTCGCATATCATGAGATTGGCCATGCCATGGTGGCAGCCTGTCAGAATCATTCAGCGCCGGTGCACAAGATTACCATTATTCCAAGAACATCCGGAGCACTGGGCTATACCATGCAGGTGGAGGAAGGCGAGAGAGTATTAATGAGCCGGGAAGAGGCACTGAATAAAATCGCCACTTTTACCGGCGGCCGGGCGGCAGAGGATCTGATTTTCCATTCCATTACTACCGGAGCCAGCAATGATATTGAGCAGGCCACCAAACTTGCCAGAGCCATGGTAACCCGCTACGGCATGAGCAGCCGGTTTGGCATGGTGGCCCTGGAGACTGTAACCAACCAATATTTGGGCGGCGACACCTCCCTGACCTGTTCGCCGGAGACTGCCAAAGAGATTGATGATGAAGTTATCGCCACGGTAAAAGAGCAGTATGAGAAGGCAAAGGACATCCTTGCCAAAAATGAGGAAAAGCTTCATGAGCTGGCCGCCTATCTGTTGGAGAAGGAGACCATTACCGGCCAGGAGTTTATGAATATTTTAGGATAAATGTGCTTTTTTAAAATACTTGACACAAAATAGAAGAAGAGTTATAATGTGCTCGTAATAAATTTAATAATTATGTAACAAAATAAGATAAAAGCGTAATTATTATAATTAAGATTAGGAGTACATATGAAATATACATTAAGACAAACAACAGGAATTTTTGCTTTTTGTTCCGTATTTGCAGCAGCATCTATGACATCATTTGCAGGAACTGTCAATCATACCACGGCAATTTATCATGGGCCGGGGACAGCATCCTCCCAGTATCTGGTTAAAGTAGTAGGAGAATCAGCAGTGATTCATACGGATACCGTAAATGGAGAGCTTCTTATGGAAGCAGAGATGGACGACAGCTTTCCTCTGATGGAGGAAACAGAGGACGGCTGGCTGAAAGTACAGGTTGGAGACGAGGAAGGATATCTTTCCTGTAAAGAAGCAGTAGAGCTGGAAGCGGCCGGGGACGAAGAGATGGCGGCAGCAGCAGAAACTGCAGCAGCAAGTCTGAAAGAAGCCAGAACCGGAGAAACCGCAGCAAACCGCAGGCAGCAGGTAGTAGATTACGCTATGCAGTATTTGGGCTGCAGCTACCGCTATGGCGGCAGCAACCCATTGACCGGAGTAGACTGCTCAGGATTCACCAGTTTTGTTATGCTCAATGGCGCGGGCGTTTCCCTTCCCAGGACTTCCGGCGGCCAGGCAGGAGCGGGAATTGCCATTACTGCGGCTCAGATGCAGCCGGGTGATTTAATCTGTTATGGCAGCGGCAATTCTATCAATCACGTTGGGATGTATGTGGGAAACGGTCAGATTATCCACGCTTCCACAGAAAGAACCGGAGTAAAGCTTTCTCCTTGGAATTACCGCACACCGGCACGGATTGTGAATGTGCTGGGATAATACCGGCGGAATGCCGCAAAATGAAATCAAAGGATTTGTGGTTTCATTTTGCGGCATCTTCTTGTCCGTCTGAACTGTTATAATTTTTGAATATTTTCTAAAAGAAGAGACATACTAACCTCGTAACAAAAAATAGTTAGGAGGTCATGACAATGAACAACAACTACAGAGACATGGAAGACAACACTTCTAAAAACTGCCGCAATAATACGGAGAATTCCAGCAAAAACAAAGCGGAAAACTCCAGCAAGAATTCCAGCCAGAACAACAGCAAGAATTCCAGCCAGAATTCCAGCAAGAACAGCAGCAGAAACTAAGCCGGGAAATTAACAGGCAGGTTTTCGAAAAACACAGACAAAATAGGAGAAGGGCTTGCTGCGTGTATGCGTGACAGGCTCTTTTTCGCTGCCAGAAACCAGCAGTGGGAGAGGAAATGGACATTCTTGCCTTACCTGAATATACTATCTTATAGTAAACCTGCATGCGCCCGGCGGCGGACGCATGGGGCATACCTGAATTTATGCCGCCTGCCGGCGGCGGATTTTTAAAGTAAAGGCAAGGAGATGAGTAGATGGGCGTAGGCATGATTTCCCTGTGGGATCTGGAATACCGTTTAAATGCCGGTATTCCCATGCAGCTTGTGGATTTGAGGACACCGGCTGATTACCAGGCGGGTCATATCCGGGGAGCAGTAAATATCCCATATTGCAATTTGGCCCTCCGGCTTTCGGAACTGGCTTCCGGTCCTCCGGTAATCTTTTACTGTGCCAGAGGCGGCATCAGCCTTCAGGCTGCCAGAATGGCCGCCCAGAGAGGGATTCCGGCAGCATCCGTTATGAGCGGAATTACCTATTACAGAGGCGCTCATATGATTCGGAATTGAATTGACAAGATTAGACCTTGGCTATAAAATGATGTTGGGGTCAAAAGGTATTTTGACCCCTGATGCCAACGGATTGCTCCGCATTTCATGCTCCCGCAATCCTAAAACACCTCAAATCCGCTCATTTTTCTACGAAAAATGGCTGCTTTTCAGTGTTTTTCGGGCCCCCAAGTCATGTATCGACATGCAAGCATGTCATACATGACCTTTTGCCCCTGGCATCATAAAATAAAACCACGAGACAAAAAACAAATTAGGAGAACCGCCGATGAAAGTATTATTTGCTTCTGATATCCATGGATCCGCCTATTTTTGCGGAAAGCTTCTGGAAATATACCGGCAGTCCGGCGCGGACCGTTTCGTACTCCTTGGAGATATCCTGTACCATGGCCCGCGCAACGATTTGCCCAGGGACTATGATCCCCGGCAGGTGATTGCTATGCTGAACCAATACAAAAATCAAATTTACGCCATTCGGGGCAATTGCGATACCGAGGTAGATCAGATGGTGCTGGAATTCCCTATTCTGGCAGACTATGGGCTGTTGGCCTTTAATGGCAAAACTTTTTACGCTACCCATGGCCATGTATACAATCAGGAGCATCTGCCGCCCATGCAGCCGGGGGACATTCTGATTCATGGCCACACCCACCTGCTGAAAGCGGAAAAGGCAGGAGAAATTACGGTGCTGAATCCCGGATCCGTCTCTATTCCCAAGGGAGGAAACCCCAACACATATGCTCTTTTAGAGGATACTGTTTTTACCATTTTCTCTCTGGACGGGGATGTGGTAAAACAAGTAAAACTGTAAAGAGCAGCCTTTGCCTGAAATGAGGATAACCAGTTGAAAACAATCGAATTAATTGCACCCTGCCATTTTGGCCTGGAGGCGGTGCTAAAAAAAGAAATCTATGATTTAGGATACGAGATCTCCCGGGTAGAGGACGGAAGAGTCACCTTCATCGGCGATGAAGAGGCGATCTGCCGATCCAATGTATTTTTGCGTACAGCAGAGCGTATTCTGTTAAAAGTGGGAAGCTTTTCTGCAACTACCTTTGAAGAACTGTTTCAGGGAACCAGAGCGATTGCCTGGGAGGATTACCTGCCGCAGGATGGCAAGTTCTGGGTGGCTAAGGCGTCCTCCATTAAAAGTAAACTGTTCAGCCCTTCGGATATCCAGTCTATTATGAAGAAGGCTATGGTAGAGAGAATGAAATCTCACTATGGCATTACCTGGTTTCCGGAAACCGGAGCCAGTTTCCCACTAAGGGTATTTTTGCTGAAAGATGTGGTGACTGTCGGGATCGACACCAGCGGGGAATCCCTTCATAAGAGGGGATACCGGGCGTTAACCAGCAAAGCGCCCATTACGGAAACCCTGGCAGCCGCCCTTTTGATGCTGACCCCATGGAACAAGGACCGGATTTTAGTGGATCCCTTCTGCGGGAGCGGCACCTTCCCGATTGAAGCTGCCATGATGGCCGCCAACATTGCGCCGGGAATGGAGAGAGGCTTTCTGGCGGAAGAATGGAAAGGCCTGATTCCGAGAAAATACTGGTATGAGGCCATGGATGAAGCCCGTGAGCAGGTAGATCGCTTTGTAGAGACGGATATCCAGGGCTATGATATTGACGGAGATATTGTAAAGGCAGCCAGAGCCAATGCCCATGCAGCCGGGGTGGATCACCTGATTCATTTTCAGCAGCGCCCCATAAGCGCTTTAAGTCATCCAAAGAAATATGGATTTCTTATTTCCAACCCGCCTTATGGGGAGAGGATTGAAGAAAAAGAGAATCTGCCGGCCTTATACCGGGAAATTGGAGAGCGCTACAAAGGCCTGGACTCCTGGTCTATGTATCTGATTACGGCTTATGAAGATGCGGAGCGGGCTATTGGCTGCAAGGCAGATAAAAACCGAAAGATTTATAACGGAATGATGAAAACATATTTTTATCAATTTATAGGGCCCAGGCCTCCGCGGCGGGGTGGAAGTCCTGTAAAGAAAGCGGAAGGCATTGGTGATTAAACAGTATAAAAAAGCAGTGCTGGTGTGTCTGGTTCTTTTTATCCTTACCGGCTGCCTGAGAACAACCGGAGAGAAAAAGGCAGAAGAAGTCCGCCATGGGCCGTTCATAAGGAAAAGGCAGGCAGAATTCACGATTCCTCTGCCGTCTGCCTATGATTCCCGAAAAGAAGGCCGGGCGCCAAAAGTGGAAGATCAGCAGGATTTAGGGACTTGCTGGGCTTTTGCCTCTCTTACCGCTCTGGAATCTGCGCTATTGCCGGAGGAAAGCTGGGATTTTTCTGAGGATCACATGTCTATCCGCAACAGCTTTCACATGGGACAAAATGCCGGAGGGGACTACACCATGTCCCTGGCATATCTTCTGGCTTGGCAGGGCCCTGTGACGGAAGAAGAGGATCCTTATAATGACGGCATTTCTCCGGAAGGTCTGACTGCGGAAAAACACCTGCAGGAGGTCCAAATCCTTCCTGCCGGAGACCGGGAAGCCATTAAGCAGGCGGTTTACAGAACCGGAGGAGTCCAAAGCTCTCTCCATACATCCTTAAAAAATTCCCAAAGCCAGTCTGCTTATTACCAAAAAGAAAACCGGGCATATTATTACAATGGAGATGCTGAACCAAATCACGATGTAGTGATTATGGGATGGGACGATGAGTATCCCAGAGAGAACTTTACCATTCCGCCGCCGGAGGACGGAGCTTTCCTCTGTGTCAGCAGCTGGGGGGAAGCTTTTGGGGACGGAGGGTATTTTTATGTGTCTTACTATGATTCCAATATGGGGCAGACCAACCTGGTATATACTAAAATAGAAGATAAGGATAATTACGATAAAATTTACCAAACGGATCTGTGCGGCTGGTCCGGCCAGGCAGGTTACGGGTCTGATACTGCTTACGGGGCCAATGTGTATCAGGCGGAGGAAAGAGAGCAGCTGGCTGCAGCAGGCTTTTATGCGGTAGGGCCGGATACCCGGTACGAGATTTACGGAGCAGCAGGAATTGATAAGATTCCGGCATCCGGCGTCCAAAATGGCAGAGGCAAGGCCCGGACATTGGACTTTAAAGACCGGCAGTTGTTGGCTCAGGGAGCTTTAAAATATGCAGGCTATTATACCATTGATTTTGAACGGCCGTTGGAGATTGAAAAAGGCCAGCGGTTTGCCGTGATAATAAAACTGACCACCAGAGACAGCGTCCAGCCCATTGCCATTGAATATCAGGCTGATTCGTCTCCGGGTACAGTAGACATTACAGACGGAGAAGGATATTTAAGCTATGACGGTATCCACTTTCAGCGCGCTGAGACTGCCATGAAATGCAATATCTGCTTAAAAGCATATACAAGGAGAATACCATGAAACATACCATAGTTTTTGCCACAGGCAATGAAGGAAAGATGAGAGAGGTACGGATGATCCTGTCTGATCTGGGCATGGAAGTCCTGTCTATGAAAGAGGCCGGGGCGAATCCCAAGATTCAGGAGGACGGCAGCACGTTTGCCCAAAATGCTGAGATAAAGGCCAGGGCAGTCTGGAAGTGTACCGGCGGCATTGTGCTGGCCGACGATTCCGGGCTGGTGGTAGACTATATCGGCGGGGAGCCGGGAGTCTATTCTGCAAGATATATGGGAGAAGACACTTCCTACCTGATCAAAAACCAGAACATCATTGACCGGCTGGAAGGAGCCGTGGGAGAAGAGCGGGCCGCCCGGTTTGTCTGTGATATCGCCGCGGTTCTCCCTACAGGAGAGGTGATCCATACAGAGGCTGCCATGGAAGGCCGGATTGCCCAGGAGCCGGCAGGCCATGAGGGCTTTGGCTATGACCCGATTCTTTATATTCCGGAATTTGGAGTTACCAGCGCAGAATTGACTCTGGAGCAGAAAAATGAGATCAGCCATCGGGGAAAAGCGCTGAGGGCTATGAAGGAAGAGCTTTCTAAAAGGTACAAAGGAGAAGAGTGATGAAGATTTTAATTGTCAGCGACACCCACCGGAAGGATGATAACCTGAAAATGGTGTTGGAAGAGGTAAAGCCCATCGATATGTTTATCCATTTGGGAGATGCAGAGGGCAGTGAACAGTTTATTCCGGAATGGTTGAATCCGGAATGTGAGGTACAGATGGTACGGGGAAATAATGATTTTTTTTCCGACCTGGACAGGGAGCGGGAAATCCGGATCGGTCAATACCAGGTTCTTTTGACTCACGGCCACTATTATAATGTATCCCTGGGTACAGAGACGATTAAAAGGGAAGCGGTTGAAAGAAAGGTAGATATGGTGATGTTTGGCCATACTCACCGTCCCTGCTACGAGGTCAAGGATGACCTGGTGGTGTTAAATCCGGGGAGCCTGTCATTTCCTCGTCAGGAAGGCAGAAAGCCTTCTTATATGATTATGGAACTGGACGAAAGTGGTCATATCCATGTAGATCTTCACTATGTGGGTTCAGAATGGTGAAGGTGGTTAAAAAGATTAGAAAAACTGTTGAGACGAGAGAACAGGATAACGAGAAATAAAAAAGTAAAAAAATAGTTGACTTTTAAGGGCACATAGTATATAATAACTCTTGCGTCGCCGGAAGGCGAGAGGAAATCGCAGGTTCCCAAGTAAGACGGGGTGTGGCTCAGTTTGGCTAGAGCGCCTGGTTTGGGACCAGGAGGCCGCAGGTTCGAATCCTGTCACCCCGATGTGTTCCTTATTAAAAACTTCATATTTTTATTATGCGGGTGTAGTTCAATGGTAGAACACCAGCCTTCCAAGCTGGATACGTGGGTTCGATTCCCATCACCCGCTTTTTTTATTGGTGCGGAACCCTTTGGCTTTATCGGGGGTTCTGTTTTTTTTGCGTTAAAAAATTGTGAAAAAATTATCGATTTCATTGTAGACAGAAGAATTAACTTATGCTATAATGTCTAAGGCTCGTTAAAAAAATCACGAATTAAGAAAAGGGGAAAAGATGAAAGAGCAAACGAAAAAGACAGTAGTACAAGACGATGTAGTAGTGGCGGAAAAGTTCCACATGTCCGATCTGCTGCACAAGGAAGATTGGTTATCCATCTGGGGAGCATTTATTGTAATTGCCATTGCTTCTATTGGCGTAATCAGCGGCGCGTTTCGGTTTAAAGGGGTTACATTCGGAAAATGGGGCGGAGAAAGCGGCTCCATTGCACGTTTTTTTAACGGAAGCGAGGCTTGCGTAACCACCTGGACAGGCGTAATTATTACCTTTGCGGCTCTGGCAATTATATTTGCAGTGTGTAACCAGCTGATGGGAAAAGATGCAAAGAAATACCTGATTGCATTTTTAGGCGTATTTGCCCTGACTGCCTTGGTTCGTCTGATTTCTTCCCAGGTTACATTCAGCAAATATTTAGAGTATGCATTCTGGGCATTGCTGATTGGTCTGCTGATTTCCAATATTTTAAAGGTTCCGGAATGGCTGAAGCCAGCAATTCAGACAGAATTTTATATTAAGACGGGGCTGGTTTTAATGGGCGCCAGCGTTCTGTTCTCTAACATTCAGAAGTTCGGCCTTTACGGTCTGGGCATTGCATGGCTGGTAACTCCGGTTGTTATTATTTTTATGTGGATTCTTGGAACCAAGATTTTAAAGATGGACAATAAGCCTATGGTCATGACCATCTCTGCCGCTACCTCTGTGTGCGGTACTTCCGCAGCAATTGCAACCGCAGCAGCCTGTAAGGCAAAGAAAACCGACTTGACCTTTGCGGTTGGTATTTCCCTGATTTTCACTGTTTTAATGATGGTGGGCATGCCGCTGTTTTGTAAAGTTATTGCTATGGATCCCATGGTAGGCGGCGCGTGGATTGGCGGAACTGTAGACTCTACCGGAGCCGTTGTTTTGGCAGGGAATGCATTAGGCGAACTGGCAGGACAGGTTGCTGCGCTGGTAAAAATGATTCAGAATATTTTGATTGGTTTTGTCGCATTTGCAGTAGCGATTTTCTTTACCACAAAAGTAGACAAAACAAGCGGAACTACTGTAGGCGCTTCTGAGATTTGGCACAGATTCCCCAAGTTCATCTTAGGATTTATCGGCGCATCTTTGGTCTTCTCCTTTATCTTCCAGGGGACCATAGGGGTAGAATCTACTGCCGCCATCCTTTCTGACTTAAAAGAATTCCAGACCTGGTGCTTTGCACTGGCATTTACCTGCATTGGCCTTGAAACCAACTTTAAGGAGATGTCCGAACAGTTCCAGGGTGGCAAACCCTTTGTACTTTATATTATAGGACAGACCTTTAACCTGGTTCTGACCTTTGTTGTAGCATGGATGCTGTTAAGCGGCCGCTTCTTCCCGATTCCCAATATTACGGTTTAATTTCCGGGAACGTTCAGGCAGCCGTCCACTGCGCGGAGAAAGCAGGTAAAGAAAGATGACAGAAAAGAAATCAGGAAAAACAATGAAAATTGTGTGTGCTGCGGGAGTAATTATTTTCCTGGCAGCGGTTTTGCTCGCCATATACATTATGGCAAAAGGTATGGGCCATGTGCCGGGGATTGATTTTGGCCCGGGACAATATTACTATACCGATATACCCGGATGGCAGAAGTATTTCCTTCCGGATCACTATGAAAATCATGTGCCTATGGCAGTGCTGATTGGATTGTTTTTCGCGTGGGGCTATCTGATGTACCGCCTCTGGGTGTTTGTGGACAAAAAGTGGAACTGATATAATTTAAAGAAGGGGATGCTGTAAAATGAGGGCATCCCCTTAATACCAAAAAATTTCTGGCAAAGCCGGACAAGAAGATGCCGCCGTCTCAGCTGTTACAACAGATCAGACAAAAAGAAAAAAAGTGCTTGCCTTTTTAAATAAGCTATGGTAGAATAATGGACGTTGACAACAGTGGTGGTCAAACGTGAGTCTGTAGCTCAGCTGGATAGAGCAACGGCCTTCTAAGCCGTGGGTCGGGGGTTCGAATCCCTTCAGGCTCGCT
>ERZ808046.486-NODE-486-length-33449-cov-6.879300_pt1 | contig 33449 bp, 37 predicted proteins | sample MGYA00380196_ERZ808046 | MGnify/ENA primary metagenome ERZ808046 (study PRJEB31490, sample SAMN06133421) | mouse gut metagenome | isolation source: Z6_2 | host: mice | place: China: Chengdu | collected 2015-05 ...
AAAAGTAAAAAAAGTGGTTAGACCCCTGCTATAGAATCTAACCATAAAAATATCGCTACTAACTTAATGACATTGGACTGTGAATAGTAACAATTTTTTCAAAAAGTTCGTGTCATTAACTTGACACAAGGGGGATTGAAGGCGATGGAGGAGCTGGCGAAGCTGGAGGAGGAGAGAGGGACGGCTGGGTATATGCCGATAGATGGCAGGAGAGGCAAAGCACGCGGAAAAGGAGCAGGCGCAACGGACGGTTCGTTGGTTTTTGGCGGAGAAAAACCAGGAGAGCGGGTTGCAAGCAATGAGATGTGTACGTTTTTGATTTTGAATATTTCCTCGTTACAGTTGATACCCGTGAATATGATTGCTTACCGGCAGCAGTACGGGAGCGTGAATCCGGCGGGAATTATCGCACCGGCGATCGTGGCGACGGCAGTAAGTACGGGGGTGGCGGTGGTATATTGTAAGGTGAAGGATGGGAGGCGGAGAGTTTGAGGACTTTCCGCTTTATTCATTAGTTATATCCCAATGTTTTATCAGATACATATAAGAAAATATATGAGAAAAACAAGGTATAGCATATATAAAATTATGATATTATTGGATTATATATTGCCATTGACATATAAAAATTAGAAATGCATAATAGCATAAAATATTGGAAAGGACTAATTGGATGAATTATCAAAAAATTATTGATGACTTTATAACACGATATCCAGATTATAAAAGTGATGTAATGAATTTTACCGAATATCTGGAAATACATTGGGGAAATTCTTTGTCGGGAGAACCACTCCGTATTTTACTTAAGGGTATAGACGTTGAATTTATATTACAGAGCCTGATTTATAATGTGGAAGATATACAGCGATATAAGAGCAAGACAAAGGCTAAACGGTATGCCACCGTGGTAGGATTGTTTTTTAACTACATCCGAAAGACTACAGATATTGCAAACCCTGAATTATATGATGCAATTTCGTTTAACCGCCTGCGGGAAAATTCATATATGAAACGAATGATGGCATATATTGAGAAATGTGATTTGCTTGCGGGTATAGTTGAGCAGGAACCGTTGACGTTTATGCAAGCCGAAGAACTTTTGGCATGGTCAAATGAACAGCTTGAAGATACGGAATGGGGAGGGGCTACGGATCTTAAGAAGGCAATGGCGGCTATCGGAATAAAGATGATGATGCTTTATGGGATCACATATCGTGAATTGAGAAAAATCAAATGGGAGAATTTCGATGAATATTATGGTTTTATTACAGTAAATGGTTTTGAACTTCGTTTGCCGCCCAAATTGTCAAGGCAGTTACAGCAAGTGCAGAAATTTGTTTTTCAGAATCATGTAAAGAGCAATGAGGACTTGCTTTTTACGGATGGGAATGGAGAACCGTGGGGGGAGATAACATCTTCTTCTGGAATTCCCGACTATTTAGGGACTTTGATAGAAGTTACAAGTGTAACCAGCATTGTCAAGTATGGAATAGGACAACTTCTCAAGGCTGGGTTAAGTGATTCTGTTATTAAAAAAATAACAGGTGCAAGTGATAAACTGATTCAAGGGTGTCTCTTGACAGAGGATGATGAACTCAAAAAGACTATAAATAATAAAATTGTTATGGCAGAGTTATATTATGAGTTTTGAAGAAGATAGAGCAGACAGGGAGAGATAAATCTGTGGATGAAAATAAAGGTGAAGTTTTAATCTATCAGTCAGAAGACGGATTAACCAATGTCGAAGTAACTGTACGGGATGAAACGGTTTGGCTTTCCCAACAACAAATGGCAGAGCTGTTTCAAACGTCGAGAACAAATGTTGTGGAACACATAAAACATATTTTTGCAGAAGGAGAATTAGACGAAGCCTCAACCTGTCGGAATTTCCGACAGGTTCGGCAGGAGGGAACAAGGCAGGTTACAAGAGAGATACCATATTATAATCTGGATATGATTATATCTTTGGGATATAGAATAAAGTCTCTTATAGCAACGAGATTCAGGAAATGGGCAACAGAACGTTTAAAGGAATACATGGTTAAGGGCTTTACGATGGATGACGAACGCCTTAAAGGCAATGGTGGAGGGAATTATTGGAAAGAGCTTTTAGACCGTATTCGTGATATTCGTTCTTCGGAAAAAGTGCTTTATCGTCAGGTTTTGGATTTATATGCCACAAGTGTAGATTATGACCCCCATAGTGAGGAGTCGATTCGTTTTTTTAAAATAGTACAAAATAAGCTTCATTTTGCGGCACATGGACATACTGCGGCAGAAATAGTTTTTGAGCGTGCTGATGCACAAAAACCTTTTATGGGATTGACATCCTTTTCAGGAGAGTTACCTGCTCTTAAAGATATTGGAATTGCAAAGAATTATTTAAAGGAAGATGAGCTAAAGATTCTAAATAATTTGGTATCTGGTTATTTTGATTTGGCGGAAATTAATGCGATTGAACATCGCCCAATGTACATGAATGATTATGTTGAACAGCTTGATTCGGTATTATCGTCAGGAAATAGAAAAATACTCAGTGATGGTGGCAGAGTAAGCCATGCTCAGGCAATGAAAAAAGCAAAAGAAGAATATCAAAAGTATCAGGCAGCCACAATTTCTCCGGTTGAGGACGCTTACCTAAAAACAGTAAAAATGGCAGCTAAAGCAGCAAAACAGGCTGGTAGAAAAAACAAATACTGATGGACGATAATGATGTTATTTTTAAACTTCGTGTCATTAACTTGACACAAGGGGGATTGAAGGCGATGGAGGAACTGGCGAAGCTGGAGGCGGAGCGGGGGAATCCGGCATACTTGGATGATGGCAAGGGTATAGTTGGAAAGCGAGAACGGATTGCCAGCAATGAGATGTGTACGTTTTTGATTTTGAATATATCTTCTTTGCAGTTGATTCCGGTAAATATGATTGCGTACAGGCAGCAGTATGGGAGTGTGAATCCGGCGGGGATTATCGGCCCGGCGATTGTGGCAACGTTTGTGAGCACACTGACGGCGGTGGTGTACTGTAAGGGGAAGGGCAGAAAGCGGAGGGCGTAACGCTCTCCGCTTTCTGCCAATTTTGTATACCCAAAGACTTCTTATAATGATTTATCGTATACAAAATTTTTGGAACAGGGTATAATACAAACAGAAAACAGATTATAAATTGGTTGGAGGCTGGACTAATGGCAATTAAAACGATTGAAATTTTAAATGTAATGGTATTTAAGCGTCATTTGAGAAAGAATAATGCCGCATTAAAGTCTATAGAAGAAGGGGATTCATTTAATGATGGATTTAAGATAGAATTTTGTGATGGGATAAATGTTCTGATTGGTGAAAATGGAGTCGGAAAGACAACCATTCTGAAAATGATTTATGCTGCAACACAATGGTCAATTAAGCAGACGGATCAGGGAAAGACAAAAAGACTAATACAATTTTTTTCAAACAGCCTAAAAGATAGCGATGCTTTAAAAAATGCAGAAAATAAAGAAGATTATTGTTATTATAAAGTATCAGACGGAACGCATAATTTTGAAGACAGCCTTTCACATAAAGGTATATTCAACTACGATCAATGGCTTGGATTAGATATACAATCTGTCTTTATCCCTACAACAGAAATGTTGTCACATGCAAAGGGATTCCTGGCTATGAATCAGAAATATAATATGCCATTTGATGGAACGCAGATAGATATTATTGTAAATGCTTCTTTACCAGAGACGCGGGAAATCCCATTTGCCATGAGTAAAATCCTTGATAAACTAAGCGCTGTAATTGATGGGACTGTTATTTTGGAAAATGATTCTTTTTATGTATTAAAAAAAGACGGTCAGAAAGTTGATTTTTCATTAGAGGCAGAAGGATTGCGTAAATTAGGTCTACTTTGGAAATTAATACGCAATGGTCTTTTGGAAAAAGGATCAATCCTTTTGTGGGATGAACCGGAAGCGAATCTAAATCCAGAATTATATCCCCTTGTCGCAGAGATTTTGTTGGAATTACAGAAAAATGGAGTTCAGATTTTTTTGGCAACACATAGTTATAATTTTGCAAAATACTTAGAAATCCGCCGTACGAATAACGAGCAGGTGATGTTTCATAATCTTTATAGAAGCCATAATTTATTTTCGAATGAAATGCAAAAGATATTCCCCGGGATGGATGATAACAGCGAAGCAATATATAGTCAATCAGCGGACAAAATGGACAAGATTAAATATAATCACATTATGGCCGCAGATAACAAATTGCTGGATGAAGTATATGAACTATGAGGAAATGACAGTGAAGAACTTATTTATAGAAGAAAATGGTGCATACAGTATTGATTGTAAGGCTGCTGTATGGGCAACGGATAAAATACATGAAGACTATCATAATGCAGGAATACACATTAATGATGTGGATTTTTTGATTGAAAATTCTACGCATATTCTCATGGTAGAATATAAGAATGCATGTCTTGCAAGTGCAAAGAATCCGGAAGCATTTCATCCAATGGAAGATAAGAAAATATCAATCATAACACGCAAGTTTTATGATTCTTTGCACTATTTGAGATTATTGGATAAAAACAAACCGGTTTGGTACATATATATTCTTGAATATCCAAATGGAGATGTAACTACCAGAAAAAGACTGCGAAACAGATTAAAAATGGAACTGCCTTTTTCTCTGCAGAAGAATATTGGAAATGGAAAAAGATTGATAGATAGGGTAGATGTTCTTTCCATAGATGAATGGAATGCTGATAGTCAGTGTGGTAATTTTCCAGTTAAACGAGTATTACAATAGGCTCATTAATATGGAAAAAATTAGACATTTCCTTAAATTGACGAATAACTTCATGCTTCAGGAAAATATTTGAAAAGTTCGTGTCATTAACTTGACACAAGCCGGATTGAAGGCCATGGAGGAACTGGCGAAACTGGAGGCGGAGAGTCTAAGAGCTCTCTGTTTTTGTATCATTTTTGTGAAAGAGTGTTGAGAAGCAAAGTTTTTTGGGATATACTTATAAAAAACATGGATATTGGGATTTAAGAGATATATGAGGTATCAAGAAGTGGAAGAAAAAATAAAGAATATTATGTCTGAAGTATACGAAGAATTGATAAAATTATTTGGTAAAAAAATTGAACGTATTACTTTGTACGGTTCATATGCACGCGGGGATTTTAATTTGGAATCAGATGTTGATATCATGATTTTATTGAATTGCGATCAAAAAGAAATAACACAAAGACGAAAAGAGATCAGTAGAATTGCAAGCCGAATTGGTTTAAAAAATGATATTATGGTTTCGCTTCTTGCACGTAATAGTGATGATTATGAAAACAATATGAAGTACCAGCCATTTTACCAAAACATTGAAAAGGAAGGTATGAGAATTTATGGATAAAGCAAGAGCAGATTTAGCTATATATCGTTGAGAGACAGCGAGACAATGTATTATATCGGCAAAAGCATTGATAGAGATATCGGATTATAAAGGTGCGGCAAATCGTTCTTATTATGCGGTTTTCCATTGTATGCGAAGTGTATTAGCATTAAGTTCCATAGACTTTTCAAAACATTCTGCGGTGGGCGCTTATTTTCGTAAAGAATATATAAAAACAGGGATATTTGATATATCTATGTCAGATATAATATCGGAAGCCTTTGATATTCGTAGCGATAGCGACTATAATGACTATTTTGTAATATCGAAAAAAGAGGTTGAAGAACAGATATCAAATGCACAGTATTTTTATGATAGGGTAGAGGAACATGTAGTGGCGCAAATTAAGGATGGTGGTTAATCTGATATTTTATAGTTAACGACATTAGAAATTTCGTTTTCGGCCTTGCAGGAGCTACCGTATATGGCTTCTGCAAGAGCCGGAAACAGAAATTTGTTATGTCGTTTACTATAAATACACAGTAATCGTTAAGAGCGGAAATCTTATAATAAGATGTATCCTGCTTTTATTATATTGATTTTCTTGTTTTGGTATTATTCAACAATAAGAGAGAGGAAAAATTATTATTATAAGATATTTTTCACAAAGTTCGTGTCACTAACTTGACACAAGGCGGGTTGAAGGCGATGGAGGAGTTGGCGCAGTTGGAGCGCGAAAGAGGAAATCCGGCGGATGGGACTGCTAAAGGCGGCGTGGAAACAGTGGACGGGAAAAAAGGGAAACAGGGGCGTGTTGCCAGCAATGAGATGTGCACATTCTTGATACTGAATATTTCTTCAAAAATGAATTTTTTGAAGAACGTAAAGATCTACTTAGCAAAAATCATGTTTATCGAAATCATATCAATAAATTTGTTAATTATTTAAGCTTGCCAGAGGTACAGCTATCAAACGCGCCTGCCAGAATTAATATAAATATAGTTGAGGAATGTATCAGATATTATCATAATAAAGGCGAGCTTAATTCCAGATCGACCATGGAGTCGCAGCTTGAATCGGTTAAAAGTTTTTATGACTACTTAAGTGAGACTGGTAAAACAACTGATATTTTTTCGGATTACAATTACAGTAAATTTAAAGATGACATCGTTGATAAATATAGCTTGTTGGAACCTGTAGAGAGAGGAAGCTATAAATGTGAAGATATCAAAACTATTTTAATGGAACTGGATAAAGCTATTGATAATTTTCAGAATAAATCTGCCGGAATCAGAGAGGAAGATATCAATAAGTGCATTAATAAGAGTATTGCACAAAATGATTATTACTGTTATGTATAGAATGCATTTTAAACAGTAGGGAGTGTATAAGTATGGGAATATATTTAAATCCGGGAAATGAACAGTTTGTGGTTTCTGTTAATTCTGAATTATATGTGGATAAGACGGAACTAATTAAATATACGAATAGCCGTATCGGAAAAGACAGACCGTTGATTTGTTCCAGCAGACCAAGAAGGTTTGGGAAAACAATGGCGGTAACTATGCTGGCAGCGTATTACAGTAAAGGATGTCATTCTGAAAAGCTGTTTGAAGGACTTCAAATAAGTCAGAATGAATTTTTCAAAGTGCATTTAAATAAGTATAATGTAATCTTTTTGGATATCCAGTGGATGTACGGAAATGCGCTTGAGGAAATGAAGAGAGATTCAACTCTTAAAGTAGTGAGTTATATTCAGGAACAGGTGATAGCCGAGTTAAGGGAGGAATACGCCGAATATGTCCGAGATGATGACATTTCATTGCCGTCGGTATTGGCAAAAATCAATGTTATGACAAAAGAACAGTTTATCATTATTATTGATGAATGGGACTGTCTGTTCCGGGAGGACAAAAATAATGAAAATCTTCAGAAGGAATATATCAATCTTTTGAGAGGATTATTTAAAGGAACGCCGTCGGGAGCTTTTTTAAAGCTTGCTTATATTACGGGAATTTTACCAATTAAGAAATACGGCACACAGTCAGCTTTAAATAATTTTCGGGAGCATACAATGGTCAGTCCAAGACAGATGGCGGAGTATGTCGGATTTACGGAGACAGAGGTAAGGACTATTTGCAAAGAACATGATATGCCATTTAAAGAGATGCAAAGATGGTATGACGGATATTATTTTGAAAAGATAGGGCATATTTATAGCCCTAATTCTGTAATTGAAGCTGTAGATAGCAGGGAATTTGGGAATTATTGGTCTGGAACAGAGACGTATGAGTCTTTGATGACGTATATTGCAATGGATTTTGATGGGTTAAGACAATTGATTGTAGACATGCTGGGAAATCAGAGATGTAGAATTGACGTGGAATCATTTCAAAACGATATTACTTCATTTAAGTCTGCAGATGATGTTATTACCCTGCTGATTCATATGGGATATCTGGCCTATGATAGTAAAACAAAAAAAGTTTTTATTCCAAATGATGAGGTGAGGAGTGTTTTTTGGCGAGCGATTAGAAATGATGGGTGGGAAGAAGTAATAAAGGCGGTTGATGCATCGGAAGCTTTACTTAAGGCAACTTTGGAGATGAACGAAAAAGCTGTGGCACAGATGATACAAGAAGTCCATATGCAAAGTTCTTCCAGTCTGATATATAACAATGAGATTTCTTTGAGCAGTGTGATTGCGCTGGCATATTATAGTGCATGCAGAGATTATACTCTTGTAAGAGAATTGCCGACAGGAAATGGATTTGCGGATATGGTTTTCCTTCCTAAACGTACATCTTTAAATCCGGCATTGGTTGTGGAACTAAAATGGGATAAAACCGCAGAAGGAGCAATCAATCAGATTAAAAGTAAAGGATATGTGTCTGTTCTTAAAGAGTATAAAGGAAATATTTTGCTTGTCGGAATCAATTATGAGAAGAAAAGCAGAAAACATCAATGTAGGATAGAAAAATTTGAAATGTAATTTTTGCAGTATCAAAATTATTAATAAGTTCGTGTCACTAACTTGACACAAGGTGGGTTAAAGGCGATGGAGGAGTTGGCGAAGCTGGAGGCGGAGAGAGGGAATCCGGGGTATAGTCAATGCCTGTCACCGCCGCCCTGTTTTGGACTTTTATTGAACCGATAAACCGGAATCTGTCGATGTGTTTGCTTTGTCTAAATACACAAAGATTTTATACGTTCCGACAAAGTTATCACACTTAGCGGCCAGTGTATATGTGGTGGAACGTTCAAGTATAAAATAGGTCGACAACTCTTTTGCATTATCCAAGGTATAAACAGCATTACCATCTGAATCGTACAAGGTCATGTCCAGATTTCCGCTGATAACATTCGATTCAAAAACAAACTTTATCCTATTGCCAGCTTCTCCTACGAAAGAAATGTCAGATGATGTGGTGACTTGCTTTGAATACTCATTGCTCATATTACCTAATACTGTAGGTCGGGTCAGCAGATAAAAGCTGATAATTCCTACTGCCACAACGAGGATAAAACTGATGAGGATGACATATTTCTTTTTCATGCCATTATCCTTTCAAGTATTGTGTGGTGGGCTTGACGGTATATTTTGCGTTCCTCATGCTTTCAGGTCTGCGAACAGTTCGTTCAGATCGGTATACCCTTTCACTGCCGGGTCTTTCGCAATCCTTTCTGCCTCCAGCATAGCGGCAACCGTTTCGCTGTTGGGCTGGTTGAGGGAAATGTCAAAGGGAATCCGTCCCTCACGGAGAGACTGGCGGACAAAAATATTGAACGCCGTTGTCAGGTTCATGCCGAGTTCCCCGAACAGCCTGTCAGCCTGCGCTTTCAGGTCTGAATCCATACGGATGCTGATGTTTGTAGTAGAGCCAGCCATACAACCATCTCCTTTTCCGCTGGTGATTACAGTATATGCTATCTGCACAAGAAATACAATATTTTGCACGAAAAATTGACAGTAAATTCATTTCCAGGGAGGTGAAATGAGAAATGCCGGATAAACAGAAACAGCATGACTTAATTTCTGTTATGGATTATGGACAATACCGTCGGGCAAGGAAGTTGGTGCATGAGTGCTGCAACTATGACAACGGCCAGTGTATCGCCCTTGACGAACGGAATAACTTGACCAGACAGGAATGAGTGTTGAGGAAAGCCTTTTTTTAGGGTATACTTACAATTAGGAGACAGCAAATATGAGAGAGATATTCAGGTATAAAAAATAGAGAAGGAGTTCACTTCATGGCAATAATAGATAATAAATTTGCATTACAAGATTTATATATTGGAATGAAGATAAGAGATAAAAATCAGTTAAGCAACATATACGATACATGGATTATGCTTGTAAAAAGCACTAATTCGGATGTATATACAGTAGGATTCATAGGTAAGGAAACCAATGCAGAGTCGGATAAGTTGTTCACACAAGGCAATGTGGTATGTCCGGTATACAATGACAGTATGGAATTAGAGGGGGACATTTACTATGAAGAATAAATATATCCTTTTTGAAATGAATCATCGGAATGAGATAAGGGCTGATGCGAATATGGCAATAAAAAGCATGGAACTTACAAAAAATAGAGAATATAAATGTCAAGATAGATACAGGGTGTCCTTATACATCAATACCAATTCTAAGGTTCGGTATATCAAGTGCCAGAGCACAGCAAATGAAACAAAGGGACTGCGATGATGATAGAATAAGAAAAGAAATTTCATTTGGCGTGAATGACCCAAAGGAAAAACGGGATGCGGACAAAGAAAAATTTAAGGATAGAAAGTATATGGAACTGCAATCTATAACTTTCCAGCACAGGAATTTTGAGATTGATTTTGGAGGAGTTTGTATTAATAAAGACTTTGTGAAAGTCAGCTATGACCGCACAGGTAATATTCTTATTGGAATGGATGTTTTGTCTCAGATGGATATACATATAGGGAAAAGTAAGATTCTTGGTAAAACCGTTTTTATTGCATGTCCATATGAAAGTATGAATCAGGAATATCTTGAGGCTTTAAGCCGACATTTCGATATATAACCACAATTTGTAGATATTTGTAAAAAGTTGAAATATTTTTTAGTCCTAACCTGGCACCAGCTTACAGAAGCCAGTAAAGAGGTGGTTAAATGGACATGCTGGACTACATAGCGGGGGCATCTTTATATGAAGTGATAAAAAACAGCGGAAAAGAATATAGACTTGTCCATGCCGGACTCGGCAATTTTACGCCGGATAAAGCGATGGATGAGTATGATTTATATGATTTTCTGGAAAAGAGGACAGATTACACCAAAAGATATTATCCGGAAGAGAATATCTTTCTGGTAACGGGACATACGCCGACTGTTCATATAAAAGACTGGGGAAAAACGAAAGTATATATGAAAAACGGCCATATTGCCCTGGACTGTGCCTGTGTGGCGGGAGGAAAACTGGCGGCATTCTGCATAGAGACAGAGGAAATTGTTTATGTGGATGGACTTTGAAACATAGAATATCAAGGTTACAGGCCTTTTAGAAGACGGGGCGGGGGAAAGGCCAATAGGAAAAGAGTATCAGGAAAAGTGCTATTAGCGGAAATGAGGGAAGAAAATGAGCGAGATAAAATTTGATTTGAATGCGTGGAAAGAAGCGAATGAATTAATAAATGAACAATTGACAGAATACTTAACAAAAAAGAACCTATGCGAACAATGGAAGTATCTGATGGATGAAGAAAGCACATTTGGCTTTTTTGACCCTGATTCTTCAGAATATGTTTGGAAGACGACAGAGGTATATAGAAAACTTTATATGGGAGATGCTTCACACTGGATGTTTTGGGATATGTTTGATTTTGAGAATTTAAAACGTGAAAAAAACCGGTTGGTTGCCTGCGCTAAAAGGAGCAATGAATGGGACTATGAAAAGTTTTTTGATGCTGAAAAGGCAAAAAAATGGGGAGAGTGGGCAGATAGAGGAATACTTAGAATTGCGGGTGAAACAGACATTAATTTTAAAAAGGATAGAAGCAATCAAAAATATGCGTATTACAAAAAGCTCATTGAAAAAAGTGAATTCAGTAATGAAGATAAAGAAAAACATTTGTGTAAATTAGCCTGGTGTGAAAGAAGGTTTCATTCTTTGGAGAATTTTTCTCTTATGCTCGTTCCGGGAGAATTGAATAATGTTAAAGGAAATAGTCGTGATAGAATGGATAGATTTATTTGGCTGTTGAAGGGATATAAGATTGATGGAAACAGATGATTTCAACTAAATAAAAATTTTACTGTTTTGAAACCGATCTCTTGCATATACTATTTTGTATCGGTATAATAAGAATTGCAATGTAGTTTCGAAAAAATAAAAATATTTATTTTTTGAAAGCGGGAGATCATATGAAAACAATAACAAGAACAAAGTATCTGAATAGGATAATTGAGTTGAACCAAACTCCTGATATTAAAATCATTACAGGCATTCGCCGTTCGGGAAAGTCAAAATTGATGCAGGCATATATTGAGTACCTGAGAAATCATTATGAAAATATCAATATTATTTTTGTTGACTTTATGGATCTGACATACGAAGAAATCAGAGAGTATCATGCACTTCATGCTTACGTAGAGCAACATTTTCAAGAGGAAAAAATAAATTACCTTTTCGTGGATGAAGTTCAAATGTGTCCAAAATTTGAATTGGCAATCAACAGTCTTTATTCCAAAGGAAAATATGATATTTATATTACGGGTTCTAATGCTTTTTTATTAAGTGCTGATCTGGCAACTCTTTTTACCGGACGTTATATCGAGATTCACGTGTTCCCATTCAGTTTTCAGGAGTACTGCCAGTATTATGATGAGACCGGCGATAAGGAAAAACTCTTTGATGAGTATTCCACAAAGGGAGGACTGGCAGGTTCTTACGCTTACAGAACGGAAAGAGATAGAATAAATTACATTAAGGAAGTTTATGAAACGATCGTCACGAGAGATCTTGTGCAGAAATATTCTTTGCCGGATACGTTAGTCCTTCAGAAACTGTGTGAATTTCTTATGGATAACATCAGTAACCTTACTTCTCCAAACAAGACCAGTCAGTTGCTGACAGCGAATAAGACAACAACTAATCATGTAACAGTCGGCAGATATATTAAATATTTGTGCAATGCCTTTGTTTTTTATGACATAAAGCGTTATGATATCCGCGGAAAGAAGTATTTGGAAAGTTCTGAAAAATTCTATTTGTGTGATACAGGTATCCGATATGCCATTTTAGGAAGCAGGAATATGGATTACGGCAGAGTATATGAGAATATGGTCTGTATGGAACTGCTCCGTCGGGGATATGATGTGTATGTCGGGAAATTGTATCAGAAGGAAATTGATTTTGTAGCGCAAAAAGGGAGTGAGAAAATCTATATCCAGGTCAGTGACAATATATCGGATCAGAATACTCTTGAAAGAGAATGTTTGCCATTGCTGCAAATCCGGGATGCTTATCCCAAAAAGATCATTGCCAGGACCAGGCATCCGAAATATGATTATGAGGGGATTGAGATTTACAATATAGCTGATTGGCTGGTGCAGGAAGAGGAAAATGGTGCGCAAGAAACATAACACCCCGGTTATTATCAAATATCCTTTCTGGTGTATGACTGCACAAAATAAGAACGCTGTTTTTGTCAGAAGCAAGCTATTGACAATATAATAAAAGCGTGCTATTGTTATGGCCATAAGGAGGTGCAAAATGATCAATCAAAATACATGTGGCGCTATCATCAAACAGATACATGATGAATTAGAGAAAAATGCAAATAACGCCTTGCGTCCCCAGGGATTGACAATGGCGCAGGTTGGGGCGCTGCTGGTGCTGAGAGACGCACCGGAGGGCCGGTGCTCACTGAAAGAAATGGAGCAGGTTCTTCATGTGGCGCAGTCCACGGCGGCAGGGATTATGGTCCGGCTGGAGCAGAAAGGGCTGGTTGAAGGATTCGGAAGCCCGGAGGACAAAAGGATTAAGATGGTCAGGATTACGCCAACAGGGGAGGAATGCTGTTTTCGGGCCGAGCAGAGCATGGAAGAAACAGAAAAAAGGCTGCTGTCCGGTCTGACAGAAACAGAAAGGAGCATTTTTAACAGTCTCCTTGTGAAAGTTCGGGACTCCATTTAGTAGAAATTCCGCTGTATCAGGCGGAAATTTTCAAACGCATAATAATAGCAAACTATTAAAAGCAAACTTTTAAATACGAGGTGATATTATGAAGAATGAAAAATCTTTAGAGGCTTTCAACAGGATGCCGGTTCCGCAGGCTGTCATGAAAAACGCCATTCCGGCAATGGTAGCCATGCTTATGGTGCTGATCTACAACCTTGCAGATACCTTTTTTATCGGGCAGACGCATGACGCCTATCAGGTCGCTGCCGTATCCCTGGCAACTCCCGTTTTTTTAATGTTTATGGCGGTTGGCACTGTTTTCGGAATTGGCGGGACATCCGTTATTTCACGGGCAATGGGCGAAGGAAGGACAGAGTACGCCAAAAAAGTATGTTCTTTTTGCATGTGGGCCTGCGTCATCGTGGGAACAGGAATGAGTGCTTTATTCCTGCTTTTTATGAATCCGCTTCTGTCGCTGATCGGAGCAAGTGAAGATACATGGGAATACGCCCGGAATTACCTTACAATTGTTTCATGCAGCGGTGTGTTTGTGCTTATCTCAAACTGCTATTCCAATATCTTACGGGCGGAAGGCCAGGCGACGAAAGCGATGGCAGGGCAGGTGATGGGTAATCTTCTGAATGTTGTTCTTGATCCCATAATGATTCTGGGATTTGGCTGGAATATCACGGGAGCTGCCATTGCAACAGTGGTTGGGAATGTAGCGGCGGCAGGCTGCTATATTATCTATTTTTTGAAGGGGGAATCCTCCCTTAGTATCCGGATAAGAGATTTTTCAGTAAAAGACAAGATAGGCAGCAGCGTGCTTGCAATCGGTATTCCTGCGTCTCTTGCTTCTGTCCTGATGAGCATCTCACAGATTATCATGAACGGGCTTATGGCGGGATATGGCGATATGGCCCTTGCGGGGATTGGTGTGGCCATGAAGATCACGATGATCACGGGAATGATCGCGATGGGAATCGGCCAGGGGATACAGCCAATGCTGGGGTATTGCGTGGGAGCAAAAGTATGGGAACGCTACAGGAAAATCATGCGGTTCTCCTTAGTGTTTGCTTTTATCCTCGGTCTGGTCATGACGGTTCTCTGCTATCTTTTTACGGACCGGATTGTCGGCGTATTTTTGACCGATGAGAGTGCATTTGCCTATGCGGTCCGTTTTGCGAGGATTCTGCTTACCACAAGTACATTGTTTGGCGTATTTTATGTCATGACCAACGCTTTACAGGCGATGGGCGCGGCGGTATCCTCTTTGATCATCAATCTGAGCAGGCAGGGGCTTATCTATATCCCGGCACTGTTTATTTTAAAAGCTGCTCTTGGCGTAAATGGACTTGTATGGGCGCAGCCTGTAGCGGATCTTCTTTCCATTGGCCTTGCGGCACTCTTATACGCTGTAACATTTCGAAAATATTATACACGGCTTTAGTTAGCTGACCTGTATGATGCCCTGTAACCCTCTCCCCAATTCTGCATCGCATCCAGAATGGGCTTTAGGCTGTGTCCAAGATCGGTAAGAGAATACTCAACTCTCGGCGGAACCTCAGCATATACTTTGCGATTTACAAGTCCGCTTTTTTCCATATCCCGAAGCTGAGCAGTTAATACTTTCTGTGAGACGTTTCCAATGGATTTCCTCAATTCTCCAAAACGCTTTGTACCGGGCAGCAAATCCCGAATAATCAACACTTTCCATTTATCCCCTATCAGCGTCAGAGTGGTTTCCACCGGGCAAGCGGGCAGTTCTTTTTTTATGTTCTGTTCTGCCATATTGTTTACCTCCTTACGGTAACAATCCAATAGTTTCCTTTTGGTAACTACGGCACAATATTGTGCCTGCTTTACATTTCGGCCTTATGGACATACCATATCATTGTACCGGATGAAAGTCAATGACTCAGAGAAGTGCAGGCAAAATGCGATACTGTGTCGAATTTTCAAGAGATCAGGGTAATTATAGCGCTGTCATCTGGCGCTTGATTATAAAACAGGTCGTAAGACCGTAAATACAAGGAGGATTTTGAAATGTCTTTGAAGAATTTATTTGACAGGGAAAACGAAGAAAAGGCTGCATCCGCTTGCGGTACGGCCTGCGGAACCGCCGATAAGAAATCGGAGGAAAAACCCGCTGCCTGTGGCACAGCCTGCGGTACTGGCGATAAGAAGCCTGCGACCAACGGTGCAGGCATTGTTATATCTATGCACTCGGCAGTCATGCCACATTCAAAGAAATGGCGCTGGATGATATGCTGACAGTAATTGAAAACTGCAAGACTTTTTGCAGGAAAGCCGGCAGGATGCCATATCTTTATATTACAGGCGGTGATCCGATTCTGCATCCGCAGTTTTGGACGCTGATGAAAATTTTGAAAGTATCGGAAATCCCGTTTGCTTTAATGGGAAACCCGTTTCATCTTACAGCGGAGGTGTGCCGACGCTTAAAAGATTGTGGCTGCAGAAAATATCAGCTTTCATTGGACGGGTTGAAAGAAACACATGACGGCATCCGTCAACAGCCCGGTTCTTATGACGCGACAATGGCGGCAATCCCGCTTCTTCGTGACGCCGGTATTGATGTTGCCATTATGGCTACGGTATCGAGATGGAATTATAAAGATGTGCCGCTTCTGATAGATGAGGTTGTCAAAAATAAAGCAGATATTTTCGCATTTGCCCGGTACTGTCCGTCTGAAGAGGATCGGGACACCTGCTGTTCCCCGGATGAATATCACGATATGATGGAAAAGTGCTGGCAGAAGTTTCAAAAGTACGAGGCGGAAAGCTGCGGAACAACCTTTAATCTCAAAGATCATCTATGGACGCTGTTCCAATATGAAAAAGGAATTTTTGACCCGAAAGCATATCCCGATGATGAGTATGTTTATGATGGCTGTAACTGCGGGAACTGCCACCTGACGATTCTTTCGGACGGTGCGGTTTACGCCTGCCGCCGTATGGAAAGTAAAGTTGGCAATGCCCTGACGGACGACCTTTACGATTTGTTTACCGGTCCTGCATTTGATAAATACCGGGTATATGAGAACTTTGAAAAATGCTCAAAATGTGAACTGCTTCGGTTCTGCCGGGGATGTCCGGCGGTAGCGGCAGGATGTCATGGAAATATGTATGCATCAGATCCCCAGTGTTGGAAGGAAATAAAGGAATAAGGAGGTAAGTTCTATGGATGCGCAAACTTGTCTGAAAAAATTAGGTTATGGTGGCGTTTTGTCTTTTGCTACTGTGGACAGCAACGGCGATCCGCAGGTGCGTAATATCAGCGCCATTCATTATGAGCCGGATGCGATTTATTTTTTCACGGCCAGAGGGAAGGATTTTTGCAAAGAGCTGCTCGATACAGAAAAAGTTCAGGTGCTTGGGTACACCATGTATAAAGAAATGATCCGGCTTACCGGAGTGGTAAAACCTGCCCCTTCCGGTGAGCAGGAAAAATGGAAGGATGTTATTTTCACCGAGCAGCCTTACCTTGCGAATGTTTACCCCGGCGATACCCGGAATATCGGTATTATTTTCTGTATCCGGGATATGGCGATCGAGTATTTCAATCTCGGTGTCAATCCGATTTTCCGGGAGAATTATGTCATTGGAAATGCAGAGATTGCACCAAAAGGCTACTTCATTACTGAGGACTGTATCGGATGTGGAAAATGCGTGGATGTCTGTCCGCAAAGGGCAATTGAAAAAGGAAAGCCAGGTGTCATTCATCAGGAGCATTGTCTGCACTGTGGTAACTGCTTTGAAAACTGTCCGGTTTCTGCTATCAAACACCGTACAAATTAAATCCGGGGGTGCAAAACAGGAAAAAGATGGGTACTATATTACAAATGCCTGCATTGGCTGTAGTTCGGGAGGGGTAACTATGACGCAGAAAGAACGAAGAATCTATTTAATGAAAGAACTGCTCTATGAGCAGCCGCAGTATGCAGACATGGAAATTCCGACAGACGGGCAGGAACAAAAAAATCTTCTGCGTTCGCTTTTTAATATCCGTATGCCGGCGGCAGTAACTTCTGCATTTCTGGAAATACAGGATGCTTACCTGCAGAAGGAAATCGAAAAGAAAGGCATTACTGATTTTGCTGACTTAATGCCGGTGCAGGAAGGCATTTATCTCTGGAAGGGAGATATTACCACCCTCCGCTGCGACGCAATCGTAAATGCGGCAAACAGCCAGATGCTCGGCTGTTTCTGTCCCTGTCACGGCTGTATTGATAACGCCATTCATACGTTTTCCGGTGTCCAGCTCCGGGTTGCCTGTGCTGATCTGATGGAAAAGCAGGGGCATGAGGAAGAAACCGGAAAAGCGAAGATCACGCCGGCTTACAACCTTCCGTGCAAATATATTCTGCATACCGTCGGCCCAATCATCCGCGGCCGGCTGACAGGGAAGGACAAAGAGCTTCTTGCCTCCTGCTATCGTTCCTGTCTGGAACTGGCAGAGGAAAACGGTGTGCGGAGTATTGCTTTTTGCTGTATTTCCACGGGTGAGTTTCATTTCCCTAATGATAAGGCAGCAGAGATTGCGGTGAAAACAGTCAAAGAATACAGAGTGCGGACAGGCAGCAGGATGGAGGTGATATTCAATGTTTTTAAGGAGAATGACTTTGAACTCTACCGGGAATTGCTCGGAGCAGATCCAAAAACTGAAAAATGAAATGGAAACGGCGGATGCCATTGTAATCGGAGCGGGTGCAGGAATGTCTGCTTCTGCGGGAATGAGCTATGGTGGAGAACGGTTTGAAAAATATTTTTCTGATTTTCATAAAAAATATGGAATCAGGGATATGTATTCCGGCGGCTTTTATCCCTATGATACCCTGGAGGAATATTGGGCATGGTGGTCAAGACATATTTTTGTAAACCGCTATGATGTTGGTATTGGAAAGCCTTATGCCGACCTGTTGGAACTGATAAAGGATAAGGATTACTTTGTGCTTACCACCAATGTGGATCATCAGTTTCAGCTTGCTGGTTTTGATAAGAAACGGCTGTTCTATACACAGGGAGATTATGGGTTGTGGCAGTGCTCCAAAGCCTGCCATGATAAAACTTATGATAATGAAGAAACGGTCCGCCGGATGGCTGCTGAACAAAAAGATATGAAAGTGCCGTCAGAACTGATTCCGAAATGTCCTGTCTGCGGCGCTCCAATGACCATGAATCTGCGGTGTGATAACTCTTTTGTGCAGGATGAGGGCTGGTATGTTGCCTCAGAACGTTATAATGATTTTATCCGCCGCCACAAAAATCTGCATGTTTTATTTTTGGAATTGGGCGTAGGTGCGAATACGCCGGGGATTATTAAATATCCGTTTTGGCGCATGGCTCATGAGTGGAAAAATGCGGAATATATTTGCATCAATGCCAAAGAGGCTTATGCGCCGGAGGAAATCAGCGACAGATCCATCTGCATTAAAGAGGATATCGGGGAAGTGTTAAAGCATCTGATGGATTCGGATATTGCACTCAAAAAGATCTGTAGTCCCTTGGATACGTTTTGTTCACAGGGATGGGTGGGAAGAATTTTCAACCAAGATAAATTACATAAAATTGTGTGAATGCACATAAAATAGGAATGAAGGCTTGAATGAGTTTTAGTACTGTTGTAGAATAGCATTACTAAAATATTTGCATATGCACAAAAATAAGGAGTTGACAAATGGAAATTGAAAGAAATATTTATCTTGAGCAGCTCATTCTGCGAAAAAATAATGGGATGATAAAGGTTATTACAGGTATACGAAGATGCGGTAAATCATTCTTGTTGTTTAACATATTTAAAAAGTATTTGATGGGAAATGGGGTAAATGAAGATCATATCATTGAGATAGCGTTGGACGGCATTGAAAATGAGGAATTAAGAAATCCCAAAACGTGCTACCAGTACGTGAAAGCTGCTGTCAGGGACAAAGAAAATTATTATTTGCTTTTAGATGAAATACAATTTATGCCAAGATTTGAAGAGGTGCTGAACGGTCTGCTTCGTATGGACAATATTGATATCTATGTGACCGGGAGCAATTCCAGATTTCTTTCCAGTGACATTATAACGGAGTTTCGGGGCAGAGGAGATGAAATAAGGGTTTATCCGCTTTCTTTTGCAGAATTTTATTCCGTTTTTCATGGAGAATATGACGATGCATGGAATGATTACATGATTTACGGAGGACTGCCCCAGGTCGCTGGCTTTCAAACGGAGCGACAGAAAGCAGAATATCTAAAAAATATTTTTACGAATGTATATTTAAAGGATGTAGTTGAAAGAAACGGCATTCAAAGTCCGGATGGGCTTGGAACGCTGGTTGATATTCTTGCTTCTGCAATCGGGGCACCCACAAATCCAACCAGAATTTCTAATACCTTTGCAAGTGAAAGTCAGATCAGCTATACGAATAAAACAATATCCAGGCATATTGATTATCTTGAGGAGGCATTTTTGATTTCGAAAGCCAGTCGTTATGATATAAAAGGAAGAAAATATATTGGCGCTAATTTAAAGTATTATTTTACTGATCTGGGTCTTAGAAATGCGAGATTGAATTTCCGACAACAGGAGCCGACCCATATTATGGAAAATATTGTTTATAACGAACTGCTTATCCGCGGATATAACGTTGATACAGGTATTATTGATCTGTATGGAAAAGATCAGGAAGGAAAACGTGTCCGCAAGCAGCTTGAAGTTGATTTTGTTGTTAATCAGGGAAGCCAGAGATATTATGTCCAGGTCGCTTATGATATGACATCAAAAGAAAAGCAGGCTCAGGAATTTTATTCTCTGCGTAATATTCCGGATTCCTTTAAAAAAATAGTGATAGTAGGAGGGGTGACGAAACCCTGGAGAAATGAAGAAGGCTTTGTCATTATGGGAATGAGGTATTTTCTGTTGAATTCAGACAGCCTGGAATTTTGATATGCCAGAAGGAAAGTGAGGAAGGCAGAGAATGAAAAAGAGATGGATTTGCTACGGTTGAAGCTGTTAGTTACTCGGAAAGACAGGGAACCATTCTCACAGGCGCATATTGGTAAAAAAAACATATTGAAAATAAATTACATAGTCTGCATGGAAGGAATTGGAATTGTTAAGAAAAATTTATCTGCTATACTAATTAAAAAAAGTGAAGAGACTGTGTCTGAGGTGTTTATGAAGAACTTTACCTGGAAAAAGAAGCTGTTCTTATCTTATATTTTTGTGGGGGTAATCCCTATCATGGTTTTGGGTTCCTTTTTTTTCTATGGAAGCAGGATGTCTGCCGGGCGGGAAAAAGAAAAAAACAATGCATCCATGTTAGCATCCATGATGCAGAAGATGGATTATGTGATCGAGAAGATGAACAGCGCGGCCTACCATCTTTCCGGCCTGGAAATGATTGACTGGCTGGATGAGGTGCGTGACCGGAAAATGGATTTAGATGAAGGTATGGTGTCGTCGCAGCTATCTACTTATTCGGATATTATCGGGGATGTGGAAGGGCAGATTGAAACGTTTCTCTATTTGCGGGGAGATAAATATATCTACACGCAGGACGGCAGGGTCAGGTATCAGGATTTTCAACAGGATATGAGCCAGTACGGGGATATGAACCAGGCTACTTTCTTTGGTAATATTAATTCCATCAATAATGAAAGAACGGTGAGGATTGGGGGAGGCACACCGGAAAAGGATTTAAATGCTCAGGTGAGCTTTTTGTATCCTGTTCCTTATATGAACAATATTCCGGTGGCAACGATCGGTTTTTTTGTGGATTATAATAATTTCAGTAAGCTGGTGAAAAATTATTATCCTTTAAATTCGTATATTTATATTTTTGATGCAAGGCTTCAGAATATTTTTATAGCCCGTCCGGAAATCAAGGAGGATGTGGAACGGCAGAGCGAAACAGAGACTGCTATAGATGCTTTTGTGCAGACATACCGCAGTAAGGGGGCAAAGCTTGACAGGGTACGGCTTGATGACCGAAATTATATTGTGATGCGCGAGGTATCCGCTAATTCTGGTTTTTCTGTGATTACGATTACGGAGACAGAGGATTTCTATCAATATGAGAGTATGTTTGCGGATTGGTTTATTACCCTGTTTGGAATCCTGTTGGCGTGCGGCGTGCTGCTGTCCCTGATTTTATCTAAGAACAATTATCGTCCTATACAGAATCTGATAGATAAAATCAGTGATGAAGATAGAGAGGATATACAGGAAAGCAGAGATGAATTCACTCTGATCCATAACAGGTGGAACGATATTCAGAACAGAAATGAAGAGTTAAACGCATTGCTGAATCGTCAGAGACCGATGGTGGTGGCTACATGCCTGCGCCAGATTCTGAAAGGCAAGTTCCGGAAACGTGATGAGATGGAAGCGATGCTGAAATCAGCTGCCATCAATTTAAGCTACCGTTATAATTTTGTAATCCTGCTTCCGATTCCCATGGAAGAAGGTTTTGATCAGGAAAAGAATCTCCGCATCCTTTCCGTCCTTTTCAATAATCTGTATCCATTCCTGCATATGTATGGGCTGGATATGCTCAAGGATGACGGAATTGCCATTATTGTTAACTGCATGGATAAAGAGACAGAGGAGGATGGGAAGGATATCCGTCTGGCAGTGGCACAGAAATTAGATCAGAGACTGCAGCGGGAATATGGAATGGAGTTAAAATTCTATGTGAGCCGTTTCTGCGAAGACCCTATGGACATCAGCCGTTCTTTTGTGGAGGCCAGTGTATTGGCGGATGATTATAAGATGTCCGGCGACCGCAATATCCTCCTTTTTGAAGAATTGGATACGGAGGAGGAGGAGAAGCTGTCCTGGCCGGTCCTGGAACAGGCTGTGTATATCCAGTGTCTGAAGCAGGCCAATGAGGAGGAGGCTCTGAAAGCTCTTGACAATATGGTAAAGGAAATAAATTCTCTGAATTCTTTGCTGATCATGCAGTGTCTTTGTTTCGACATAATCAATGCGGCTTTTAAGACCGTAGATCAGATGAAGGGGTTTGAGCTGAAAAATGTGGATTTAAAGAAGATATGTAATTTTTCAGGGATTGCAGAATTTCGCGACAGGGCGACAAGGCTTACGGTGGAGATATGCAGGCAGTTTGCTGAGTTTAAGGATAACCGGAATAATGCGATGAAAACCGGAATTCTGGACTATGTCAACGCTCATTTCAATGAAAGCAGCATGGGGCTTGAGGATGTAGCGGATAAATTTGGCTTATCCGCAAACTATCTGAGCCGGTTCTTCAAACAGGAGACGGGATGCTCCTTTATCCAGTATGTGACCATGATACGTATGGACCGTGCCAAGGAGCTGCTGATTAACAGCGATAAACAGGTAAAGGATATTGTGGCAGAGGTGGGTTATATTGATGCCGCCAACTTCGTGAGAAAGTTTAAGAATTATGAAGGAATTACGCCGGGGCAGTACCGGGAGAGAATGAGAAAAAAATAGCATGAGAGAGAAATAACGGGCCGCGCAGTGAGCAGGGAAGAGCATCTTTCCCTGCTCACTGCGCGGTTCGTTGTTTCTCATGGAAAACATATGGAATAAAAACCACATATGCGAAAAAGATAATATCACATACAGGCCAAAAGCTACAAATTGAAAGAAGGGGATGGGGACAATAGAATAATAATACAAAATCTGAGCCAGAATGGCAGAATGTGAGGAGAGAGCACGTATGAAGAAACGAAAGACAACGCTGACTATGGTAAAAAGAAACTTTGTCAGATACAGATTTATCTATCTGATGCTGATTCCCGTTATATTGTACTATGCAGTATTTTGTTATGGCCCGATGGGGGGAGTGGTGATCGCCTTTCAAAACTTTAAACCGGCTCTTGGAATAAAGGGAAGCAATTGGGTTGGAATGAAGCATTTTGTAGATTTCCTCACCGGTCCTTATGCGGGAAGGCTGATTTTTAATACGCTGGCTATCAATATTCTGCAAATCTTATTTGCATTTCCGGTACCAATTATTATTGCGCTGCTGATTAATGAGATTCAGTGTAAAAAATATAAGAAAGTAGTACAGACGATCAGCTATATGCCGCATTTTATTTCTCTGGTGGTAATGTGCGGACTGCTGATAACATTTTGCAGATCGGACGGTATCTTCAATGATTTCCTTTCCCTCTTTGGGATAGAGAGGACGAACCTGCTTGCTAATGCTAAACTGTTCCGTCCGTTGTATGTACTGAGTGGAATCTGGCAGGAGGCCGGATGGGGAAGCATCATTTATCTGGCTACCCTGTCCACTATCGATCAGGGACTTTATGAAGCGGCGACCATAGACGGGGCAAACCGGTTTCAGAGAATGATCTATGTCTCTTTTCCTGGATTGCAGCCTATTATCATTGTACAGCTGATTATGAGAATCGGAAATATCCTGACCACAGGCTTTGAGAAAGTATTCCTGCTGTACAGTCCGCTGACCTATGATACGGCGGATATTATATCTACCTATATATATCGTCAGGGGTTGGAGTTAAGTAATTATAGTTACGGTACAGCAGTAGGATTATTTAATTCTGTTGTGAACCTGATTATTCTGGTGATGGCGAATACGATCAGCAGAAAAGTGACAGAGGAAAGTCTGTGGTAGGGAGGAAAGAGGATATGAAAAGAAAAGTAAGAACAAAGGGATTGGGAGACGGGATATTTGTGGGAACTGTCTATATCTTAATGGGATTGATGGCTCTGATCTGTCTCTATCCCATGTGGCATGTCGTGATGGCCTCTTTCAGTGATCCCATTGAACTGATGCGGCACAGCGGCGTGATTTTGAAGCCCCTTGGTCATTCTTTGGAAGGGTACAAGGTGGTTCTGCAAAATCCCAATATTCCCGTCAGTTATCGGAATACGATTTTTTACGTGGTGTTAGGCACTTCGATTAATATGTTTCTGACCACCCTGGGTGCCTATGCACTGTCCAGAAAAGGATATATGTTTAAGCGTACGCTGACTCTTCTGATCGTGTTTACCATGTATTTTAATGCGGGGCTGGTACCCAATTTCCTTTTGGTGAAAAATCTGCATATGTATAACACGGTATGGGCATTGGTCCTTCCCGGCGCAATTTCCACCTGGAACCTGATCGTGATGAAGACAGCGTTTCAGTCAGTTCCGGTGAGCCTGGAAGAATCAGCGCGTCTGGATGGAGCAAACGATTTTATCATTTTGTTTAAGATTTTTCTTCCATTGTCCAAGGCAACGGTGGCTGTTATGATTCTGTTTTACGCGGTGGGCCACTGGAGTTCCTGGTTTAATGCAATGATCTATCTGCAGGATCGGGCGAAGTATCCGCTGCAGCTCATTATGAGGGAGATACTGATTGCCAATTCCGCCAGCGGAAATTCCATGGCCGATACGGACGCCATGTTTTTGGAGGAGGTTGTGAAGTACGCAACGATTGTGGTATCAACAGTTCCCATTCTCTTTATCTATCCCTTTGCCCAGAAATACTTTATGGCAGGTGTGATGATGGGATCTGTAAAAGAATAAGAGAAAAAATTCTCACAAATTCAAGAGCTGCCAAAGCAGCAGAAGGAGGAAGCTATGAAAATGAAAAAAGTAGTGAGTCTGGTATTGGCGCTTACCATGGTGGGGCTGACGGCCTGTGGAAACACCGGACAGAGCGAAACACAGACAAAAGAAACGAAGACGGAAGAGGCATCTGCAGAAGAAACGGCCAAAGCCGGAGCAGAGAATGGAACGGAAACGGGAACAGAGGAACCGATTACCCTGACTTACTGGGTTCCGTTAAACGGATCGGCATCCAAGTATATTTCCAGTTACAATGAAAATACTGCCTATCAGGAGGCGATGAAACGTCTGGGCATCCAGATCGAGTTTATCCATCCTGCAGTGGGACAGGAGCAGGAAGAGTTCAACTTACTGTTTTTGGGAGATAAGCTGCCTGATATTATTGCCTATGCGGCTAACTATACGGGCGGTGAATTTCAGGGGATGCGCGACGGTGTGTTCCAGGATCTTACCGACCTTTTGCCGGAATATGCGCCGGATTACTATAAGATGCTGACAGAGGACGAGGAGTTTTTCCGGGAGAGTTCAGACAGTGAAGGACATATCGTGTCATTTAACGCTTATAAGCCGGTTGGCGACCCGCCTTTCCGCAGATGGATTCTGAATCAGGCTGTGCTGGATGAGCTGGGCTGTGAAATTCCCCAAACCATTCCAGAGTTTGAGGATATGTTTGACCGCATGCTGGAAAAAGGCATTACCCCTTATTTGCTGGACTCATCAGGATATGAGGTGCAGCTGATGGGAATGTATGACATATATATGAATGGCGGAACCCGTTTCTATCAGAAGGATGGCGTCGTAAAATTCGCTCCTCTGGAGGATGAATATCTGGATTATCTTACGCTTGTGAATAGCTGGTATCAGAAGGGATATATTTCCAAAGATTTTACCAGCATCAAGGGGACGGAAGCGGATTCCATGTTCGACAGCGGCCAGGTGGGAACTTACTTAACGGCGATCGTGGCAAGCTATAACCGTGGCCAGGCACAGGGGATTGATGTGGTTGGAGCGCCCTATCCAAGACTGGAGGAGGGACAGGAATTACACTGGGACGACTGTGATACCTGGCCCCGTATGAGACAAAATGAGGTGACCGTTGCAATCAGCAAGGATTGTGAGAATGTGGAAGCAGCTATGAAGTTCCTGAATTATGGCTATACAGAAGAGGGGATTGAGCTGTATAATTGGGGAGTGGAAGGAGTAAACTGGGACTGGCAGGGTGATAAGCGAGTTTACAATGATACCATGCTGAAAAATGAGTTTGGCACGGAGGAAGCAAGCTATATTTATAAAGTGCATTTTGCCCCTAAATACAATTGTCCTGACACAGAAGTTCATGCAAACCTGTTAAAGAGTGAAGGAGCCCTAAACAGCCGTCTGATGTGGTCTGATGATGATAAAGTGGACAGCTCTATACAGCTTCCACCTTTCCAGCTGGAAGAAGCGGATCAGCAGGTACTGGCTGATGTGGCAACTCCGATCTATACTTATGTGGATGAAATGACGCTGAAATTTATCACTGGTGCCGAGCCGCTTGAGAACTTCGAAACCTTCCGTGAGATGATTCGTTCCATGGGAATGGAAGAAGTCATTGCGCTGGAACAGAAGGGCTATGATGAGTATATGGCCAAAAAGACCAAATAAATAAGAAAAGCAGTCACAGCGGATGTGCCTTTTGCGCCGTCCGCTGTAAATAAATGTAAATAAACTGATGCAGAAAATGCTGGAGAGTCAGGATCGAACAACGAGACGAATCGGAATTGCATAAAAGTTATTCCGGTAAAGGAATCAGAAGGAAGGGAAAAAGCATGAAAGAAAAACAGTCAATCTTATTGATTACTACCGATGAGCAGCATATAAAAACGATATCATCTTTTGGGGCAGCCGCAATAAGAACGCCTAACATTGACAGGCTGGCTGAGCAGGCAACGGTATATACCAACGCATACTCGGCAAGCCCTGTCTGTCTGCCGGCCAGGTGTACATTGATGACAGGAATGTATCCGCATAATTCCGGCTGCATGAGCAATATTTACGGTTCGTCCCTCTCACTGTCCTATCCGAACCTGTTTACGACGCTAAAGGAGGCGGGCTATCAAAGTGCCATGCATGGAAAATGTCATTTCATTCCGGTTCCATACCCTGCCACCAGACCGGATAAAACGCAGGAATACGAACATTTTGCAGCATATTACCGCCAGCTTGGAATGGATAAGCTTGATTTACAGGATGACAAAAATAATTCCCTTTGGTACTATGATGACTATTCCAAGGATTTGGAAAAGCAGGGGATGCTTACGGAATACCGGAACATAGCCCACATGGAAAAGCCAAAGGGCGGATTTGGTTTTCCAGGCCCTGCCGATATGCATCCGGACGCATGGGTGGGGAAAAAGGCGCTGGAGCATCTTGACACAGCGCAGGCAGACATACCTCGTTTTACATGGGTAAGCTTTTCCGGACCCCATTACCCCATTGATGCGCCGGACGAATACATGAAACGGGTAAATATGGATTTGGATATTCCGCGGATTACACAGGAAGACGAATGGGAAGACAGGACAAAGCTGCATTGCAATGGCTATTTTGGCCCGGGAACGACGGAAGGAAGCGGAGAGGCTGCAGGCGGAGCTCAGAAGGAATTCGATGAAGCGTACTGGCGCCGCTGGCGTCAACGCTATTATGCGAATGTGTGCTTAATCGATGATTATGTGGGAGCCATTATAGAAAAGGCGAGAAGCGTCTGGGGGGATGACCTGATTGTGATCTTTACGGCTGACCATGGCGACCTGATGGGGAATCACAATTTATGGGGAAAAAATCACAGCCTCCACGAGGATGTAATTCGTATCCCGTTGCTCATATGGGAACCGGGGAAACCGGCCGCTTCAAAAGAGGAGCATGTGAGTTCTGTGGATATTTTCCCGACAATACTTACATATGCAGGCTGCGCGATACCGGACAACTGCGATGGAAGACCTCTGGATGAGGTTGTCAGAGACGGCGGGCGGGATTATATTATTTCGCTATGTGACAATCGGGTTGCCCTGCTGCAGGATGGTATGAAGTTGTGTATCAACAAATATGAGCGTACAGGAAAAATATATTATGAGCTTTACGATCTGAAAAAGGATCCTCATGAATTCGAAAACCTGTACGCGGATCCAGCATATGTGGAAAAAAGAAAGCAGCTTGAATCAACAATGCAAAAACTGGAAAAAGAGGAGGTTTTGATGTCAAGTGTTTTCTATAATGGAAGTGACCACCCATATTGGCTGAACTTTGGAGATGGCGCCGGGCTGAAAAGAGCTCTGAGAAATTGATCTGGCGCCCCCCTCTTCCTGCCATAGGAAATTTCTCACAGTGGTTGTCATCGGTACTGAGACGGTGAAACTCCATACCATTTCCTGAAAAAGCCGGAAAAATGATGATAGTCTGAAAATCCCAGCCGATCGGAAATTTCCTGGATGGAGAGGGTGGTACACTTAAGCAGCGTGCAGGCAAGTTCCCCTTTTTGAGTCAAATAATAGTGATAGGGTGTGATGCCGTAGACTTCCTTAAAAAGATGAATGGCGCGGGAGCGGGATAAATGCACGTATCCGGCCATATCCTCAACAGAAAGGGGAAGCATCAGGTTCTGCTCAATATAATTCTTGAGAGAGAGGGCCTGGGAGGGAGTCTGGTTTTGCCCCACAGACTCGGAAAGCTTTTGAATATACTGATGTAATAAGAGAGCCAGTTCCTCAGCGCAGCGAACCCGTTGTTTTTTCATAGTGTGATAGATGGCTGTCAGGTATTGCTCATCCCCGAAGGATGGGATTTTCACAATAGTATCAAGACCGTAATCAGAGAGCAGATGACGCACAAGGCTTCCGCTTACGTTAAACCAGATTTTCTTCCAGGGCTCCCTCCGGTCAGAAAAATAGTGATGGTATTCTCCCTGACGGAGCACATAGGCGTCTCCTTTTTCCATGGTAAGCAGAGTATCACCCTGACAGACATACCCCCTGCCCTCCAGCACATATTCAAACACATAGCATTCTCCCTTAATCCGTTTGATTTCATAGGAAGGATTGGGCCAGGTAATACCGGCTAAAAGCGGGGAAAAGTGCGGGCTTGCCTCTCCTGTATAAATGGCAAATTCTTCTTTTGCGGATGAGCGAAAACCGGATGTTTCAGCCATGGGAAAATCTCCTTATTACTCAAATTAGCATGATCGGTAAGTTCAGTATAGCACTTTTTTATACATAGACAAGAATATTTTCCATAGCATTTTCCGGGGGCAGAAACTATAATAAAGAAAGCAAATATCTTAATGGAGTGATACAAAGGAGGTTTAACAAATGGGAGCAATACCTAGACCGGAGCATCCGCAGCCTCAGATGGAGCGGAAAAACTGGATGAATTTAAATGGAGAGTGGGATTTTGCCTTTGATTTTGGGAACAGCGGAATTGATCGGAAATTCTATGAGAGAACAGAGCTGGATCAGAAGATTATCGTGCCTTTTTGTCCGGAAAGCAGTTTAAGCGGCATCGGCTATACGGATTTTATGAGGGCAGTGTGGTATCACCGGACAGCCATACTCACGAAGGAGCAGTTAAAAGGCAGGGTTTTGCTGCATTTTGGCGCGGTGGACTATGAGTGCCGGGTGTGGGTGAATGGCAGTGAGGCCGGAATGCACAAGGGAGGATATACTTCCTTTTGTATGGATATCACCGATCTGGTAAAGGAAGGAGAAAACCATTTCTCCGTTTATGCCGGAGATGATGTCAGGAGCGGCAGACAGCCCAGAGGAAAGCAGAGCGGGCTCTATTACTCCCATAACTGTGATTATACCCGCACTACCGGAATCTGGCAGACGGTATGGATGGAGTTTGTGCCGGAGAATTACATCGAAAAGGTACAGTATTATCCCAACATTGCGGAAGGGACGCTGACCGTAAGGGCTCTGACCAGAGGCAGCGGCAGGCTTGCGGCAAAGGCATTTTATGAAGGGAAGGAATGCGGAAGCGCTTCGGCGGAGACAGGGGCCGGCAACGCTGTTCTTACCCTTTCACTCAGCGAGCTTCATTTGTGGGAAGCCGGAGCGGGAAGGCTCTACGATCTTGAACTTACCTTTGGAGAAGATCAGGTAAACAGTTACTTTGGCATGCGTGAGGTCAGCATCCAGGGTGAAAAGATACTCATCAACGGTAAATCCGTTTTTCAGAGACTGGTGCTGGATCAGGGCTTTTATCCGGACGGGATTTATACGGCGCCTGACAGTGAGGCGCTGAAACGGGATATTGAATTGTCCGTGGCCACAGGGTTTAACGGCGCACGTCTCCACCAGAAGGTGTTTGAACCGGTCTTTCTGTATCACTGTGACAGGCTGGGCTATCTGGTTTGGGGCGAGCAGGCCAACTGGGGAATGGATTTCAGTGCGCCAGAAGGACTTAAATATTTCCTTCCTGAGTGGATGGAGGCAGTGGATCGGGATTTCAACCATCCTGCCATTATCGGATGGTGCCCTTTTAACGAGACATGGGACTATGAGGGGCGTAAACAGGATGATGAGCTCCTGGAGATTGTCTACCGGATGACAAAGCTTTATGATACGACAAGGCCCTGTATTGACACCAGCGGTAATTTCCATGTGAGGACGGATATTTACGATCTGCATGACTATGAGCAGGATCCGGAAATATTTGCCTCCCACTATCAGGAATTTGCCCGGGGAGGAGAACTTCGCGAGACCCATCCTCAGAGACAGACGCCGGTAAAAGGGGTTCCGGTCTTTATCAGCGAGTATGGCGGCATTAAGTGGGATGTGGAACACAGCAATGAACAGAGCTGGGGATACGGGCAGGGACCTGAGACGGAGGAAGCCTTTATCCAAAGATATAAGGGGCTCACGGATGCTTTGCTGGATAATCCGCATATGTTTGGATTCTGCTATACCCAGCTTTACGATGTGGAGCAGGAGGTAAACGGCCTGTATACCTATGACAGAAAGCCAAAGTTTGATATGGAGATTTTTAAAGAGATTAACAGCCGTAAGGCAGCGATTGAAGATTGATGAGCTGATGAGATTCGATGGCAGCCCGGCGGACAGATTCAGATAAGCAGGGCTGCTGTAGATAGTAAAGAAAGGATGAAATAGTAATGGAAAAGAAAAGCTTAGACAGCTTAGACGCTATAGAACGCATTCCGGCTGTTCCTCTTATTACCTGCGACCCTTACTTCAGCCTCTGGTCGGGAAGCGATTGTCTGTATGAGACAGATACCATGCACTGGACAGGTGTTATTAAAAAAATGAGAGGCATTGCGAAGATAGACGGAAGAGACTTTCGGTTTGCAGGATGGGGAACAGAAGAGGCTCTTTTGCAGACAGAGCTGGTGGTGAGTGCCACACACACCTGTTATTGCTTTGAGGGAGCAGGGGTCAGATTAAAGGTGAATTTTTGGACGCCATTGCTTCTGGATGATTTGGAGGTCATGTCAAGGCCCTGTTCTTACATTGATATGGAAGCTTTCTCTCTTGATGAGAAGGAGCATCAGGTGCAGATAAACTGGAGTTTTGACGGCGCGTTCTGTTATGACGGTGAGGAACCAAAGCCCATGGGCGGCGGAAGCTACCTTCATGAAAACCGTCAGATTGCATGGATGGGACAGCGCAGGCAGATGCCTTTAGGACACAGCGGAGATGGGGTTACCATTGACTGGGGCTATCTGTATCTTGCAGCCGAAAGCAAAGACCAGAAATCTGAAATAAAAACGAGCGTTATTTATAAGAAACAGGATTCTGACCAGTCAAAAGAAGCGCCATGCCTTTCAGCGGAATTTACTTTGAGCGTTAAAGCGGGGAGAGAAGGAAAGGCTACGCTTGTGGCAGCCTATGATGATGTTGCATCTATCTTCTATTTCGGGAGGATGATGCCAGGATATTGGGCGAGAAATGGCAAGACCATTCTGACCGCTATAGGAGAAGCCTTTCAGCAGAGGGAAGAATTGGAGGAGAGATGCCGTGGCTTTGACAGTGAGCTGCAAAAGGACGCAGAAAGCTTCGGAAAGCCCTATGCAAAAATCTGTGCGACAGCTTACCGTCAGTCCATTGCCGCTCACAAGCTGATTGCTGACGAGGAGGGAAAGCTGATCTTTTTGTCAAAGGAATGTTTCTCCAACGGCTGCATTGGAACCGTGGATGTGACATACCCTTCCACTCCCTTATATTTCTGCTGTCAGCCGGAGCTGGTGCGGGCAATGCTCCGTCCGGTGCTGCGCTTTTCACGTATGCCGGTGTGGGATTTTGATTTTGCGCCTCATGATGTGGGCCGCTACCCCTATGTCTCCGGCCAGGTGTACGGTCTTGAACCGGAGCAGGAGGCCTTTGCGGAGATGGCGGAGGAGCAGAAGCAGGGATATGTATTTCCCATGTTTTACCAGATGCCAAAGGAAGCGGCTCCTTATGGGTTAAAGAATCAGATGCCTGTGGAGGAGAGCGGCAACATGCTGATTCTTGCGGCAGAGCTGGTAAGGCTGGAGCCGGAAAAAGGAAAGGATGTCACCTTAGAGAGCATGGATCTCTATGAAAAATGGGTGAAGTATCTGCTGGAATACGGCAGCGATCCGGGAGAGCAGCTTTGTACCGATGATTTTGCCGGACATCTGGCCCACAATGTGAATCTTGCAATCAAAGCCATTATGGGTATTGAGTCATACTCCATCTTGCTTGACGCGGCGGGAAGGCAGAAGGAAGCGGAGGAATTTCATCAGAAGGCGGCTGAAATGGCAAAGGATGTTTATGAGAGATCAAAAGCGGATGACCATACGAAACTGACCTTTGATGGAACGGAGGAGAGCTGGAGCCTGAAATACAATGCGGTCTGGGATCGGCTCTTTGGATCCGGGCTGTGGCCGGAGAGCTTTTATGAGCAGGAGAGTTCCTGCTATGTGAAAAAGCAAAATGATTACGGGACGCCTTTGGATTCCCGCAACACCTACACCAAGAGCGACTGGATTATGTGGTGTGCGGCCATGGCTGGAAAGCCGGAAGCCGTGGAACTGTCTGCGGAGAGAATCGTGAAATTCTTAAAGGAAAGTCCTGACCGCGTTCCCTTCTCAGACTGGTACGACACGGTGAGCAGCAAACATTTCAACTTTCAGAACAGAACGGTTCAGGGCGGGCTGTTTATGCCGCTGTTATGTAAAAAACAATTAGATTAAATAGAAAAGCACCTGCTATTTTTGAAATGGCAGGTGCTTAATTCTTAGTGCGCCCGGCGGGCGCACGTTCTAAAGGGTGAAAGTCCCTGACCCGCCCGGCAGTGGGAAGGGTGCAGCCGAT
>ERZ808046.488-NODE-488-length-33121-cov-15.122503_pt1 | contig 33121 bp, 34 predicted proteins | sample MGYA00380196_ERZ808046 | MGnify/ENA primary metagenome ERZ808046 (study PRJEB31490, sample SAMN06133421) | mouse gut metagenome | isolation source: Z6_2 | host: mice | place: China: Chengdu | collected 2015-05 ...
GAATCTCTATTCATCTTTAAGGAATATTTTACCAAATGCGTAGATTTATGAACAGGTACGGATTATTTCCTACTTACCATTATTCTCCCCTTTACACTACCTCTCTTAACATTATTTATAGAAATTATTATCTAAGTAAAAGAATATACGCCGAAACAACGACACTAAGAATAATGATACACCAACCAAGTTTTTTCTTATCCATTTTCAATCACCTCCTCTAGCAAATTTCATCTATATTTACCTCACAATTACTATTTCCCAAGCAAAAACTTAATTATATTCTTGTTGCAGAATCCAATAAATCTTCTTTCCTTTTATACTTCCAAATATAATAAAAACGGCAGTAATGATCAGAACCCCAAATAACTGTTTATCAAATTTTTCATAGATAATCCCATACAACCACACACCAATGGGAAGGGCACAATTATTAATAGTCGCAAAAATTGCCATTACCCGCCCCAGCATATTCTGTGGACTGACTTTTTGAATTCCTGAAACAATATATGTTCCTGCTATACTCGCCAGAAAAATAATCGCTCCTGCTGATAGACTTAATATAAAATAAGTTTTCTTAGCAAAATTATGTTTTAAAATCATTAGTGAAACTGGAATCATTGCTAAGCCCATACCAATAAATAATTTATATATATTCTTAATTTGAAATTTTCCTGTAATAGCTGTCGCTACAAATCCCCCAGCTATACCCAATATTCCAAGAAACACCTGCACACCTCCGTTCCAAACAGAATCAAGTTCCAATTTCACACTTATAATATATGGGACTCCTATGGACAAAAAAGGCTGAATCAAGAACATGAAAAATGCATTTAACAGCATAACTGCCCCTATATGTTGCTTTTCTTTCAAAATCAACCTTAAAATATCCTTAAAATCATATTTAAAAACATCTACCATACTATCATAACAATGTTGAATCTGTAATGGTATAGTTAAGTGCAATTCAACACTAGCAGCTAATAAAAAACATACCGTACACAGGAACATGATATAATGAAAATATTCTTTTCCAAATATGCTATAAAAAATCCCTGCCAAAAATGGTGCTAAAAGCCCTGATAATGAAGTTATTTGATTCACTACTGCATTTGCCTTTGTAAGATTCTCATTGGTTTGAATCAATGGTACACTAGATTGAACAACTGGTGCCTCGAAAGCCGATACTATAGATAACAGTATTAGAAGTCCTGCTACAATTCCAAATTCCTCCCGCCTTTGAAATGCAATTCCCATCAACAAAGTAATCATTCCATAAATACCATCAAGAGCAACCATAAGATTCTTTTTGTTTTTTCTGTCCGCTAAAATGCCACCGAAGGGAGATAATATAATTGGTGGAATATAACTTGCAGCCGTTATCCATCCAAATATAGCTGCGGAAGCAGTTACCTCCAATATGTATAATGATATAGCAAATTTGATAATATTAGTTCCAAACATGGATAATGTCTGCCCTGCCAAAAAAAAGATAAAATTTTTTGAAAATACTTTTTTAATCATATTGGCCACCTCACACAGTGCATTATATAATAACAAGCCTGACATCTTGTGTCAGGCTTGGAAATTATTTCATTATCAAATTGTACATTGAAGCAATATCCTCAGCAGCCATTTCAAATTTAGATTTTTCAATCAACAAATTCTGCCCTGTCATGATATAGGACGGTATGATACGGATACCCTTATAAAAGATCTCACTGCTCCGTAATTTGTAGGTAGAAATGCTCGGAACCGCATTTTTTCTTGTTTCTTTCTTGCTAATCATATTAAAAGCTTTTTTTGCCACATCTCCCATCAGCATGATAACTTTTACATTAGGAAACAGTGCCAGTTCCCGCTCCAGATATGGCAAACTTTTTTCTATGCTTTCCTTCGCCACTGTATATTCTGTTTTTGGCATTTTTACAGCATTTGTAATATAAATTCCTCTATCCAAAATATTCTGAATGGTTTTTACCTGTATCCCAGCTTTTTGAAACAATGGAATCGTTGTTGACAAATAAGCAGCTTCTGTTCCCCCATAAAAATCATCTTCTGGATCTGCAGGCACAATCTCATTTATCATAACTGCCTGTATCATTTTCGGATTTACTTCTACATGATTAAATTGAAATTTTTCTCCCTCTACATTTAGCTTTTGTAATTCTTCTCTTACATTCATCTTGTATCCTCCTCGAAATGTTTTAATGCAATTTTATATCTTTCTATTATCTTTTCCTTTAATGATATTGGATACAATATTGATATCTGATTACCAAAGGACATAATAAAACTATATAGCCATTCTGTTTCCGGCAAAGTGACATTTACCCTAATCTCCTGCCCATTCCACTTTATTACATCATCCTCAAATGTATCGTATACCCGATAGCTAACCTCCTTCGGAAAACTCAATTCTATTGTTATAGGCTTTCCCATTTCTTCCATCAAAGAAAATACTGACTCCTTCATTTCTGAATGGCTTTTAAAGTATTGATCTGTCACCAGAAGTTCTTTAATCCGTGAAATACGAAACAGGCGATAATCATTTCTTTTTAAACAATACGCATACAGATACCACGCTTTATCCTTGTATACCAGCTTTAAAGGCTGACACCTTCTCTGGCTACCTTCTCCCAATGAATTATAATACAGAAACTGAATTTCCTGTCTGCCTAAAATTGAACGTTTCAACATTTCAAAATATTGTTTTTCTTTTTCAACAATACTACCCCATCGTGAAAAATCAATTTCTATCCAGTCAGATACCGCTATCTGGAATGTTGCCTTCAATTTTGACATTACTCCATCTGTATCTGGATATTGAACAGCAGACAAGCTCTGTACACCGATTAAAATATCCTGCATTTCCTGTTCTGATAATAGAGATTTCTTCAAAACAAAATTATCAAGCAAATGGATTCCGCCCCCATGACCTGTCGTTGTATAAACGGGTATACCTGCACCGCTTAACATATCAATATCACGATAAATTGTCCTTACTGATACTTCAAATTTCTTTGCCAGTTCAGGAGCTGTTACTGTTCCTTTATCTAATAAGCAATACAAAATTTTAAACAACCTGCTTTCTGACACTCACATCCCTCCTATATTATAGTTATAAACTAAGTAACCTGACAAAGTATGGCAAGTTCCCAAAATATTCTCCTAAATTCCCTCACCATATTTTCTGCTCAATCTTTTTCCACAGCTATGTTGATATGTTAGCATCTGAATCATATAAAATCAATTGCAAATCACTTCATCTTTAGAAGTTTTCTTTAAAACCATATAGACACTGACGCACCCTCCGGGAGTGTCGAAAGACAAGAATAACAAGCACTGCCTATGTACGGACACATAGGCGAACTTTCCCATACTTCCCTACCGTCTGTATGATGAAATTTCCATAGGGAAGTATCCTGTTAGACGGCATTTTAAAAGGAGCGGCGACTGCATAGTCGCCGCAAATTAAACTCTCCACATTGAAGCAATAACTCTTACAGCTTCCAGAAAGGACTTGAAATCTGTACAAGATAAACTCCGGAAAGTTAATGAACAGCTCCATTACACAGGCCATTACCTGGCTAATAAATCTGTCTACCAGCAATTTTGTAAAGCAAAGAATAAAGGCTTCTTTCCATGAAACTCCTGAAAGCGGAAAAAGATAATCTTCTGCTACAGAAAAAAAAAGCACAGAAAACTTACCGCTACTACCGGGATTACCAGAAAGAAGTGGCAACCGCAAGGTTCATTCACTCAGAAATGTCCTTGCGGCTGTCATTTATGGTCTGCTGTTATCAGAAACATCTGCCCCCTAGCTTAATCCCCTGCTTTGTCAGATATTTCCGTTTTACCAGAAGATATGGTTTGTTCCCGTTTTTCTTTTTTAGCTGCTCCGTCCGACCCGAATCCACATAATGCGTTGCATAGGCTTTTTCAATTTCCGTGTTTCCGCTTTTGCTGAAACGGAGGGGAATCACAGGCTTATGCCCATGCTTTTTCTTCACGCCCCAACGCTTATAACAGCAGAATGACGGCTTTAAACCCATTTTCTTTGCATAGATGCCGATCTGCTTCATAATATAAAGAAAGTTTTTTCAGATTGCATGTGCATGCTGCTTCCAGATACTGCACTTTCCCAAATCTCCAGTCCTCATATTTCTGTTTTGGCAGAACCCCTATGTCAACCAGCACGTCAGCCGAGGCAGCATAGCCTCTCTGCCTGCATTGATGGTAAACGGCTGAATGCACTTTGCCTGTAAGCTCTGATTCTTTCATGATCTCCTCCATAGAAATACCCCCGGCTCCTTCCATACTGCCTTACCTGTTCATTATATACTTTTGTAAAGGCAACATACTGGCTGATAATGTCATTTCCTTTGCCGTCATAGATTACTTTCACTTTTACTTCAATGGCACATTCCTTCCCACCGAAAAATTCTTCGGAAAATGAAACAGCCTCTGGCCTGCCCACACGCTTCCCTGTATAGATCATGTATAATTCCGGCTCCGGCACATGGACTTTCCGGCTCCCGTATAGATCGGCATCCTGTTCTTCAAAATAATCATGGTAAGTTTGCACCAAGTACATAAGCGCATGTACAGTGCATCCTGTATTCCCCTGAGGCCGTTATGCTTGATATAACGTTGGACAATGGAAACGGATACCGTTGCCGGAAGTGTGCCGTCCTGCACCAGTTTCTCACAGACCTTGGTCGCGTTCAGCCTGGGATATTCTTTCCTGAGCCTGTGTATCTCCCTTTCCGCCTCATCCGAGATCACCCGGGTGCCGCCCTTATCGCATCGTGTCCGGAGGATCAGGGCCTCCATACCACCTTTTTCATAGAGCTGATACCATTTTTCTACGGTTTTGGGTTTGTACTGGAAGACCCTCCCATCCGGCAGACGCTGCGGGGTAAGCGCCACCCGGCGGCTGTATAAAAACCCTGCAAACTTCGCCCCTTAAAAGTTGGTTACGCAAAAAACGCTGGAACCATGCGGATTTCCAGCGTTTTCCATTTGGGGAATATTGGGGGATAAAATTCTTCCCCCAATATTTCTAAGCTTTTTTCTTACGGTTTCTTTGCACAACCGCACTCTTAAACGCCTTCATCATGGCTGGCGACAACTCCTCACAATCCTCATCGAAGTTAATTGGACTTTTTTTCGCCTCTTCAACCTCTTTTAATTGTTCTTCCGTAGGTTTTTGTCCACTTTCAATAATTAATGTTCTGGTCATAATAAAGCTCCTTTTCTGCATTAGTTGCAAGCCTGGCTGAAATTAATCGAATCGTTTCCTTTCGTTCAGTAAATACTACAAACAGTACATCGCCGACTTTCCCTATCGCAATATATCTATCCTCATCAACACTATGCTCAAAATCAAACATTTCAATGTAATAAGGATCATCAAAAACATATGCTGCCGTTTCAAAAGAAATTTTATGTTTTTCCTTATTAATAATATTTTTTTCTTCGTCCCACTCAAATTTCATTTTTAGCCGTTCCTCTTAGATTATTCTACGTTAACAGTATACCATTAAATAAGCAATCCATCAATCGCATTTTCCCTAATCTCTTTTCAAGTCTTAATATAAGAAATAGCAAAAACCCCTGCAAATGGCATTCCCACACCATTCACAAGGGTTTCTTCATTCAAAATAACCAGGCAAACTTCGCCTTATGCATTCATCTGTTTTGCGAACTTTCCCTTTTTCATATTCCAGTCATATATCCCCGGAACTATGTATTTTACTGGCTTACCGGTAATTTTTAACTGACCTATATCTATGCCTTTTCAACTGCATCCCCCAAATTTTATTTTGGGGGAAAATTCATTTTGCTTTTTAAAATTTCTTGTTGGATATTTTTCAGATTTGGGGGATAGCCATTTTCCATTTGGGGGATATTGGGGGATAAAATTCTTCCCCCAAATTTAAACCCTCAACACATACTTATTCACTATTTTTGTTTCATGCTCTTATCTGAAGATATTACAAATCATCTGACTTACATCTGATGCGCTAACAACCAATGTAAAATATCTTCATATTGTTTCCTGTCCGCTGCTACATCTAAAATTAAATCTGATAATTCTTTCTGCGTGTATTCCATCTCATAACCATTTAATTCCAAAAAGACTAACATGGCATGGCACCCTATTCTTTTATTGCCATCGATCATTGCATGATTTTTAACTAGTCCATAGCAAAGTCTTGCTGCCTTTGCCTGTATGCTTGGATATAATTCTTCTCCACTATAGGATTGAAATGGACTTTCTAATGCAGATTCAAGCAGACCTAAATCTCTAATTCCATCACTTCCTCCAGTAGTCTCAATTAACTGAGTATGAAGTAATAGAATCTGTTCTTTTGTCAGCTTTATCATTTTGCGAGCACCTCATAAGATTCCTTATTCTTCTCAATCAATCGTTTAGATATACTCAGCACATCTTCATTTGATGCAACAGCATCCTCATCTGCTTTGCTAAAATCTATCACAAGATATCTTGGTACATTATTTTTTAGAATAATGGCTGTTCCGTGTTCATCCACTAGTCTTGCTACTTTTGAAAAATTCTGATTTGCTTCTGTAATAGAAACCATTGTATTTGTATTTATTGTCATCATCCATACCTCCTTGTATAATGCTTATATTATATCCAATTTATAGGATGAATTCAACCTATCCCCCCCCCCCTCAAATACTTTTTTACATAGCTTGCTATCAATATAATAATTAACCTGGATTATTCATTTTCAAAAATATATAGCAAAATGAAATTTATCTTTTTCTTCTCCAATAAACATACATCTGTATATCCCTTTATATTTAGAAGATATTAAGTCAAGTGGTAACTCCATATAAGCTTTTTTATAACAATACTTTAAATCTTTCGTATACACTGGTACTTTATTTGCTTCTAAAAATGGAAAATATCTTCTCTTTCGTTCATCTGCTAATGGGTATGCTCCATTCCCAGTCCCTAATTGAATTAATTGTGAAAATGAATCCACACAATTAAACCATCCAATCACAAATGCAACCTTTCCAGGCTTATCACTATCTATCTCATCCATTAACCAATCAAAATCTTGTTGAAATACTGACCAGTTTTTGCTTGCTGCTCTTGTATTAGCTGAACTAATCCAATTTTTCAAATATTTAACTTCAATTTTAAAATCTCTTTGTGCTATATACAAATCATGGTTTATTTTCTGTGCTTTTTTTATCCGGGCACTTTCTCCTGCTGTATAATGAGCATTTTGTTTAAAAGGATAGCCTATTCTTACTGTTATATCCATTTCATTAAACTTTTCATCGGCTTCAATTTTTAATTCAGGCTTATCCCATCCCCTATACAAGATATTGAATTCATCTATTGTATATAAACAGTTTGCAACTATGTATTGGTCAATTGTTGGTCCCATTATATAATATCCCTTTTTGTTTCTTGAATTACATATTTCATGATCTACAAAATTATATTTACTAACTCCAAATAATATTCTTAGAATATTGAGATATCACATAAGTAATCCGTTCTAACTTTGAATGATGACATATAAATGCAAAAACCCCTGCAAATGGCATTCCCACACCATTCACAAGGGTTTCTTCATTCAAAATAACCAGGCAAACTTCGCCTTATGCATTCATCTGCGCCGCAACCTCAGCCGCAAAATCCTCATTCTTCTTCTCAAGACCTTCGCCCGTCTCAAAACGAACGAATCTCTTAAGTGCAACAGCAGATCCAACTTCCTTAGATACCATCTCCAGATACTTCGCAACCGTCTCCTTATTCTCAGCCTTTACATACTCCTGCTCTAACAGGCATACTTCCTTCAGCTCCTTATTAAGACGTCCGCTGATCATCTTCTCGATGATATTCTCCGGCTTGTTCGCATTCTTAGGATCATTCTTAGCCTGAGCCATCAGAATCTCCTTCTCATGCTCCTTGTAATCCTCTGGAACTTCATCTGTAGACACATACTTCGGATTCAGAGCCGCGATCTGCATAGCCACATTCTTCAGCGCCTCTTTTACAGTATCGGAATTGTTGTCAGTCTGAGCCTCAACCAACACTCCGATCTTACCTCCTGCATGGATATAAGATACTACAATACCATCCTCAGATACGATCTTCTCGAATCTTCTGATGTTCATATTCTCACCGATCTTAGCGATCATTGCAGCCAGCTTGTCCTGAACAGTCATAGATGTATCAAGAGCCCATGGCTCTGCCTTAAACGCCTCAATATCTGCAGATGTTGTATCTGCAGCCTGCTCTACAACTTCCTTAACATATGTCTGGAATACTTCATTCTTTGCAACGAAGTCTGTCTCTGCATTCACTTCCACGATCGCAGCTACCTTATTGTCTCCCTTAATGGTCGTAGCCACAATACCCTCTGCTGCAATTCTTCCTGCCTTCTTCTGGGCAGTTGCAAGCCCCTTCTCACGAAGGAACTCAACAGCCTTGTCAAAATCGCCGTTGGTCTCAGTCAAAGCCTTCTTGCAGTCCATCATGCCTGCGCCTGTCATCTCTCTTAACTCTTTTACCATACCAGCCGTAATTGCCATGTTTATCTCCTCCTAATCAATCCGCTCAATCATGCTCCCCCCTATAACGTCATATACAGGGAATTATGAGCGGCATTGTCTTTACTCGTCTGCTTCGTTCTCGTAACCTTCCTCGGCAGCGTCCTCTTCATAAACGCCGTCTTCACCGGTCATTCCCTGATTTGCCTCTACAACAGCATCAGCCATCTTAGACACGATCAGCTTCACTGCACGGATCGCATCGTCATTACCAGGGATCACATAATCCAGTTCTTCTGGATCACAGTTTGTATCTGCAATTCCGATCAACGGAATTCCAAGTGTATGCGCTTCCTGTACACAGATTCTCTCCTTCTTAGGATCAACCACGAAAATTGCATCTGGAAGCTGCTTCATCTCTTTGATTCCACCTAAGTTTTTCTCTAACTTCTCCCATTCCTTCTTTAACTGGATAACTTCCTTCTTAGGCAATACATCGAAAGTTCCGTCTTCTGACATTCTCTCGATCTCTTTCAAACGTGCAACTCTGCTCTTGATCGTCTTGAAGTTTGTCAGCATTCCTCCAAGCCATCTCTCATTCACATAGAACATTCCGCAGCGCTCAGCTTCCGTTCTGATCGCATCCTGCGCCTGCTTCTTGGTTCCGACAAACAGGACTGTGCCGCCCTCAGATGCAATATCAGATACAGCCTGATATGCTTCGTCTACTTTGCCTACAGACTTCTGCAGGTCAATAATGTAGATGCCGTTTCTCTCTGTGTAAATGTAAGGAGCCATCTTAGGGTTCCATCTTCTTGTCTGATGTCCGAAATGAACACCTGCTTCTAAAAGCTGCTTCATTGAAATAACGCTCATGTTTTCTTCCTCCGTCTTGGTTTTTTGCTTCCGCATATGTGTAAGTCCTTGAAACCGGCTTATATTCAAGCTTTGGCACCATCTTGGACAAACAAATGCGTGATTTTTGCGACTTTTTTATGATAGCACAAAAGCCTTGCAAATGCAAGGCTTTTTCTATGCTAAGTATGTAATAACTACCAATACCTGACAAATCCCTGGGCACGCACCGGACTGATCATAATGTTCGTTCCAGTCTGCTGCGCCTCGATCATCTGGCCGTTGCCGATGTAGATTCCCACATGTCCCGGCTTCCAACAGATATCTCCCGGTTCCGGACTAGATACCTTCGTGCCGCCGGCATACTGTGACTCAGAATAATGCGGCAGGGAAATACCTGCAACAGAATGACAATATTGTACCAGTCCTGAACAGTCAAGTCCTACCCCCGGTGTGGAACCGCCCCATACATACGGAACTCCTAACTGGCTGTACGCAGCATTCACAATTGCCTGAGCCGTAGCGGTGTTCCCTTTGCTTACAGAACCGCCGGATGTCGTACCGCCGGAACTTGGTGTGCTGGACGGATTCGTGGAAGTCCCCGGATTATTGGTGCTTCCCGGGTTAGATGCCGGACGGTTGGCACTTGGCGTAGACTCACCCTGTCTTTCCGCTGCCTGACGTTCTTCTTCCTCTCGGCGCCTGCGTTCTTCCTCTTCCTTACGTCTCTGTTCCTCCGCTGCCTTCTGCACCGCGATCTGAAGCTGTTCGTCTAAGTTGGAGATCTCGGACTTCTTCGACTCGATCGTATAATCCAGTTTGTCCTTCTGAGCCTCAAACTCTGTCTGCAACGACTCCAAGTTACTGAGCTCTGTCTCTAATGTCGTCTTCAGATCCCGAACCTGCTGCTTGATCTTCACATACTCCTCCAACATCTTCCTGTCGTAGGAGTGCACATTCTGCACATACTCCGCTTTATTGACCAGATCTGAAAAATTCTCCGCCGAAAACAGCGTCTCGATCACACTCGCGTCGCCTTCTTCGTACATGAATTTGATCCGAAGCTTCATTGCATCATATTGTTCTTCTTCCTGTTCCTGGGCTTCGCCAAGATCGATCTCAGCCTGTGTGATCTCCTGTCCTTTGCTGATCAGATCACCCTCTAACTGACTGATCTTCGATACCAGCTCTGTCAATTCCTGCTGGAGAGAATTCACTTCACTCTGGGCTTCCGCTTTATCCTTCTGTAATTCGTCCACGGTTGGGTCCGCGTAAACCGGTGTTGCAACCAGTCCGCACGTCAGTGCTGTCACTAACAAAGCACTCTTCCATCTTCTCATATTCATTCCTGCCAATCTCTTAATATTATACCCCTTGAACACCTGCCCCGTAACAGATAGATTCCTTACCAATAACGTCTGTACCATGGAGAACCATATACGCTTGCAACCCTCACAACATCTCCTGTGTGCGGTGCATGGATCATCTGGCCTCCGCCGATATAGATCCCGATATGGCTTCCGTAACATACCAGATCTCCCGGCTGCGGATTGCTGACTGCCTTGCCGCCTCCGCCCTGGACCTCTGAAGTACGTCCGATACTGATTCCCGCCACTCTGTGGCAATACTGGGTGAGTCCTGAACAGTCAAGACCGCTTCCCGGTGATGTACCTCCCCATACATACGGAACTCCCAATTGTCCATATGCTGCGTTCACAATCGTCTGTGCAACAGAACTGTCCCCGGATCCAGAATAGTCAAGACTGCTTCCTGAACTGCTGGTTCCGGTATTCGTACTGGTGCTGGTACTGCTGCCGGTACTTCCGCTGTTCCCGGAACTGACAGTACTTCCGCTGTTCCCTCCGGAACTGCCGGTACTTCCTGAATTTCCAGTCGACGCAGACGCACCGTTGTCAGACGCATTGCTGCTATTATTCCCACTGTTGTTCTGGTTATCAGAAGCATTATTATTCTGCGCTGCTTCCTCCTGACGTCTGCGCTCCTCCTCTTCGCGGCGTCTCTGCTCCTCCGCAGCAGCCCTCGCCGCCGCCTCTGCCGCCGCCTGGATCTGCGCATCCAAATCTGCAACCTCTGCTCTCTTCGACTCAATCGTTGTACTTAACTGAGTCTCCTTAGCTTCGTATTCATCCTGCAGTCCTTCCAACGTCTTCTGATCTTCCACAAGAGTAGTCTTCAGATCCGCGATCTCCTGCTTCGTCTCCGCATACTCCTGCAATTGCTGCCGGTCATACTTATGTACATTCTGGACATATTCAGCCTTATTCACCAAATCTGTGAAGTCCTCAGCCGACACCAATGACTCGATCGCCATTGAACTGCCCTCTTCATACATATATTTAATACGAAGCTTCATCGCTTCATACTGTTCTTTTTCCTTTTCCTCTGCAACCGTCAGATCTGCCTCCGCCTGCGTGATCTCTTCGCCCTTCTTGATCAGGTCCTCTTCCAGATCTCCAAGCTTCGTCATGATATCTGTCAGTTCCTTCTGCAAAGAATTCACTTCGCTTTGTTTCTCGGCCTTATCCTCCTTCAAATCGTTAATTGATGGCGCTGCCATAACTGGTGTCACGATCAATGAGCTGGCAACTGCCGCAGCCAGTAATCTTGCTCCAAATTTCTTCATAATCAAACCATCCTTTATTATTATTTTATACCCTTTATCCCTCATTCGACATAGCTACCCCTACATCTGGAAACAATTATACCCTACCACACAAAATTTTGCAATATTTTTTAATAATTTTGTAACAACTAATCTCTTAAGAAAAAATGAAGAGCGATTCACAAGTTAATAAAAAGTGAACAGCTCCCCTTTCTTTTCCTCTTATTGATTCAGCCTCCTAGCATTATATTCAGGCTGACCTCCTTGTCTAAATTTCCATCAGACTACATTGTCGGCGGTCAACGATGCCGCCACATCGCCTCCCTTCTCCGCCTTGCTGATGAAAATTTATTCTTCGGAGTTTCGCCAGATATAATGCAGCACTACACTAATGTGCAGACGCCAGATTCTCATTCTCCTTAGAATCTCCGGGAATATCCGGCTTCTCCTCTATCCTCTGAATCAGTACAAACATAGTAGAAGCAACAAATGCACATGCTATCGTCACAATCCCGATCCGCATCTGATCCTCCACAAGCCAGTCCATAAGCTTGAACTCTGTCGCCAGGACTGACAGCAGGTTCATCGCTATATGCGCTGCCGCCGGTGCCTTGACGGAACCGTACTTCTCATACAGATATGCAAGCATCATACCCAGGACAAATCCATAGAACATCTGCACCATATTCATGTGCATCAACCCGAATGCCAGCGCCGAATACAGTGCCGCCTGCATGTAAGTCCCTCTCTCCCGCAGCCGCTTAAAGAGCAGTCCGCGGAAAACCAGTTCCTCATTCACAGGCACCAGGATCCCCAGTACGATGATCTGCAAAGGAAGCGGCGAAGAATAGAACGCTTCCATCGTCGTCTGATATGACTCGCTCATATCAGACAGATTCCCTATAGTGATCAGGTTGTTAAGTCCAAGGCTCATGGCAAGCGCCATGAGAAGCGCGGCCGTATACTTCCACAGCGGTGCCTTCTTATTCGGCACAAAACCTGTCATCCGTTCCCTCACGCGGTCCTTGTGAAAGAAAACAAGCATGATCGGAACCGTGACCAACGCCGCAACTCCCTCGATCGCAACAGCGAAGCTCAAATACTGCTCCATAATCTTGTCATACAGATTCATCATCTGCTCTTCACTCTGCATAGCAGCCATCGACATATCCTGATTAGCCATCATGTACATCATGGTAAATATCCCGGATGAGATCATACTGATGCCGATCGCGATCGCCCACTTTATCACGATCGGTCCCCACAAATGCCAGATCCGTTTCCCATAATTCCCCGGTGTCATCGGAGGCACCTGCTGATATTGATGTTCCATATTCGCCCTCTCTTTCATCTAAACCCAATGTATTATATTATTCTACTTCTCAATCATGGAACATGCAATAAAAAAAGTATTAAATTTGTGAATAGAAAGGAAGCCTCAGCATTCCTGTATCCTAAAACACTGCGGCTTCCCATACCTGCTTCTGTATCTCATGCTTTATTCTTTTGTGTTAATAACAGGATAACAGAAAGTCTGATTTTTTGCATCCAGGTACAAACTGATTGACACATAACTTCAAGATCCTCACAGTGGACCATCTCCTTATGCCTGTCAATTCATATCCCAACTGTCCTGTCATATCCATTCCGTCAGAATCCGCGGTCTTATCTGCCCCGCCGCCCCGTTCAACGATCAGGGAATCCATCGAGACCTCCAATAATCTGGCCAAAGCATACATATTATCCAGCGACGGCAGATTCTTCCCCCGAAACCAGTCATACACCGACTGCATAGCCGCAAAATTCATATAATCCCTGATCTCCCTCGCCTGGATTCCTCTTAAGTCACAGATCTCTTTAATCCTCTTTCCCGTCTCCTCAACGTCAATTACCGGATACTGCACGCTCTCCACTCCTTCCCGGACCTAATAACCTCTGCGCTTCTTATACTCCCCAATGATCGCTCCGATCTCATTGTAATCCCTCTCGAACAGCTCTTGGCTGATCTGTACGTTTAAGATATCCTCAGGGACCCTCTCTATTATCTTATCCGTCACAAACTTCTTGCTCTTCTGCTTATAACCCGGAAGCCCGTTCTGTTCCTGTATATGTGCAAGCTCCGGCCTCCATAAGATACCAAGCTTCAGTTTTAGATCCGTCTTCGGACTATCCCCGGCCTCCCGCATCACATAGAAGTCCATTGCGCCGTCTACCTTCTCGGCGGTGATGATCCCCCACCAATCCGGTACATGTTCCCTGATATGCAGTCCATGGCTGCCCCCGGCGACTACATAATTACGGTCAAAATATCTGTCATAGTCCCTGACCTGCCGCTTAAGCCTGACATATGTATCCGCATCGCTCTTGATCTCAATACCTGCGACCGCACAGGGCATCACCATTACAATATCTGCCCGGGATCTCCCCATCTGCTTTTCTTCGATGATCCGAATCTTCCCGTAACGCTCCTCCAGGAAATCAAACAACGGTTCCCTGATATCCTTATCATATAATTTCACCATTCCTCATATCACCGCACAAAGGCTGAACCTCCCCGCCCTGGGAATGCTCAGCCTTTCTCTTTTGTAAATATATCTACAGCTTGACCTTCACCACATCCACATCAAGATCCCACAGGAACTTATCCAGATCCTTGAAGGATAAGAATACCGTCGCCGTATTGTCAAGCGGATGGATTCCGAGACTCTTACATCTGCTCAAATCCTTATCAATAAAAAATTCCACCGCATGCTCCGTATCGTTCATCAGACCAAAGGGCGTCACGCTTCCCTGCTTAAGCCCCAGATACTTCTCTAAGCGGTCCTCCGAAGCAAAGCTTAAGTTCCCTCCGCCAAGCTGCCTGCCAAGGGCCTTAAGATCTACCTTCTTATCCTCCTCACAGGTTACAAGAAAATGCCTCTTCCCCTTCGAATCCCTTAAAAACAGGTTCTTACACAGAGTTCCCTTCTCCGGAAGCCCCAGCCTGTCCATATCCTCCATGGTATATACCGGCTCATGCTCCACCACCTCATACTTAATCTTCAGCTTATCCAGCGCATCATATACCCGCTGCTTTTGATCCTCCATGCTGCGATCACTCCTTCCTATCCGGGATAATGGACTACGATACTCGCAGTCACCATCCCCATTCCTGTATTCTTATATACATACTCGTCGAAGGCATTATAAGACGCTGAATCTCCTGCCTTCAATACATACTCTCTGTCGTTAAATATCAACGTCAGTTCTCCGGAATAAACGGTAATAAATTCCCTGGTTCCACTCATCTGCCGATTCCCCTGCATCCTGCCTCCTTCATCGAATTCCAGGTCAAAGATCTCAAAATCCTGTCTCTCCCTGAATTCAAAGACCGGATATAGCCGGTACTTTCCTTCGTCACCGATCAGCGGCGTCACCACCGACTTGCCCGTCATCGAGAAAGGCTTGGGCTTGTCCGCTGTAAATGCAGTCACCGGAACCTTCAAGCCAAGGGACAGCTTATACACTGTCGAAATCGTGGGATTGACTTCCCCGCGCTCCAATTGGCTTAACATACTCTTGCTGATAGAAGTAAGGGATGATACCTGTTCCAGACTCAATTCCTTTCGCTTCCTGATATCTCTCAGATTACCCGCAATAATATGATTCAAGTTCTCCAAAGGGATTCCTCCTTAAAATTCCTGTATATTAAATTTTTTTCTATTATATTGCATAGCATGAGAAAAGTAAAGCTAAAAATAACAAGGGCAGAATAAAAAACTACCCTTCAAAACATTCTGCCACCGCTTCCTCATACCTGTCCGTCTTTTCTGCTTTTTTAATCCGCTTCAGCTGCTTCTCGCATCCCGGAAATGATCTGCCCATATAACACCAGATCTCCTTCATCTTAAACAGCACGTTTTTATCCCCCATGCCGGTGCCGCGGTATTCTTCATATATCCGGTCATGGAACCTTCGGATCAGCGCCCTGTCCGGCGATCCAGCGCCCTCGATCTCGCTTAGAAGTCCCGGATTCTCTATAATTCCCCTTCCGATCATACAGGTATCCACCGAAGGGAATCTGTTTTGAATCATCCTTACATCTTCCTTTGAACAGATATCTCCGTTATAACACAGATCGATCCTGCTCGTCCTGACCGCCTCTTCAAACATCTCAAGATTCGGCTTATTCTTATAGAAATCAGTCTGAATCCTGGGATGGATGATCAGCTCCTCTGCCGGATACCGGTTATAGATCTTAAGAAGTCCCAAAAACTCCTCAGGATCGTCCTTCCCGATCCTGGTCTTGATCGAGATCTTAACCTTTGCCTTCGAATAGATCTCATCCAAAAAACGGTCAAGTCCTTCCGGGTCTGCAAGGAATCCAGATCCCCTTCCCTTCGAAACCACCGTTTTGGATGGACAGCCCAGATTCAGATTGATCTCTCCGTATCCGTAATATGTAAGCTTCTCGGCCGTTCCCAGGAAATCCTCAGCCCGGTTCGTCAATATCTGGGGAACCAGCCGCATCCCCTTGTTATTCTCCGGCAGGAGCTCCGCCAACTCCTTCGCGTTAAATCCTCTCTTCGTGTGCGGAGACAAAAAAGGTGTAAAATATTTGTCCATGGGCCGGAAACAGTCATGATACGCCCTTCGGTATATCCGCGTGGTAATCCCCTCTAACGGAGCCAGATAATATCTCATCGCCTTCGCTGTCCTTTCTCCCTGTCCTGCGGGACAGAATATTCATGTGTTTTTTATCATACCACAATTCTCCCATCCCGCGCCACTCTTATTTTTCCGTTCCGCTTAATCCGGCTTCTCTATTTTGACCGATACCTCTGTAAGCTTCACAATATTTGTCTGTTCCGTACTCTTTTTTCCCTTATCTTTCTGCTGCTCCGCCCTCTTCTTGGCAGCGTACAGATTACCCGGCAGAAGATCCAGCTTCAATTCCTTCATATTCTACGTGCTCCTTTCAGCAAGACAAGTCTTCCTGATAGATAGTATGCACGCCCCTGCCCCGATTATACACCCCGATAAAAAGAACAGACCCCGGCCAATGAAGTTCTTCTCATTGACCGAGATCCGTCCTGATCTTATATCCTATCCGTCCGGCTTGCCGCCTTACGGACAATCACATACTAATGCCGCGCGGCGAATCCCTTTACCGGTCTTGTCTCGCTTGCTGCCCGGCGGACGATCATATATTACTGCCGCCTGCGTCTGCGCAAGACATTCACACCGAATACAGCCATACACAGCGCCGCTGCCGCAGCATAAGTCACAGCCGGATTCATATCTCCCGTCTTGACTCCCTGGACCCTGGTACCGTTCTGCTTCCGGTTCTCGGTGATCACGTCTTTTCCGGTATTAGTGCTGTTGCTTCCGGTATTCTGATTACTCTCGAAGAGCGCCAGCGCATTCTCCAGATTCATAAGCGCCGCCTGCAGCTCCTCCAGAGTCGCATTAGGATCTTCAAGAACCCTCTTTGCCTCGTCGATCGCTCTTTGCAGCTCCTCCGTCCGTTGGTCTGCCGGAATCATCTCCGCCTTCTCTATAAGAGCCTTAAGCTCAGCTCTTATGGCGTCGATCTCCGGCGTTCCGCCCGGCGGATTACCCTCTGACGGCTTATTTGGACGGTCCGATTCACTGCCATATCCAAGCAGGTCTGCTTCCGTGACCAGCGCCGTCGTATTACCCCGGACCACTTTAAGCTGACTTTCGTCAATATTAACTGTAAAAGGTATCAGACTTCCGTCCGCCCTCTTCACATATACCGTTCCGACCTCCAGGATATCTCCATCCTCATCTGCCGTAAATAACGGCGTTGTTCCCGCAATATAGATATTCAAGATCCGTCCCTGGTCTGACCGGAACGTATGAACCTTGGTATTCCCTAAGATCCACTCCGTAAAATCTACTCCCGGCACGATCTCATCTGCGCTTCCCGCCGTATCCTTCAAGTCTAATGAAAGACTGATCGAAACCGTAGTAATGCCTTCCTGCGCCGCATTGGGGAGGGTCAGCTTCACAGAAGCCTTCCCCTCTTCACTCTCAGTCGCATAGATCGCCGACACCGCAGCCGATGCCTTGAGCGGCAGCATTGCGATAAATGCGAACACTGCCATGATCATGCCCATACTTAATATATATTTCTTCATGTTCTACTCCTTTTATCGCTGTTGTTTCTTGCCGCTGAGCGTTATACTCGGAAGCGTTGACGGCATAGTCTCGAACACGGTATCGCTGACCATCCTCTGTCCCTCAAGGGTCAAAGCATTATCCACACGGTACAGCTCCGCGCGTACCTGCTTAAGACTTGTAAGATCCGCCTGCTCCGGTTTGATCCAATAGATCCAGGTTCCGTCATAGGTATCTTCGATCGGGCCTGATTCCGATACCGTTGAAAATACCACCTGTTCTGCATTCAGAGAACCGTCAGTCCCCGTACCTCCGACGATATTACCGTTCTGGTCATAGAGCAGCACTACATTGTAAGCCGAATTTCCCTTGTAGGTTCCGGTAAATACGATCGAACCTGCCGGGATCACATCCGTATCCTTCTGTCCGTACTGATATGCGTTATCCAGCTTGCCGATCGCCGCAGTACCGCTGCCGGAAGCCTTCCTGAATTCTACATTATCTCCGGTCACTCCAAACACATCCAGCTCTGTGATCGCAATCTCTCTTCCCTTCTGGTTCTTAATAGCAAGCTTCATCGCCGTCGTCTGATACAGCGCAATATTCTTAGTGCCTTCCTTAGCGAAATGAACACTCCTGCTGCCGGAAGCTTCGAATGATCCTGCTGCCGCTTCTATCCAGGTACCGTCCGCATCGTTCTTCACATAGACGCTGTAATCCTTGATCGGATTGCCGCTGTTCACCGTATACTTAAGGCCGGCAACCCTGGTAGGCTGATTGAATTCTATCAGGACTTCAGCATTGACGCCCGCCGTTCCGGTATATACCGTATCGTTCTTATTGTCGATCGCGTTTTTAATCGGCGCCTCCTTAACCGGACTGCATGAATCCTCAATATCTTCGCCGTCTGATGCCAATGCACTCGTAGCGGTCATATCATTGGTGCTGGCCGTCCAGTGCGTCTTGTCGATCTCGCCCTCGTGCATGATCTTAAGCGACGGCAGAGTCTTTACCGCAGAACGGTTCAGATACTTGTCGATCAGCGTGATCTCATAGGTCACCACGCGATTATTCATTGTTGTCACAACATCCGTAAACTGGCTTCCAGTCGTAAATCCTACGACCTCTCTCTCAACCTGTCCGTTCGAAGTCGTACAGCGCACGATCTCATATCCCTGGATATCCTCCGCGCTGATATTCTTGGAACTCAGCGTAATATCTACCTGATTCGCAGCACTGGCATTGATAACGGCTGCTGTACTGTCGCCGACCGCCTCTACTGCCCCGGCCGTGCCAAGCGAACTGCCGCTGCCATTTACCCGATATACACGGGAATTATCATCCACATAGTAGATCGCCCTTGTCTCTGCCGCAAACTGATCTGCATAGTTTACAGTATCCTGATTCGGTGTCATACCCCAGCGTACGAAGAAGTCCAGGATGTTCTTCTGTGCCGCCGCGCAGGCTAAGCGCATCAAATCCTGATCCCTGTCTCCTGACAGTGCAAGCGCCACGCCGCCCGGCGCCGGTGCTTTTGCAGGAGTCCTCGAATAGCTATCCACCCTTGCAAAGAAGAGGTTATTGAGCTGGTCCGTATAATCCGAATAAGTCTTATAATTGAATCCGCTGTCATACGCCAGATGAAGCTGCCAGTACATACCAAGCTGCGTAAACACATTGGACGCGCGGCCCTTCGTACCGGATGTAACCTTATCATACACATTATCGTATTTGAACCGTACAGTGTCATTATCATCATGTGCCTGTGCAAGCACCGCAAAATAATTGTTCGTGATCTCTGCGACCGCGTAGGTTCCCTGGTTGATACAATGTCCTATCTCATGGGCGATTCCCCAGCCAAAATACTGGCCGCTTTGATACATGCCGCTATCATCAGACTGTACCGGAACTCCGTTAATCATTCCCGGCGCCGAACCCCACTCGATACCTATATGGTTGCCTGACGCGTACATGAACGCACCCGCGAACATCCTCTGATAACGGATGTTCAGATGATTCGCCGGAATCTTGTCCTTCACATCTGTTGCATTATTGTTCAATCCCTTATGCTGATAGAACAAGCCCATCATGCCTTCCATAGCGTCCATAGACGTCACAAGCTTCTGTGCTCTGGTCTGTGTGCTTCCCGATCCTGTACCGGCAAGGATCTGCTGTGCCGGAAGGGATAACATCATCGTATCCAGCATAATATCAGATGCTCCAAGGATACAGTCCGTCGCCTTATACTCATACTGTACTGACGCATTCTTGGAATTCTTATGAACCTCGTTATGTTTTGCCTGTATGCTGCCTACATAGGCATCCAGCTTCGTGATATACGCTTCGGCCCTCGCAAGGCGTTCACCGGCATCGCTGACCTTATACAGATCAAGCCTTGGAACCTCTACGCCGCCGTTCACGCGAACCGCATAACGGTCATTGGCATTGTTTCCTGTATACTGTACATACAGCGCGCCTCCTGACTCTGCATCGACGGACCAGAGCTTCGGAATTGTAATGTCATTTCTTCCGATCTTAAGCGTCGCTACCGCCCGGAACATTGAGCCTGACTCCGAATGATACTGCGTGCTTACAAGCTGTAAGTTGGTCGTATCACCAGTCTTCTTCGTATTATGTCCGACATAGACCGTGATCTCCTCTCCTGCCGCCGCTGTCACTCCCAGAGGCTGCCATGCATTCAATCCGCCGAAACCGCGTCCCACATCCCTGGTCGTGATGGTATTGTAGATACCTACCGTCTCCGTTAGCTGCTTGGAGTTCAGGATGTCTTCCGCAGTCTTCAATTCACGCTCCAGATAATCCTTATCCGGATGATATTCTTTGCTTTCCGGATCCTGGGTATTGATCCGTTTCCTCAGAGCGTCAATCACCGACTGGTCCACGTCGCTTCTCAGCACCGTATGAAGATCATCCTCATAGAGCGCCATAATATCTCTCTCTATCGAATCATAATGATAGAAATACACCTCCGATACCGTGATCGTACCGGATGCTACGGCACGCGCAAGCCCAAACTGGAGCTTCTTAGCCTTGATCGGCTCTGAAAGCTTGATCAGATAGTAAGGCCTGTTATCTGAATCTACCTTCTTCTGGATTCCCATCCTTGGAAGTACATTGACATTGCCGTTCTCATCCCAATATCTGACCTGTACATAGCCGTAGTTCGGACTCTGGGGCACTACTTCCTGAAGCGCGATCCGGTCAAGCTCATATGCCTGGTCAAACTCATAGGTGAAACCATGTTTCAGCGACAGAGCATTAAATCCGCCTCCGTCCCAGGTATTAAATACATGATGGGAAAGCGCATTATTATCCACCGTTCCCCATACGGTTCCGGCTTCCGTATCAAGCGGGCTGTCCTTCATCTCGCCTGTTCCGGTCACCGCGCTGATGATATGTCCGCTCACCTTACCCGGGTCTGCCCTGTTGATCAGCTTATACTTCGGCATCGCAGCCGGATCCTGGTCTGTAGTAACAGCCTTAGACGTAAGAGACGCCTTACCCTCTCCTAAGTCATTCACACCTGTCACATATAACTCATAACTCGTCTTATCCTTCAGATCCGTTATCGTATGCTTGCTTGCGGTAATTCCTTCTATCTTAGTATATTCCTTCGTCCCGCTCTCTCTGTAATAGAGATTATAGGAGTCCGTATCTTCCATCATCTTCCAGGATGCGTCTATCGCGCGGTATTTGCCCTCCGCCTTCAGGCCGTCAGGAGCATCCGGCACCTTATCTACCTTAGGAACCACTCCGATCGGACTGCAATATCCGCTTCTCCATGCACCGTTCACAGACTGTACACGAACCTTATACTCCTTGCCGTTGACGAGCTTATCCTGCTTAAATGAGCTGACATTCAGCATATTGCCCTTCGTAGCAATTACTTCCTGCTCTCCGTTTTCATCCTCGATCAGTACCTCATATCCCGTAACGTTCACACATGCATTCCAGGTCACAGTGAACTTCTTATTCCCCACTTCTGAGGCAAGTCCCTCCGGGATATCCCTTTGCGGTTCAGGGATCCGGTTCTCCATATCATTCACGAATTCCACCTTGGCGATCTCCGCAAGGTTATTATTATTCTTCATGCCCGTGATCTTGATGGTAACCTTCTTCACCGCGATCTGGCTGCCAAGATCGATCATGATCTTGCCGAATCCGTCCTGCGTTACCGTCACCTCTTCAGCCGTAAGCAGCGGTTCGATCCCTTCCGGCACAACGGGAACTTCGATCGTGTGATCGTTCTTCGTCTCGCTCCCGTCTTCACCCGTGACAGTCTCCGTATATGTAATCTCAACCGCAGCAGTATCGATCGGATTATCCTCCTTCGAATCGATCACGATCCCGCCGGTAGGGAAGCTGTCTCCGTCAATGTCAAACACCATCGTCACCGGCGTCTTATCAGAGATCTTCGCCTGATCCTCCCGCGTCAGAGTCACAGCTCCTTCACCTCTGGACAGATTCTCAAGAGACCCCTTCACAAGGGTCTTATCGCCTGCGCTCTGTGTGATGGCAGACGACGGCACATGCTGTTCCACGAATGACGCGGTATCCTCGCTCACCTTATACCCCTGGACAAAATAATCCAGATCCGTAAGGTCGAGCTTGCCGTCCCGATTAAGGTCTGCCAGAGGATTGTCCTTCGGCTCCTTCTCCTGATCGATCAGATCTATAAGCTCGGTCTCATCCTTTTCTGTAATAACTCCGTTCCCATTCACATCGCCGATCAGGACCGCTCCCGGATGCTTTCCCCCTGCAGTATAATCATATCCGCCGATAATTCCGGTCGCAAGGCTCACCTTATACGCCCAACCCTCAACCTGAAGCTGCTGCTTATATGTGGCGAACCCTGGAGCTGATACCTCCAGCGCATAGAGTCCTTCTGTCAGATTGTCGAATGTGACTCCCTCCTGTACTTCCCTGACACCTTCTGACGGCAGCGTAATCTCCTTATTCTGTCCGTTCAGAGTTACGGTGAATGTCACCGGTTCTCCCCATTCTAATGTCTGGGCGATATAGACGTCCACCTGTCCCTTGTTCAAATCGGCTTCTTTCGCCTCTTCCTCGCTTGCAAGGCTGATTCCTGCTTCTTCCTCCCCGCTTCCCGGCACTGTTATGTCCGCCTCAGAAGTGGCTGACGGAGGATCTCCTGTGTTCTCCTGGCCGCTCTCATCCGGCCCATTTCCCGTATTCTGCTGGTCGCCTGTATCTGCCTGATCCGTTGCCGAACCGCCGCTCTCAACTGCATCATCCAATCCTGTAGCATAAACACTCATACACGGCGCAAGAACCAATACTGCTGCCAGCAGATATGAAACAATCCGCTTCATATTCCTCTCCTTTCACAACTATTTCTCATCCTTTTTATCTTTTTTGGACTTCATAATCCTAACGACAGCGCTGATAATAACTACTGCTGCCACCGCATAGAATATGACATCAGATCCCGCCTTAAACATCTCGTACATGTTAGATCTTCCTCCTGCTTATTCCTTTCTAAGGTCTGTCCAACTATCGGTTTTAGCGGCCATAAACCCATATTCATTATATCTTCCTGATGAGATTTTTGCAATATACATATGCGTCTTAAGTGTAATTTTTTCCATAAGTGAATGCTGTACTACCCTTACTTCATCCTGTACTTTCCAAACGCCTTCTCTTCGTCCACATGCACCTCCCGAAAGAACAGCACAAGCCATATGATGATCGCCAGAATCGCCGCATTCTGCGACATTGTCAGATCAGACAGGATGCCTCCCGCCTCCAATATCACCGCCCACAGGGCGAACGCATTTCTCTGATCCCGGCTCATCCTCTTCTTATCATACAGTTCTCTTTTTTCCTTCGGCATGGTATTGAACCCGGCGATCAGCATCGCGCCCTTTTCCCTAAGAACCGCGAAGAGAAGCGCCGTAACCCCAAAGATAATACCTACCCATTTACAAGCTCCTGTCCACATATCCATCCCTTTCACCTCCCCGTCAGACAATCTCCTGCAGCTTGCCCGCTATTTAATATAGAAGCCGCCCACCTTCATATCCTCGTCAAATGATATGGTGAACTGCGCTTTTCGTTTCTCATACTTTACCTTTATCACGGCAACCGCGTATTCCTGTTCTGTATCCGGATCCTTGCTTCCGGTCACCGCCTCCTTATCATAGCCTTCAAATGCGCCAAGTTCTTCGATGATCGGCATCACCTGGGACCGTACCTGCTCCTTATCCAAAGCGCTTTTTAACATGGCGTTCCACCTGTCATCGACCAGCGCATCCACATCCCCTTCATTCAGGATCCCGATCACTTCCTTGGCCTCTTCCCTGACCTCTGCCTCGTCAAATTTGTCCGAAAGCTTCTGCCCTCCTGCACATCCTGTAAACATACCCACAAGCATACCCGCTGCCATAAGCATGCCCATGAGCCTTCTCATTCTTCTCTTTCTCATAATTTCCCTTCTCCTTTACTCTATATCCTTCTCCGGTATCGTTATATTTACAACAAACTCATTTCCAACCGTCTCCGTCAGGATTCCGCCGCCGTATTTTTCCAATGTAAGGCGCACATTTTCAAGTCCGATTCCCATATGCTTCCTCTCACCTTCCCTCTCCTGCTTAAGATCTGCCTTCCCTGCTTTCTGAACAGACATGGAGTTCTTAAGCTTCATCACCGCAAAATCATGAAACGTATCCATCCGCATCTTGATCCATCTCTCCCCTTCCGCCTGCTGCGCCGCGTCCAGTGCATTATCCAGCAGATTGGCAAATATTGCCGTGATATCCATATCCCTGATATGCTCAAGGCTGATCCGGCCGATCCTGACGTCCATCTCTATCCCTTTGCTCTTTGCCGCCTTCGCCTTGTCATTTAGAATGATGTTCAGCATCCGGCTGTCTGTATAATTCACGATCGAAAGAGAGTCCAGCATACCCTGCATATCCTTCACGTATTCCCTCCCCTGCTCTGCATCCTGCTTCCTAAGCTCCTCGATCGCCTGGAGATGGTTCCTCATATCGTGGATCATCTTGCGCGATGACTGATACTGCTGCTCCACCATCTCATAATATTGATACTGCAGTTCATTTTGCTTCATCCTGATCTTAAGTTCTGCCTCAAGCTTCTTATTTTTAGACTGGTAAGAGAATAAAAACCATATATAGAGATTCATCACGACCAGGAAGAAGATATCCAATATAATAAGAAACGCCCCGTACATCTGCATGAACACATCTCCGATACTGATCAGGGAAAATATGATGAACACGCTGACAGCCGGAGGCAGAAACAGGCCGGCAAACCGGATTCCCTTCACGTCCTCGAATTTCCTTCTATTTAAAAATACCACCCATATCCCTGTCAGAAGAATATCTGTCAGCATCCTGACAATAAGCGTCACATCCGTCAGATAGTAATCAAAGACAGCCAGACCCCACCGCGTGGAGATGAATCCTAACATCAGATAACCGATAAAAATCTGGCCTACAAGTACAGACACCGGATACAGGAAATAATAGAAGCTATAGATTCTCATACGGTTATACAGGCCGTATCCTGCCGCCTCCGTCATCAAGACCATGAAAAGCGGCAGAACCAGATCCGTATAGCCGCTGTCCTCCATTCCGAAGGTAATTCCCGCAAATCCTGCCCAATAGAGAAAAAATATCCCCAAACGATATCTATTCTTCGTAGTTAGGCTCTGTTCTGTGCGGCTCATGAAAAACCAGGTGCACAAAGTAATAACCACCGTCTCTGCCATCACAAGAATGTTGTACCACATCGCCGATTCTACCCAGCTCATGCCATCTCTCCTCCATGCTTAATGCTCAATGCATCCCCGCCAGACTGTCCGCCTGATATTTCCCAAGCGCCGCCCGGAATTCCACAGACCGCTTCTGCGACAGCGGGATCTGATCTCCGTTCATCATAATGATCTCGTATCCCCGGATCGCCTTTACATGATGCAGGTTGACGACGAAGCTCTTGTGCGGGGCGGCAAAACCATAGGGTCCGAATATCCCCAAGTATTCCGCTATCTTTCCCCGCACCATAACCTCCCTGTGCTTTAAGACAAACCGAAGCTTCCGGCTCTGATATTCCAGATAATAGAGCTCCGATATCACAAACTCTTCGATCCCTTCTATCGTCTGCACCCGGAAGGGAATCCCCTTCTCTTCCTCCCCTCCGTAGATGAGCGCTTCCTTCATCTGCCGGATGATCTCTTCCTTTTGTACAGGTTTTACAAGGAAGGCAAAAGGATGCACCGCAAAGGACTGACTCATATAATCCCGATATCCTGTGACATAGATGATCTTCACCTTCCGGTCCGATCTTCGGATCCTTTCCGCCACTTCAATTCCATTTCCCCCAGGCATATCAATATCCAAGAACAGGATGTCATACTCTCCGTAACCTCGAAGAAGATCTGCTCCGCCTGCGAACTCTTCCACCCGGCAGGATATCCCGGATTCGGAAACCGTCCTGCATAAGAACCGGCGCATTCTGGCATCGTCATCACATATGGCTATCCGGTACATCTTTGCACCTCCCCTACCGTCCAATCTTAATCGCCGGGTTGATCCGCTTCAATTCCCGGAACAGCAATTCCTTATCACACACGGAGATCAACGCCTCCTGCCGTCTCCCCCTTATCATTACCCGGTCTAATGACAGCGCCCCGGATGCGATCGGATTATGTGTCTTATACACTTCCCTGATCTCCCCGATCTCAATAGTAGTCCTGCAAAGGCCTAATACCAGTATCAGCCTTTCGCCGTCAATCTCTACATAATTTTTCACCAGCATCGGCAGGAACACGATATTCCAGACAAAGAAAACAAATATCATAATTACCAGCATTCCAACATCTTTCCCCTCCTCTGACGGTTCAAAAAAGAGGTAGAGCATCAAGATCTCCATACCCACGAACATTATCCAGAACCAAATTGCTATCTTCCCTTTTATCCTCATGTTACGCCTCCTGAATCTTCATTTTTAAAGCCAATAAAGTCTCAATATTCGAATATCTTTATCACCATTATATACTTTATTACAGGAAGGACAATAGAAGATTCCTGTGATATTGTTTCAGAAACATAAGGTAGTGTATGGTGATATTTAAATCCGTATTCAAGGCTGAAGGCATGAGCGGCCCCGCTCACTGGCCTGCTCTACTGCGCAGACTGTGTTGGCAAGAATGTACGTCCACCGCACTGACAACGGCAAGAGGCCGGGATTCAGAAAGGCACTGGCTCCCAGCTTGTAAAATCAGGTGGTTTATGGTAGTATGGAAATATGAAAACGGAAGGGAAAGCAGGTGGGAAGATTGACAGTGACGGATAAGCAACATCAGGAAGATTTGCAGCGTTTGCGTTTGTTAAGGCCAATCGATGATGATTTCATGCGTTGTCTTTTTAAAGACAATATTCCACTGGCTGAATTTGTGTTGCGCATTATCACAGATAAACCTGATTTAATTATTACTGAGTGTGAAACACAGAAGGATATGAAAAGACTGGCTGGGGCACGTTCTATCTGTTTGGACGCATATGGAACGGATTCGACTGGAAAAAAATATGATTTAGAAGTCCAGAGGCAGGACAAGGGAGCAGACCCACACAGGGCAAGATACCATTCAAGCGTAATGGATATAGAGAATCTCCATTCAGGTCAGGAATTTAAGGAGTTGCCGGACACATATACAATCTTTATCATTGAAAAAGATTTTTACGGTCAAAGCGAAGCGGTTTATCCAATAGAGAGAATCAACCTTGCAACGGGTAAATCTTTTGAAGATGGGGAGCATATTCTTTATGTGAATGGTGAATATCGTGGAGAATCCGATATAGGAAAACTCATGCACGATTTTAACTGTACCAAAGCAGATGATATGAATTTTGAATTGATGGCAAACCGAACACGGTATCTAAAAGAGAACCCGAAAGGAGTGAGCGAGATGTGTAAAATTATGGAAGATATGAGAAGTGAATCTTTAAAAGAGGTTGCTCTTCGTATGTTGTCAGCTGGAAAATATGCTCTGGAAGAAATTGCAAATATTTCTGGACTTTCTCTTGAAGAAGTAAAAAAATTGAAAGCTGAAAGAACAGTGCAAACAAAACTGTAAGCCGGAAATCTAAAAACAGGTTCGTTTTCTACATTGAACTTCTGTTCACAATATGGTACATTAGTTAACAAAAATAGAGAAAAACGTTTATATAAATTCGTCAGCACAAAGGAGGTTTACAAAATGGCTTTAGCACAGCGGCTCACTTATACCATTGATGATATCTACGCCCTCCCAGACGGGCAGCGGGCGGAGCTGATCGACGGAAAGATGTATATGATGGCGCCGCCAAATGCAAGACATCAAGACATTATTTTTTCATTATCGAGAAAAATTGCAGATTATATCGATGCAAATCAAGGATCTTGCAAAATATATCTTGCTCCTTATGCAGTATTTTTAAATGCTGACGATAAGAACTATGTTGAGCCTGATATATCTGTTATCTGTGATAAAAGCAAACTAGAAGATAAGGGATGTAACGGGGCTCCAGATTGGATTGTGGAAGTTATCTCTCCATCAACACAGCGGATGGATTATAGTATCAAGCTATTTAAGTACCGCACTGCCGGGGTTCGGGAATACTGGATCGTGAATCCGATAACAAAAACGGTTCAAATATATTCTTTTGACGACGAAGAAGATTCCAGCCAGTTTTCTTTTGATGATAAAATCCCCGTCCATATATTTGATGGTTTGACTATCAAACTCTCTGATTTATTATAGAGAAAGAACCGCAAAAGGCTATCTGTTATGTGGATGACTGGTATAAGTAAAAACCAGGAATCGCCTTTTAGATTCCTGGTCCCTAATCATTTTCTTCACTCAGACCACAGCCTCGATCAACGTCTTATCTCCCACCTTGATCTCCTTTACTCCGATCTCCTTTTTCTTATTGAAATTAAAACTCAGCATATATCCTCTCGTGAGATGAAAATACTCCAGATAGTTGGATAATTGTTCTTCACCGCGCTCATTATAGGCATTCCCCCGCCAAATTTTTAGTTCGATCACATTCTGCTCTCCCATGTAATAGATGACAAGATCCATACGTTCATTATTTCTGGTTCTTGACTCTACACTGTAATTTCCGATCCCATTTATAATGGGCTTCAAAAAGAGAATAAAATAACGTCTGCCAACATCTTCAAGAAATGTATCATCTTTATCTCCATACAGATCAGAGAATGTCTCCACGAATTTTTCAAGCACCTTCCGAATATCAAGATGGCCTCCGATAATAAATTGATTTCTCTCCTGTACACCCATACGATACATTCTGCTTACAGAAAATTCCTCGGTTATAAAATAATTGTACAACACAGATTCAAAGATCCGATTAGAAATAGCCGCTGTATCATTCTCATTCCGAATAATTCCAAACATGGCCGCAGTCTTCATGTAACTGCTCGTCGCATTATACGGAATCGGCTTCCCGATAAACAAAAGCTCATACAAGATCGACCGAAGCTCCGGGTAAAGTTCAATTTTTCTTATAAGAGACTGATACAGTGTGTTATCTTCTTTTACAATCATCCTTTCTGCTTCATAGAACCCGGCTTTTGTCCAAGCACTGCTCTTATCCGGGAATCCGTTCATCCCTGCGACCCTCTCATCAAGATAATTACAGAATCGGGACACCAGATACGGATACCCGGAAGTGTATTCATGGATCATACCAGCAATCAGGTTCAATTCCATACCAGTATGATGATCATTTTCATACTCTTTTAACATTCCCTCGATATCATCTAATGAAAAACTCATATCCACAAGGAAATCTGCCGCAATGTTCCATGGACTGTTCTCCAGATGATCTTCATCCGGCCGAATCTTACCGCGTACACTGCGCACATCATAGACTCCGGCAAGAATCACCGATTGAAAAGCCGGTGTTCTCCCTCTTCTCAGATAGTAAAAACGAAGCTGAGCAAGAAAATCTACAAATACCTGGTTATTGGATGCAGAATCCACTTCATCGATGATCATTACGATCTTCCTCTCAGATTTCCTGCATAATTCCGACAGCAAGACAAACAGTCTTGACAAAGTTGCCCCTTCTACTCTTCCCGCTGAATATTGCTTAAGCTCTTCCTCTGCTTCAGCCGGTATATGTTCTGTATATAAAAGTATCTGTCTGGAAAATGCGGCGGCAAAGCTGTATTCCGATTCGAAGTCAGCATAACTTAACCCCTGAAAGTCCAGGCTTATAACTTCATATTCTGTTTGCAGATAATCCGCCAAAGCTGTCAGAACCGTCGTCTTCCCATACTGTCTTGCCCTGTTGATGGTGAAATACTTTCCGGCATCTACCATTGACTTGATCTCCCTTAACCGGGTATCCAGATTGACCATATAATGCAGCTTTGGATCGCAATATCCATCGGTATTAAATGTTTTACCCATGAAACCTCGACTCCTTCAAAATCTCTCAACTATCTAAAAATGCCGGATCACCTCGAACCTTTCAAGCCTAACTTCTTCCTCTGCCCCGATCCCCGCCTTCTGCTTCGCGATCGCAATCTGTTCCTCAACCGTATCCACTCCAGAAAGGTTCGGAAGCAGCAGCCCCCGGCGATATCCCTTCGTCACTATCACTCCGTACCGCTTCACATCCAGTTGTTTTGGCGAATCGATAGCTTCCGTATCTCCCAGCACATCCACACTGATCGACAGCTTATCCAGTTCCTTCGGCTCTATCGGGGAGAATCTGGGATCCTTTGCGGACGCGCTGACCGCGTTCTCAATGATCTCTTCTGCCACGGATGCCTGCACCGCCTGAATCGTGCCGATACAGCCCCGAAGCCGCCCTTCCTTCTTGACAGAGACAAATACTCCGGCCCTGCTTGTATACATCTCCCCGGGGAGATTCTCAGGTATCTCCATCTTCCTTCCGGTACGGACATACTCCTCGATCGTCTCTCTGGCAAGCTGCACATATGCGTCTTCCTTCGCCCTCTGATCCATGATCCGCCGCTTCTCCTTCTCCTCATACCGGTCCTTCAGATTCCTTGTAAGATCTTTTTCGCCCGTCTCATAGGCACAGATCCCATAGCCGACCCCAAAAGGCCCCTCATAAGACAGAAGTTCTGCCCTGACAGCGGTTCTGTCCAAAGCTCCCGCCATCATAACGAATGAACGGTGTCCGCACTCCCCCGCCTTCTCGCAGAAATCCTCCGGGAATTCCAGAAGCTTCTCAAAATCACCGCTACCCATCACATCCATGATCCGTCTGTCATACTCCGGTCCCTCTTCCTTGTAACCGTAAGACCCCGTTTCCAAAAGCCTGTGTGACAGATCGCCGCTGGCGATCACCGCCGTGTTCCTGTTAAGCACCTCTGCCGTCTCCTTGATACGCCGCCCAAGTTCATAATGTTCCGTAAGGGAAAGCCCTGACAATCCGATCCTTACCAGCCTGTATTCCCGCCAATACTGATTCACAAAATAGAGCGGCACCATGGTTCCGTGATCTAGCCGCCTGTCCCGCTCTCCAAGCGGCCCCGCAGGTATCTCGCCCGCCTCAGAAAGCTTCGCAAGATTCTCTGCGAATTCCGTATCATAACTAACCTCTATCTTCACCCATCCTGCGCCAAACTGTCCGAAATCACCCTTCGCTCTCTTTCCCGGTGAAATGTGGAAATAATCCGCATACATGGTCTGATGCGGCGAGATCAGCACGATCGTATCCGGCCCGAGAGCGCCGATCCGACCTCCGATCTCATGATATGCGTCAATCGTATTCTGTATCTTCTTCTCCTCACCTCTGCCGATCTCCGGGATGATAAGCGGCGGATGCGGTACCATAAATGCTCCTGTAATCATGACCTGACCTCTTAAATAACTTCTTAATCTTCCTTTTTCTTACTCCTATCATACCATCTTTTGATTTTTCTGTACAGGCAATATCACGCTCACGAAACAAAAATACTTCGAAAGCTTCATCAGCAATTCCCCACAAACACATGCTCTAAGTATCTTCCGGCCGTCTCTGCAAGACGGTATACCTGCCGCACATCCGTCGCCTGCCTGTCCGCCATGTGATATCTTGGATAGAAACGTGTAACATGAAGAGGGATCTTCTTTCCCGCTTTATCTTCCACAGAAGCGATCCACCCTGCTTCCTCCTCCATTTCCCCTACATCATCATTCATACCCGGAACGATCAGAGTCGTCAGCTCCACATGACATTCTTCTGCCGCCCGTACTATGAACCTCTTGACCGTATCAAGATCCCCTCCAAGCTCCCGATATGTCTCCCTGCAAAATGCTTTCAGATCAATATTCATTGCATCTATATAAGGAAGCAATTCATCCAATACCTCACATGACGCCGTCCCGTTCGTAACCATCACATTGACCATACCGGCATCTCTCACAAGCCTTGCCGTATCACGCACATACTCCCAGCCCACCAACGGCTCATTATAGGTAAATGCAACTCCGATATTGCCTGATGCCCTGTATTCCAGCGCTTTATCTGCCAGTTCCCGGCAAGAGACACAGACCGTATCTGCCCTCCCCTTTAAAATCACATTTCCCTCCGACTGCTGCACCGACGCCATAGATATCTCGTAATTCTGACAGAACGGACATCTCAGATTACATCCGAAGCTTCCGACAGACAGGAGCAGACTTCCGGGTCTGAATAGCCGAAGCGGCTTCTTCTCGATCGGATCTAACGCCATGGACGTGATCTGTCCGTAGCTGACACAGACGATCTTCCCCTCCTCATTCTTCCGGGCTTTGCATATGCCTGTCTGCCCGGGATTTAGATTACACTGATGCATACATACTCTGCAAACCTGCTTCATACGATCCTCCTAACCCGGATAAACCGGAAAAGTTTTTTGCAATTCCTCCAAGTTTCAAGTACAATAAAGAAAAATGTTGGAGGA